>Ga0136634_10000908_pt1 | contig 11836 bp, 7 predicted proteins | sample AntDrymUQ8332106_2_FD_104654 | JGI IMG/M metagenome (GOLD analysis project Ga0136634, IMG submission 104654) | Polar desert sand microbial communities from Dry Valleys, Antarctica - metaG UQ833 (21.06) | ecosystem: Environmental > Terrestrial > Soil > Desert | place: Antarctica: Dry Valley... | reverse complement strand
TTTTATATTTGATAAGTGCAAAAATGGGCCTGAACGATCCCCTTGATCCTACGCAAGGGAGTTGGGGGAATATGTTTAAACCCATGGGGTCTGAATTTCCAAAGAAGTATTTTGAAACCTGTAAGGTTGATAAAAACGAGTTGGAAAGATGGATTCCTCAAGTAAAAAATAGTTTTTTAAATCGTCTTCAATATTCTCTGAAAAACCCTGACGAAGTAAATCATGAACCCATTGCCGTAATAAATGGAGATAAGAGTAATAACCTTATTAAACTTCAGTTAAAACGAAACAAGAAGATAAAGCTTGATGCATCGGCTTCCACTGATCCGGATGGTGATACTATTTCATACAACTGGTTTTTTTATAAAGAAGCAAGTGATTATACAGGAGTGATTTCTATCAAAAATCCTTCTTCAGCCATTCAAAAAATCACTTTACCCAAGGATATCGGCAAAAAAAGCATTCACCTTATTTTGGAAGTGACAGATAAAGGTTCGCCTGAATTGGTTTCATATCGGAGGGTAATTTTATCTGCTCAATAAATTAACTACATGGCCACATGAAAGTGTGTTGTCTAGCAAATAATAAATTTAAAGACGCAAGGATGAAAATCACAGCATGCTTCTTTGCCATATTTTTCTTTTCCTATCAGGGCTTTTGTCAAGGTTTTTCTTCCAGGCCAAGGGTCGTAATCTCTTCGGATTTCCCCCCTATAGATGTTATACCGGGTACATTTAATTATGGAGCTCCTGAAAAGAAATCCGATCCGGATGATATTCAGTCAATGGTCCGGTTTCTAGTTTATTCGAATGATTTTGAAATTTTAGGATTAATTGCAGGCTCAGGAACGCTGGCAAATATTGCCAACAAACAGAATATCTTCGACATCCTGGATTTATATGACAAAGTTGATGATAATTTGAGAAGACATGATCCTGCCTATCCTTTACCTGATGACTTGAGAAAAATAACAAAACAAGGTCTCTCCGGAACCTATGCAAGAACATGGACAGAAATTATTGGTGAGGGAAAGGACAGTGAGGCTTCTGACTACCTGATTGATCTATTGAGACAACCGGATCCCGCTCCCATTTGGTTTTGCTTCTGGGGAGGTACACAAGAACTTGCACAAGCTCTTTGGCGAATACAAAAACATTCTGAGCCGAAACAATTAAAAGATATTATTTCTAAAATCAGAATATTTATGATTGCTCAACAGGATGGTACCGGACAATGGTTGATTGATAATTTTCCGGACATGTTAATCCTTGTAATGCAAAATGCTTATAAAGGTTTTTTTTATTATGGTTTGGGTGCAGATCAAAAGCTTGGGGATAGTGCCTGGGTCAGCAAAAATATCAGAAGTAGCCATGGGCCTCTTGGAGAAATTTATCCTGAGAGCGGATGGGATCATACGAAGAAAGGCGTGATAGAGGGAGATACACCATCATTCCTTTATGTATTAAGTGGTGCAATGGGATTAAGTGATCCGGAAAAGCCCTGGTATGGTGGATGGGGTGGAAATTTTAAAGCTGATTCTATAAAAAAGAACCTTTGGATTGACTCGGATAAAGGCCCTGAGGCAATTAGTGAATGGCAATATTCAAGGCAAAATGATTTTGAGGCACGAATGGATAGGTGCGTAAAAATTCCTTCAAGATCGAACCATAATCCCATAGCAATAATTAGCAAAAACACCACAAAAGATATTATTCATATTGATGCAAATCCCGGTCAGCAATTATCCTTAAGCGCCTTAGGATCTCATGATCCCGATGGCAATTCAGTTACCTATTCCTGGATGTACTATAAAGACGCCAGTACCTATAGCGGGTTATTGAATTTTAATGATTCTAAAAAGTCAAAGCTCTCTTTTGCTGTTCCAAAGGATGCAGCAGGAAGTATCATTCATATCATTTTAGAGGTAAAAGATAACGGACGCCCAAGGCTTTCAAGCTTCCGAAGGGTAGTAGTTACTGTAGGGCTATAGGGGACTTGTTGCTACCTAAGCACAGTATGGAAATCAATCGATCCTTAGAAGGATTAGGAATACAAGCGGAATATTTCTCCACCAAGGTCTGTGAGTCACCATAGTCGTCAACCTGGGAAAGAAGTCATTATTCTATATAATATCACCAAGTTAGGAAAGTTGGTTTGAATACTAAAAGGCGACATGGACCGGAATTACCGGTGATGCTCACTATAAAAATGGCCCCATGTATCAGTTTGAAATGGTGAGCAATACGTGGTTACGTGAGAATATATATAAATTATATTAGAGATACTGAGGAGTATGATGCGAAAGATGTAAAGATCGTTTAGCACCATAAAGCATAGTCCCTCATGCGTATTCAAAAACGGTTAGGCAGCTTCACTGTTAACATATTCATGCAGTGCCTTATCGGGAGTTGATGGACCCAGGCGGAATAAAACAATATACAAACCTATTGATGTGAGAACTCCATAACCAATGAATACCCACTGATACGCCGTTGCATAATTGAATGAATCGGAGAGATTTTTAACCGCTATCCCCGAAACGGACTGAAATAAGGCACCGCCTAAACCTGCACCTACACTGGCGATACCATAAACGGAAGCTGTAGCACTGGGAGGCACAACGTCTGGCGTAAAAGCCATTGCATTAGCTGAAAAACCTGCGTATCCAAAGCCTGCAAGAGCAAGTACAGTGAGTGCGACTGTAGGGCCATTAATTAAAAAAGGACCGATAAGAAGTGATAAAACGATTATTCCTCCAAAAATACCCAGTGCCATTCTCCTGGCTAAGGGAACCGGAACACCTTTTTTTATAATAAACTGAGTAAAATAGCCACCAATTATATTTCCAAAGTCTGCAATAATGAATGGCAGCATGGCGAACCATCCTATTTTGGCCAGATCCCATTGATAGACATCGGCAAGATACCGGCCAATCCAGAAGGTAATAAAATACCATACCGGGTCGATGAAAAATTTTGCGATGGTAAAATTCACTACAAAACCTGATTTCAGAAGTTTTTTAGCGGGAATTGTTCTTGCTTTTGCCTGTTGGAGCGAGTGTTCGGGTGTATAATAAGTAAACCAAAAAGCTGCGAGCCAGAGATACCCGAGTAATCCGATAACTACAAATGTCATTTGCCATCCATAATTTGCTCCGAGATAAGCAATCAAGGGTGGAGCGATTATTGCGCCTGCTGCAGCACCGCTATTAAAAATTCCGGTAGCTGTTGAGCGTTCTTCGGGGGTAAACCATTCGCCGGTAAGCTTAAGTGCGGCAGGCCAGTTTCCTGCTTCACCAATACCCAGTAAAAAACGGAAAATCCCGAAGTGAATTGGTGCCATAGCCACGGCATGCAGAATTCCTGCTGTAGTCCAGAAAGCCATGCATAAAGCATATCCGATACGGGTGCCTAATTTATCAATCAAAAAACCTGAAACGGCGTTTGAAAGCATGTAGGCCACAAAAAAAGCGGTTGCTATATAGCCGAACGTATCGTCAGGAATGAGTTCACGAAGATATCCTTCAGATGAAAGATAGTTAAACGAAAGGCGGTGCAGGTAATTTAAAACGGTTGCTAAAAAGGCAAACGAAATCATCACCCATCGCATTCTGAGTTTTTTTGAAGGATTTGCACTATTAAAATCTGGTAATCCCATATAACTAAATCAATGTTTTTTTAAATGCTCAGGCACAGTAGATACCTCCGTTAATATCCAGAGTAGCTCCGGAGATGAAGCCGTCATATTCGCCGGCTAAAAATACAACCGCCCGTGCAACATCCTCCGGGCACCCGGAACGTCCCAATGGGATATCAGCGATAGTTTTTTTAGCAGATTCGGGAGTAGTATGTGTTTGATGAAAACTTGTCCCTTCAATAAATCCAGGCGCTACGGCATTAACACGAATACCTTTTGGTCCCAATTCGCCGGCCAGCGATCTGGTCCAGGTGAGTACTGCGCCTTTGGCTGTAGAATAAATGAGCGACCCCGCATGCCCTCCCTTGCGTCCTGCTAGCGAGGAGATATTGATAATACTGCTTCCGGTTGTTTGATTAAAGAACGGAAGGCATTCCTTCGTTACCAGCATCATGCTTTTAAGGTTAATGTCAAACACAGTTTCAAAGTATGAAACATTCACATCCGGTAAAAAGCGGCGTTCGACCAGACTTCCGGAATTGTTCACCAGGATATCTATCCCGCCAAGGCATTCCACGGCAGTTCTTACCGTATGTTTTACATCCACTTCCCTGGTAAGATCGCCCTGAACGCAACACGCTTTGAGATTTTTATTTTCAGCGGTATTTTTAAGGATTTCCGGGGTCTGATTGCTGCTGAAATAATGCATGCAAATGTTACAGCCCACTTCAATAAGAGCCTGTGCGATTGCCGCGCCGATACCTTGTGAGGTGCCGGTTACAAAAACGTTTTTACCCGAAAGTTTAGACATAAAAGTTATTATGGGGATGTTAATCAATTTTAAAATAAATATATATTATTCTTACGGAAGATCTTTTTTGAGGTGATGAAGGCTTGTTTATAGGCGAGACAAGGACTAGCATGACATCACTATCTGTGAAAGGATTAGCAGGCATGCTTTAGCCTTGTTCGTATGGCATACTTTTCTCTCTTCTCCTTCTATGGATACTCTTTTCCCTATAGATCCCATCACACCGCCGGGCTAATATAGAAGCCGTTTCAATGTTTTCTGTTACGTTATGTATGCTTCCTTCTTTGTAATAAAGCCTGTTTTTTGTGACTGATTTTGTAGTCGTTTTATACTTTGGGCATAGCTGTGCCTGGCCGCTTTTGTACACAGGCCGGTAGTTCGTTTTGTTGTTTGCATAGAAGTTGTTTTTGTTCATGCAAAACAAAGCCTCTCTAGGACTTCTTTTATTATGCATAAAAAAAAACTAAATAACTTCGAGAAGAGATTTCAGTATAAAATGCTTTTGAAGAAAGTTATTTATTCGGACATTCTACATTTATCAGCTTGTATTTATTAATCGAAAATCGCTATAAAATTTTCCGGACACACACTTAATCAATAACCATCTTATACTAAATAGATACTCAATAATTTCTGAATTTAATAGAATGATCAAAATGGCGTTTTCAAATTTTATAAAACGGTGCTATATAGCTGCTATGATCACCACGCTTTTCCTTCCGGCAACTACAACAGCCCAAACTCAGTTATCTCTCAATGATCTCTCAGCGTTTAAATCTTCCGCGTCTAACTGGAAAATTGCAGGTGATGTTAATGCGGATTTGAACCGTGCTAATGTTCTCAATATTTCTGGCGGCAGCGGAATATTGGTTAGTTTGCCAGAAGACAAAACTGCAGCAGATCTTATCACCAATTTTGAGCATGGGGATCTCGACCTCGAGCTGGATTACATGATGGCAAAAGGATCTAATTCGGGTATTTATATGCAGGGACGTTACGAGGTGCAACTTTTAGATAGCTGGGGTGTGCAAAACCCTAAACCGGGCGATAATGGAGGCATTTATCAACGTTGGGATGAAAGCCGAGGCAAAGGAAAAGAAGGGTATGAAGGACAGTCTCCAAGACAAAACGCCAGTAAGGCCCCTGGATTATGGCAGCACTTAAAAATTTCTTTTCAGGCTCCTCGGTTTGATGGGAATGGAAATAAAGTGGAAAATGCAAAAATGTTGAGAATCGAATTAAATGGCGCTTTAATACACGAAAATGTTGAATTGTCGGGCCCGACCCGTTCGGCTATGATGAATAATGAAGGTGCGTTTGGCCCCTTGCAGATACAGGGCGATCACGGGCCAGTCGCATTTAGAAATATCGTTTTAAAAAACTATAATAAGCCAAGACCAGAATTGACAAACATTAGGTACACAGTGTACAAAGGTAAATTTGAAAAGGAAGCTGACTTTGCCAGGTTACCCCCGCCAGAGGCAACAGGAAGTTCAACGATCCTTACTTCTGCAATAAATAAAATTGACAATAAATATTTGATCCGCTTTAATGCAACGCTAAAAGTGAAAGAACCGGGAGAGTATAATTTCAGTTTGAATGCTCCCGGGGGAGGGGGGATATTAAAAATTAATGATCAGATAGTAGTGCCAATTACTCAGTGGGGCACAGGAAAAATTAATCTTCCGGCAGGTGATCTGGGTTTCGAGTTGCTGTATTCAAAATTTGAAAGCTGGACCAGGCCTGCATTGGGATTAACTGTTACAGGTCCTGGCATTCGCGAATATTTGCTCAGCGAGGCAACCACAAGTGTAAATGAAGTGGTCAATCCAATATTAATTGATGCCTCTGAAAATAAAACTCTTCGAAGTTTTGTTGATATCCCCGGTGGTAAAAGAATCATTCATGCAATAAATGTTGGTACTGCAGATCAAATTCACTATTCCTATGATCTGGATAAAGGTTCTCTCTTCCAGCTTTGGCGGGGAGGGTTTTTAGATGCAACTCCTATGTGGCATGGTCGGGGAGATGGCTCATCGCACGCGCAAGGAAGTATTTTATTTTTAGGTGAGCCTGCTTTTATTCTGGCAAAACTGCCATCGGCAAATGCTGCATGGATCACAGATACCACCGGTACGGCTTTCATTCCGAAAGGCTATACAATGAATGCAAATAATGAACCTACTTTTCAGTATTTCTATTATGGCGCTTCAATAAAGGATGTTCTCCGCCCTTTAAAAGACCGTAGCGGTATACAGCGTGAGATCACTATTCAAAATTCAACTGCCGATTGGTTTGCCCGCATTGCAGAAGGTAAAATAATAGAAAAAACCTCGAATGGGCTTTATATTATTGACGATAAATCATATTATCTGCGCTTTGATGAATCGGACAACGGCAAGCCTTTTATACGTGATATTAATGGAACTAAGGAACTGTTGGTTCCGGTAAAAGGCAAGGTTCGCTATGCTGTTATCTTTTAAATTTCCTATACTCTTCTATATGATTGTAACAAAGAATTTAAAATCGCTTATCATTTGTTTATTATCAGCCAGTTTAATGTCTGCTGCGCAGGAGTCACCAAAAGAAGAAGATTTTTTTCGTATAGTGAAAGTAAGTTCTCCCGAAGGAACGATTTTAGAAGTTGGTGGTTTGGCAATGTTACCAAATGGTAATTTAGGAATCAGCACCCGCAGAGGAGATGTATTTATAGTTGAAAATCCCACCAGCCAGAGACCTTATTTTAGAAAATTTGCAAGCGGTCTACACGAAATATTGGGCTTGGTATATAAGGACGGAGCATTTTATTGTGCCCAGCGTGGGGAGCTTACGAAACTGATAGATACGGACCATGACGGGCTAGCAGATGTATATGAAACCATTTATTCCTGGCCGCTATCGGGCCAGTATCATGAGTATAGCTTTGGGCCGAAAATTGCACCGGATGGAAGTTTTTTTGTTTCGGCCAATGTTGCTTTTGATAATGATAAAGAATGGTGGAGAGGTGAAAGTCGTGCACCCTGGCGTGGATGGATGATGCAGATTTATGAAGACGGACGCATGGAACCATACGCTACAGGATTTCGTTCACCTTGCGGGCTGGGCATGATAGATGGCGAATTGTTTTATACGGATAACCAGGGAGATTGGGTTGGCTCTGGCGGTATCGTTCATGTCAAAAAAGGATCATTTATGGGTCATCCTGCGGGTTTGCGTTGGACATCAATGCCAAACTCTCCTGTAAAATTAACTACCGAAGAGTTATATTCCTTTGTTGGTCCCCGTCAGGTAAAAAATGCTGATGGACATTATAAAAAGCCAGAGAATGTTATCAATGAAAAGTTTGTAACCATATTTGATGCAAAGCAAAAATTTTCAGAAATACAAGTGCCTGCAGTATGGTTACCTCATGGCGTGCTGGGCGTTTCCAATTCTGAAATCCTTAAAATTCCCGATGGTGTTTTTGGTCCTTTCAGCGGGCAATTATTAGTAGGTGATCAGGGCCAGAGTAAAATAAGCCGTGTTTTTCTGGAAAAGGTGAATGGTGAATACCAGGGGGCTGCATTCGATTTCAGAAGTGGGTTCCAGTCCGGCGTCGTGCGCATGGCCTGGGCAAAAGATGGTTCTTTGTTCGTTGGCGAAACCAATAGAGGCTGGGGATCGGCTGGTGATGCAAACGAGGGTTTGCAGCGATTGTTATGGGACAATAATGTTCCTTTTGAAATGCTGGAGGTACGGGCTATGCCTGATGGATTTGAAATTGAGTTCACCAAGCCAGTTGATAAAAAATATGCAGAGGACATAGCGTCTTATTCTGTTGAAAGTTTTACTTATAAATACCAACCGGTTTATGGTAGTCCTACCGTAAATAGTAAAAAACATATTGTAAAAGGAATAAAGTTGTCAGATGACGGAATGAAAGCGAGAATTATTGTAGATGGCCTGCGACGATATTACATTCATAATATTACTCTCGAAGGTATCAGGAGTAAAGAGGGGTCCTATTCATTAGTCCATCCCACTTCGTTTTATACGTTAAATAATATTCCCGAGGGGAAAAAATTATCAATTAACGAAGCAAGCACTAAAAATTCCGGAAACACAAAGCCCGGTGTGAATGAGCCAAAAGAGGCTAATAAAAATGATGAAAGCAAGAAAACCAAGGCTTCAACAAAAATTGCAACTTATGCTGAATTAAAACCATTGCTAATAAAATACACCTGCGCTTCCTGCCATAACCCGGATAAAAGACAGGTGGGACCTGCATTTAAAGACATAGCTAAAAGAAAATATTCTATTGAGCAGATGGTAAGTCTTATTTACAATCCAAAGCCTCAAAACTGGCCGGGTTATTCTACAGAAATGCCGCCAATGCCCCAGGTTCCGAAAGTAGACGCAAGGAAAATTGCATCATGGATCAATTCTCTTAAATGAGTAAAAAATTTCGGGTATGCTTATCTTAAGCGCATAAAAATTAATTGTGTCTAATTTCTTTTGCCTGCCTAGTGGCAACAGATATTATTTATCAGTTCTTCAGTATTTGAATAGTATAGAATAAAAAGAAAATTCCGTTTTACTCGTGGCGGTTTGTTGCTTAATCGCTTTGATGGAAGATGGTTATTTTACTCGAAAACATTAATTGGAATAAAAAATACAATTGAATTTATTAGACCAACTGATTATGAAACTTAAACCAAACCAATTAAAAAAGGGTAATCATTTTTCATTCGTGATGCTGATTTTTTTTCTCAGCAGTTGTGCTATAGAACATCGAAAAGATCATGCACAAAACAATAAAGCTGTCACTATTGCCGACAGAGTTAGAAAGTCTAACGTAATAAATGATTTTGGTGAATTTCAAAAGGGATTGATGCACATACCGCCTTACATTGCTAGCGGAATTGTAGGGGGTTGTTTTGATCATATGGGTTTTCAAAGCCTTCCCGAAAAGGGAGTACCCAATGGCAGAACCGTATTCGGCTATATCGGACATTATTATATGCACAAGGGCACCACGTTTCAGGCGCAGCTTCCTTTGGCTTATATCCAGGGTGGATTTGCTGATGGAAGTACCATAATGAATATGATGGACACAAAAGATTATCGGCAGGAGCTTGATATTTATAATGGCGTGCTTATAACCCACTACGATCTTAATGGGCCCACTACAATTACCGCCTTCGCTCACCAAACCATTCCCGGATTGTTTATAATGAAGATCAATCGTAAATCCAACTCACCTGAAAAAGAAATGGTAGTGAAAATAAATTGTGAGACTGCATCCATACAGCAGACTAGCATTAAGTGGCCACCCGAACCGGTTAAAATACAATACAAATTGAAAGGTAATGTGGCTGACATTGTTTCATCTACTAACATGGTTAATACAAAATGGATGGTGATTGCCGACAATCCTATTCAACAAGCAGGCGATGTATTGAATATACGTCTAAAGAACGAAGAGAATATAATCAAGATCTTTGTTCGCCACAAGGGTAATGATGAAGCTGAAGCGATTGCGGCTTCTTATGCAAACCTATTAAAAAGTCATACAGCAGAATTTGAAAAAAACTGGGATCGTTCGTGGATTGATTTCCCTGAAGATAAAGCACATCATATCTGGAATAGAGCCAACTATTATAACCTAAGCAATTTCCCTGTCGTTCCGGCAAAAGCGCTCATCCCTACAGGAATGAATACGAACATATGGGGTTTCACATTTCCGCAGGATGTGTATTACGTAGCGGAGAATTTGTTAAGAAGCGGCCATTTTGATCGATACAAAAAATCAATGAAATACTGGCTTGATATTCTTCCTGAAGTAAAAAAATACAGTTTGCGAACAATGGATGTTGAAGGTGGATATTATCCGTGGACTCCACCTTTCGAGCAATGGGATGAGTTTGAGAAGAATGGTATAGTGGGAAAAGACTCTTACGAAATTCATAATCCTGCTTATGTATCTGCTATGGTTTGGCATTATTATCAGCGCACCGGCGACAAAGAATTTTTAAGGGAGTACTTTCCGATTATGGAGGAAGTGTGGAGATTTTATTCGAACGTAACGCATAAAAATGGGCGCGGCACTTTCGATGTTAGTCATCATAAAGCTGCAGGGCAAGACGAGGCCTCAGAGTTGGAAAGTTCTAAGAACTTGCTTTGCGCCTCTTACAGCGCAGAGTATAGTGCCCGAAATTTTATTGAAGCTGCTCAACTAGTCGGTCATTTTAATAAGCCTCTTTACGATTTGGCCACACAAATACTTGATGCAGGGTATGAACGTAATACGTTAATGACTCCTTATGGTTTTTATAGGACATACGAAGGAGACAACAGACCTCTCAACAGTCAAAAACATCCTGTACAACTGAATTCCATAACGTTTTGTCCGATGGGTGATCGGGGTATTGCTTCGCCTTCTGTCACCGCACACCAGAAGAGATATGATCTTACCATCAATGCGAAGAAACCGATCTCCATGGGATGGACATATGCTGCGTTTGCTTTAGCATCGAGTAGGTTAGGGCAACCTCAGGAATTTACCCGCGATATGAGTGCAGCACAATACTGTGCTCATGCAGATCCGCGTTGGATCCAATTTTATGAATTCACTTTTTGGGAAAGGAAAACCTTGGCGACAGCGTATTATTTTCCAACACAAGGTTTGTATCAGCAAGCTTATACGGATGCGTTGGTTCAGGACTGGCAAGGGCATGTAAATATTTTCGCCTGTATGACCGATGAATGGAACAAAGCGCCTCTGGAATTCAAAGGATTATATACATTGAATGGAATTTCTGTAGAGGGTAAGTGGAACAACGGAAAGATCAATGTTGTATTAAATCCTAACGGAGCATCAAACATCAAACTAAAGATTTCTACACTTACCGGCGCGATAAGTGTGGCTGGCGAAAAGAATAAAATGAAATCTTTTAACGCAGGGGAAATTTTAATTTTGAAATTTGATGGTGATAAACCGATAAGATTGTACAACTAATACTTATCAAAGAGAAATTGGCAATGAGTCAGTGATGTAAATATTTCAAAAAAAATTATACTACGCATAAATAGCTTTGAGTTTAGGCTCCACGTTATTATTTTTAACGTCTGTGATCCAGATTATTTAACCCAAAAAACATGACAAGACTATTGATTTACATGATTTTTATAATTATTTCAATGGCAAGCTGCAAGTCGCAGGAAGCCAAACCCAGGGTATTTGTATTTACCGATATCAATATTGATAAAGGCGATCCCGATGACCGTCAGTCGCTGGTACATTTGCTTTGGTATGCCGATGAGCTTCAAATAGAGGGGATTGTGCCCGATCGTTTGGATGAGCAAGGCATGGAAGCATGCTTAATGGCCTTCGATGCTTATGCCACGGAC
>Ga0136634_10000907_pt1 | contig 11838 bp, 15 predicted proteins | sample AntDrymUQ8332106_2_FD_104654 | JGI IMG/M metagenome (GOLD analysis project Ga0136634, IMG submission 104654) | Polar desert sand microbial communities from Dry Valleys, Antarctica - metaG UQ833 (21.06) | ecosystem: Environmental > Terrestrial > Soil > Desert | place: Antarctica: Dry Valley... | reverse complement strand
TTCGCAACGCGCCAGCTCAAGCCACTAACAGGTCTTCATGTATACGCATTCTTTGCTTCCATCTGACGCTCCGGCGCGCCTGTTCGCCGAGCTTATCCAGGCATTGCACGACGAAAGTGGAGCGTTGATCGCAGACGACGCTGCAGGACTGGCCGAAGCCGAAGCCCGCAAACGTCACTTGTTATGGCTGCTCGCTCCACAGGCCAGTGCCTTCCGCGCAATGCGGCACGGTGAAAACGACGCACTTGAACTTTTTGCGCGCGACGCGGCACAACTGAAAGCACTCGGTAGTTCCGGCATGCGCGGGACGCGCTAGCTTTCTACCAGTTCTTCAGACGGGAGCGCAATCTCGCGATCGCCTGGCTGTGCAGCTGGCACACGCGTGATTCGGTGATCCCCATCACGACACCGATCTCGCGCAAATTCAGATCTTGCTCGTGATACAAGCTCATCAGCAATTTTTCGCGTTCCGGCAGCTCGTCGATGGCATCAACCAACGCATGACGGAAGCGCTTGTCGTTCAGAATTTCGGCGGGCTCGAGCGCATCCCGAACGACATGGCGTTCAAGATAGTCTTCATCATCGCCTTTGCCACCGAGATCATCTAGATAAACCAGATGGGCTCCGCGCGCATCGTGCAGCATCTGTTGGTACTGCGGTAGCGGAAGACCGAGCTCACCGGCAATCTCGGTTTCGTGCGGCGCGCGGGAAAGCTTGCCTTCAAGGCGATGAATTGCATTTTCGATATCGCGCTGACTGCGCCGTGCCGAACGCGGAAGCCAATCGTTGGCCCGCAGCTCGTCAAGCATCGCTCCACGAATGCGCTGGGTCGCGTACACCTCGAACTGCGTGCCCTGAGCGACTTCGAAGCGCGTGACCGCATCCATAAGGCCCATCATTCCGGCCTGGATCATGTCGTCGAGTTCAACGTTGGCGGGCAACCTCGCGATCATCTGATGTGCAAGACGTCGCACCAGCGGCGTGTATTGCTTGACATAGTCGCATTCGAGCAAAGCATTGGGGCGCAACTGCTCCACGGGCTTGCCGTCGAGCTGACCGTTGTTCAGCGCTTGGTAAAGCGCGTCGTATAAAAAGGCGTCGTTCTTCATGTGGCTGAACTTTAGGTGCACACCTCAAGCTGCTATCCGTCAATAGGTGGCGAGAAAGCAGAACATCTGTGCGCATTCGCACTCCGCATCCCCGATCGCGTAGCGTTGCGCTGACGATCCGAAAACGCGAACCAAATCAAAGGTTGCCGAACGCTTCTTGCGATGCGACTTTCAATCGCACCGACCGCTCGTCTGCTCAGCACATTTGGAATGGGATGAAATCGCAGGCTTTCCCATGCCATCGACAGGCACACACGACATACCGCGTTTTAAAGAAGCGCTACCGCAAGCCGATCCAACGATTGACAACAGGATGATCCGTGCGGACAAAGGATTTACAAATGACTCGCAATCAACTCGTCAAACAACTCGCTGAGAGCGCAACCAACCCTTTAAGTGTTGATCGACCGCACAGCGAGCCTGCTTTCCCCGCAGAGGCTGCCGGCACGCCCGGTGCGGCGCCAACCGAGTTGTTTGTTTGGTTCGAGGACACCGCCGCACGGGCGCTCGAAGGCCGCAGAGGTGTTGCCGGATTGCCCGAGTCGTTGCTACCGATCAATCGCAGCATGAAGATAGTCGAGCGTCGCTACGCCGCCGATCACCTGCACCTGCTGTGTGCCGTGCGCATAGTGTGCCGCCAACAGGGTGCAGAGCTGATTGCTGCGTTGTATACAGCCGCGCTGTCGGTCGGCACCGTCGCATGGATTGGCACCGGGTCGCAGTACGCACGGACCTGGAACGACATGTATCCCGCCTCAGTGGGCAGCGCGCGGTAATTGCCGCAGACCAAAACAAAAAAGGCGCCACGGCGCCTTTCTTTTTCTGGGGGCTTGGCGTTACGCAGCCGCTGCGTCGGGAGCGGCGGGACGCAAGCGCGCCGCGGCATCGAGCTTGTTCAGGTAGCGCTGCAGCATGCGCGCAGCGGACTCACTCAGATCGACAAACTCGCAACCGCAGCGGCGTACGCCGTCGGCGACCGCCTGCGCGTCTACATAACGTACACGCAGGGCAACGGTGATCTGCCCGACGTCGGGAAGATCGAGATAGCAATTCTCCAGATTGTGCTCGGCCGGCAGATCAAACTGGATCGGATGAACGAACAAGGCAATACCACCGACGCTCAGGTCGAGCACGCGCACCGATTCGTACTGACCGGGCTCGCGCGGCGATGGGACCAGACAAGTCGCAGGACGCATCGCAGGCGGCTGCCTGCGATACGAGTTGCGCCGCTGCATCCGCAACAGCTGCTGCGGCAGCCTGACACGAAACGATGGGCGACCCTGATAGTCAACCGCCTCTGCCGTTCCAACTGAAAACTGGAGTTTGACGTTGTCAAGGAACGCGACCACGACGAGTTGCTTGGATGCGTAAATCGCCCGTTGAACATTGGCGTCGGACGTGCGATCCAAAATAAGCTCTTCGAAACCTTCGTTTACGTCGAGCACGTTGCTAACCGTAAAGCCGGCCGACTGATCGTAGTACAGCGTGACCAGAACCTGCTTGTCGCGTAGTTGGCGCAACAAAGCAACGATTTCAGTGCGCGAATAGACCGCGAAGCGTTCGAGCTCTGGCGAATCGGGTTCCGGAAAAGGCGTCGTAAGGCTCATCTGCTGCTTGATTCTCTAGCGCGAGCGCGCGGTCGATATATAGGCAGTAATCGGTTCGATCCAGGGCTCGGCGTAACTACGTATCTGCGCGTCGTCATTCAAAATCTGGCGGAGCAATTGCACGCGGCGCTCATCCTCCATCGCATTCAACGTTGCATTCGGGAAGCATGTTGCCGCTTTCAAAGCTGCGATCAGCACACTGCAGCGTTCTTCATGGCGCGCAACCTCAATCCAATTTGCTGCTTGCGCAGCCGCCCGCATCTCGCTACTTGCCAATGCGATGGCTTCGTAGTGATGCAACACACTGGGCCACACCGATGCTGGCCGTGGCGTGGCCGGCTTTGCTACTTCGACCACTTCGCATAGATCGCTTAGCATGACTTTTCCCGACAGTGCGTGTCGTGCTTATGTGCACAGCAATAGCAATGTACCGATGATGGGGGATCAGCCATCGTCCGATTGGAGGGCCGATCCACGCGCTTTTCGAAAAAAAAACGCCGGTCAATTGACCGGCGCGAAGGCGGGGGAGGAAACCAAATTCACATCACTTCGGACGAAGCACGCTTGCCATCCATTCGTCCATCGACGTAGCGGCGGCGCGCGTGCCTCGCACACCTCTATTAACGGCACCGTCGATGGCTACTTGAATCGAATACCCAGCGTTTTCTGTAGGAAAAAACCTTACACGCTGACGAGCGGCATACCGACAAGGATCATGGCCATACGCTGATTCATCGAATTGCGGCTGTTTCCCACAATGGCGTCACTGAGAAACGTGTTCAGAACCAAACCAGCATCAACCTAACCAGCGAACCAGGAGCAACCGAATGAGCACCATCGCCCCGAGCAACGAACAACTTCTGCAAGAGATCCGTGAAGCCAATCTGGCCTACCTTGTTCTGGCACAGCACATGATCCGCGCCGACAAGGCGCAGGCACTTTACCGGTTGGGCGTTTCCGAAGAGGTGGCCGGCATCATCGATCAACTGAGCCCTGCGCAATTGATGAAAATCGCCGGATCGAATCAACTGATCCTCCGATTTCGATTCGACGACGATATGGTCTGGAGCCTGCTGACGAGCCATTCGAAGCCGAAGTCGAGTGCTACGGGCGCGGCAGTCGCCGGCTTGCATGCAAATATCGTGATGGCCGGACAGTTGAACAGCGTCACCGCGTAGTCGAGCAAACGAACCGTCTGTTGGGAGAATCATCATGCGTATCAAAAGTATCGTTTCCGAGAGCATGCAAATCCAGCGCGCGATCTCGTTGATCAAGCTCGGCGCGCGACTGCAGGTGCTCGAATCCGAAACTGACCTGTCGTACGAGCGCCTGTTGCGTCTCTACAAGGAAGTGCAGGGTGAGTCGCCCGCGCGCGGCATGCTGCCGTTCTCCACAGACTGGTTCATGACCTGGCAACCGAATATTCATTCATCGCTGTTCCTGAACATGTACGAGTATCTGGACAAGACTAGCGAACTCGAAGAGATCGACGGCATCATCAAAGCCTACGAGCTGTACCTCGAGCAGATTCGTGCGCAGGGACTCGAGCCGCTGCTGTCGGTGACACGCGCCTGGAGACTCGTCAAGTTCGTAGACGCCGGCATGGTGACACTGACTTCGTGTTCAAAGTGCAACGGAAAGTTTGTGACACACACGTTTGAGTTGACCAAGAATTATGTCTGCGGTTTGTGCGAGCCCCCGGCCCGTGCCGGGAAGGGAAAGGCCCAGGTTCAGACGGGATCAGCCGATCTGGTTCACTGAGTTTCGGCACCGCACACAAAAGCCCGCGACCGCGGGCTTTTTTTGTGGCTGCGATTTTGCGGCAGCCGTAGTGTTGCTGCTACTACCGCTCAGTGTCGAGCGTAGAGCGGAATTTCCAATTCGCGCACGAGCCCGGCGTTGACGAAAGCGTGCAGTGCCATCTTTTCGGTGGGAGCAAGCGCAACAAACGAAACCCCCATGACTCGATCACCGGAATCAACAGGTTTGCGAACGGGCCGTGCTCGAGCCTCGATCATTATCTGCTGATCGGCCACGGCGACCTGAAAAACGATTCTCACTTCATCGTAGAAGACGCTGAGCTCGTCGTGCAGTGTTATTGCTGCACCGCCGGTCGAAAGGTCGCTTATGGCCCCCTTCACAAAGCGCCCGTTCGCCTGCGTGCCGGGGTACACCATGCACGGGAGCTCTGTCCTGACGCGAGTCGCGGCTCGCAGGTCTCGTTTTTCAACGTGCTGTTGAGCAGGCCAGCCAATGTGCAGGTACTCGAAAGGTTCGGTGCAACTGCGAATTAGCGGTGCCGTGAATTCATACGTCGACTCGCCAGAGAAGCTGCGGAAGCGATACAAAGCGCCTTCGCGAAGATCGAATGCGCTGGAGTCCTCGGGGGCCGTTACGACGATCGAATGGCCTTCATGCACGCCAATCAGTTTGACCGTCACGGCCTCACTCAGCGATTCGCCATTGACCCACATCTTGAGCACGCGCCAGCTTGCGAGCTCGCGTGCAACCGACCGCCTTGTGGCACTGACCGCGGGAGGCGTTACGTGCTCCAATGAGGATGGAATCGTCAACGCCTCACTCAACGTGGGTACCGTCAGCGGCGATTCATCGGGTAGCGCGGCAACAGGTTCGCTCATGTTCATGGCAGAGGCGCGATAGCGCGAATTGGGATAACGAGTCCCAAGTTTGCGGGAGATTTTTGCAAGCAGGCTCGACGAGAAAACGTTGGCTCGCCCGCCAATTCATTGGCTTAGGAACACCGCCGTACACGCCTGATGCTCTCAAGTTAGCGACTGCATCGGCCGAAAGTGTGAGCGTGGACCCAGGAGGGATGCTGTCCTGATCCCCGCCGAGCGGCTTCCCTCCTTGGGCACCACACCAACCAGCGCTTCGGGTCCTAGCTCATAAGCAATGGTTACGTAGAGCCGCACCGGTGCCGCTAAACTCGCGTCTTCTCACGACGATCATCAGCACAATGAAAAAATCGCTGCTCGCTCTGACCGCGTCTGTGTTCTTGTTGGCACAGGGCCCTGCATTGGCGCAGGCGCAGAATTCGGAATCAAAAGCCGAAGCAATCAAGGAGCAAACTAAGAAGCCAGAAACGGCGAAGGACGGTGGGAAGAAGCCTGCCGAGACAGCGGAAGCTGAAAAGAAAGCTGTGGCGAACGGCGCCGCAAGAGACGGTAAAAAAAAGGTTAAAAAAGGCGGCTGCTAGCCCGCTCGCGCTCCAACCCAAACGGCGACGACATGGCCGTTTTTATTTGCGTCTACCGATGGCAAACACCGGATGCGGCCGATACGGCGCTTGCAGGGTCGCCAGTTCATGCGAAGTCAGTGATAGCTGGACCGCCTGCTCCACGTCGTGTAGCGCCTGCATCGTCTCCTCAACCGGTGTTGATTCATCAAAACGATGGATCTGATACAGATCAATCGTCTCGAGCCCGAGCCGTTGCAAGCTCGCGTCGACTGCTGCAAAAATTCGCTTGCGCGACAGGCCGCTCATGTTCGGGCGGATCGCCGGTTTCGACGCAGTTGGATTCCCACCCTTGAAAGCCAGATCAAACGGGTGAAAGAGTTTTGTGGCGATAACAATCTCGTCGCGTTGAGCGAACTCGCACAAGAGCCGACCGGTCACCGTCTCCGATTCACCGGCGGAATACATATCGGCGGTGTCGAACACGTTGATGCCGAGTTCAACCGCGCGGCGCACGATGTGCTCGCGGCGCTTTAATCAAGAAGCCATGGCCGCCACGCGGGGCTGCCGAAAGTCATCATGCCCAGGGCAATTCGCGAAATCTTGAGCCCGCTGTTGCCAAAATTGACGTAGTCCATAGCGTCACCTAACCCAGCCCGAGCAAGCGCTCAATGCGTGATAGGTAGTCGCTGCCTGCGAGCGCGCCAATTTTCAGGTCATCGCTGAGCTCGTCAAGGCGCGTGCGCACTCCATGCAGTCCCACCTTTACCTCATCATGGGAGGGCTCGGCCGAACTCAGCGCAGCGCGCAATTGCTCGACTTCTGCGCGTAAAACGTCGACACTCGCGCCTCCCGCGCGAGCACTTGCAAGATCGCGCTCGAGCTGCTCGACCAGGGCTCCGACCTCGTCGAGATTTACGGCCCGAGCAGGCATCGATGGGGTCATTGCTTTCTCCAGATTCGTCAACGCTTTCAAACCTAACCTTACACTCACGTCCATGGCTTCCCGCACCGGCGCACGCCTGCTCGTCGATCAGCTGTTAATACAAGGCGTGAACCACGCCTTCTGCGTTCCGGGGGAAAGTTTTCTCCCGGTACTCGACGCGCTGCATGACTCTCGCGAGATGATCAAGTTGATTGTCAATCGCCACGAATCGGGGGCAACGTTCATGGCCGAGGCGTACGCCAAGCTCACGGGTCAGCCGGGCGTGGCATTCGTAACGCGTGGGCCGGGTGCGACCAACGGCGCCATTGGCGTGCACGTTGCGCACCAGGATTCTTCGCCGTTGGTGCTCTTCATCGGTCAGGTCGGCAATGACTTTGTCGATAGAGAAGCGTTCCAGGAAATTGACTACCGCCGCATGTTCGGCCCGATGACCAAATGGGTCGCGCAGATCGACCGCGCTGACCGGGTGCCCGAATATGTAGCGCGCGCTTTTCAGGTTGCAACAAGCGGCCGCGCCGGACCTGTTGTGCTCGCGCTTCCGGAAGACATGCTTTCGACCAGGGCTGATGTCGCTGACGCGCTGTGTCATCAGCCGGTTCAGGGCGCGCCCAGCGATATGCAGATCGCCGCATTGCGTCGCCTGCTCGGCCGCGCGCAGAGGCCCGTGGTGATTCTCGGTGGTTTCCGCTTCACTCAAGACGCAAGCGACAACATCAAGCGCTTCGCCGAGGCGAACTATCTGCCGGTCGCCTGCGCTTTTCGCTATCAGGATCTGCTCGACAATCGCCATCCGAATTACATCGGCGACGTCGGCGTGGGCGTGAGCCCAAAGCTCGCGCAACGCATAAAGGACGCTGACTTGGTCCTTGCGATTGGTCCGCGCCTTGGGGAGATGACCACGTCGGGCTACACGCTGCTCGAATCACCGGTCCCTTCGCAGACGCTGGTCCATGTCCACGCTGGGGCAGAAGAACTCGGACGTGTGTTTCAGGCCCAGCTGATGATTAACTCCGGCGCTCCGCAATTTGCATCGCGTCTGGCGATGATGGTGCCGATCGAAGAGCCGCCCTGGCGGGAACTGCTAATTCAGGCCCGCGCGGACTGTGAAGCGTGGCAGCAGCGCCCGGCGGTTTACACCCACGCTGATCCGGAACTCGATCTGTGGGAAGCAATGCAGATTCTGTCGCGCGCGCTGCCATCGGATGCGATCATCGCCAACGGCGCCGGCAATTTCGCCACTTGGGCGCACCGATTCTGGCGTTATTCCGGCTTGCGCACGCAGCTCGCGCCGACCGCGGGAGCAATGGGCTACGGAGTCCCGGCAGCAGTGGTCGCGAAGATCGCGGCGCCGGAACGCACGGTCGTCGCGTTTACCGGAGACGGGGATTTTTTAATGACGGGGCAGGAACTCGCCACCGCGGTTCAGTATGGCGCGGCGGTTTTAGTACTGGTGTTCAACAATCAAATGTACGGAACGATTCGGATGCATCAGGAGCGCGAGTTCCCCGGACGTGAGCACGGCACTGCCTTGGTCAACCCGGATTTCGCAAAGCTCGCGCAGGCATACGGTGCGTTCGGTGCGACTGTACAAACCACCGAGCAGTTTGGAAGCGCGTTGTCACAGGCGCTGGCGTTTATTAAGGAACGGCGCCTGCCCGCGTTGATCGCGCTGACCATGGATCCGGAAATCATCACTCCGAATGCAACACTGTCGGCTATCCGTGCAACGGCGCGGCTTGCCTCAGTTACCGCGCCGCGTTAGTCGCTACTTGGCAAGTGCCTTGTTTAGCAGCTCTGCAGTTATTTCATTCAAACCTGAACCCTGGTGTGTCGCACGGTCTTGCAATGCGCGTACCAAGTCCTGCGGCAACTTGACGGCAAACGGCACCAGGCCGGCTGCGCGATCGCGCTCACGTTGCGCGCGACGATCGAGCTCGGGCGCAGCCGCACGGCCGTAAGCATTACCGTCGGCGCGCATCTGATTCGTCAGTTTGCTGCCTTGGCGTTTTTCAAGTTCGCCACGTTTCATTTCGCGATCGCTTCTCAAGAGTTCATGGGCGCCGCATATTAGCTGGCCTGAACACTTTCGCGTCGCGGTAAAAATCCGGATTGGCATTTGGCGCATACCACCCGGGAATTCCCAGCACCGGCACAGGGATTAGTTGCAGCGGCGATAGATCATCGCCAAACGACGCCGCAAGGTAGAGGTCGACTTCTACAAGCGACGAATTCGCGTCAAGCGGCACATGCAATGCGTGCGCGGTAATCGCCTTGAAGGGACGCACCAGCTTTTCAAGAAGGGCATGGCCGAAGACGTGCGCGGCAACGTGGTGATGCCAGGCGTCGCGTTGGCGCACGAACAGGGCGCTCCAATCATGCAGCCGCGCCAAGTCGATCAGGTCCGTGCGGCGTGTAACTAGCAATAAGCCGTTCTCGTCAATCAACGTTGCGGCGTCTCGCACGGGTCCCCGTGCGCGGTGAATCCCATCGCGATCGATAGCCCTTGACTGCAAATGATTTAACTGCGCTTTCGCATGCGGAAACTGCAGGAACATAAGCGCGTTGAAATAGTCGTGCACATTGCCTCGTGTCGGCACGCACCCGGTCCGCGCGATAAAGCTTTCGTACGGTTCGCCAGCCCCGGCTGCGTCACCTTCGGTAAACACAATTGGGTGGCCGCGGTGATTACGAAGACCAATTTGTTTTGACGCATGATTCAACGCGCCGCGCCAGTCGCGCGACGCGACGGCTTGTCCAATGCCCGCAAGCGATGTCAACCAGGGCGCGGACCAATCGATGTTGCCTAGCCCTGCAATTTCCACCTTAGCGTTTCACCGGCTCGCAGAGGAACAATCGTCTTGTCTGCGTACGGAAACTCCGCGGGCAAGATCCAGTTGACACGCCGCAGCGTGATCCTTCGCGTGTTGCGCGGAAGGCCGTAGAAATCGGGCCCGTTAAAAGACGCAAATGCCTCAAATCGGTCGAGCGCGTTGGCCTCCTCAAACGCTTCGAGGTACAACTCGAGCGCACTCGCAGCGGTGAAGCATCCGGCGCAGCCACACGCGGCTTCCTTGTCGCCTTTGGCGTGCGGCGCGGAGTCCGTGCCGAGAAAGAAGCGAGAATTTCCACCGGCAACCGCGGCCAGCAGCGCGCAGCGATGCGTTTCGCGCTTTAAAACAGGCAAGCAATAGTGGTGCGGTCTGATACCGGGCCGGCCACCACCGTCAATGAATAATGAGTTTCGATTGAAAAGCAGGTGATGCGCTGTGACAGTCGCGCCGATCGCCCCATCTGCAGCCTGCACGTAGTCGACGGCGTCGCGCGTTGTGATGTGCTCGAACACAATCTTAAGCGCCGGGAAATCCCGGCGCAGTGGAATCAGAACATCGTCGATGAAAACGCGCTCGCGATCGAATACGTCAACCCCAGCACGCGTGACTTCTCCGTGAACCAACAAAGGCATTTCAAGCTGCTGCATTTTCTCAAACACGCGCGCGCAACGCCCCAAGTCGGTCACGCCCGACTCCGAGTGGGTCGTCGCTCCAGCCGGGTACAGTTTGACTGCACGCACCACCCCGCTCTTCGCCGCGGCGTCAATTTCTCTGGGCGCGGTGGTTTCCGTGAGATACAACGTCATCATCGGCTCGAACATTAGGTGGCCGGGGAGCGCGGCGAGGATCCGTTGCCGATAAGCAATCGCCTGCTCCGTGGTGGTGATCGGAGTCTTCAAATTCGGCATCACAACCGCGCGCGCAAATTGCGCCGCACTATGCGGCAATACAGATGCGAGCGCAGCGCCATCCCGCAGGTGCAGGTGCCAGTCGTCGGGCTGCGTAATCGTCAGCGTGTCCGTACTCATGGTGCGATTATCTCAGTCTGCTGGCAACGGACGATAATCGCGCAATGAACTTCGATGACCTCGCGAAGCTGATTCCGAATGCCGCCTGGCGTTCGTCCGAACAGGACGCCGATCCACAGGAAACGCGCGAGTGGTTGGACGCACTCGACGCAGTCATTGCGGCCGTCGGGCCAGAACGAGCGACTTTTGTCTTGAAGCATCTGTTGCAGCATGCGCGCACACGTCGCGTTCCGTTGCCGCAGGTGTTGAACACGCCCTATCTAAACACCATCTCGTTGGCGGACCAGCCACCATTCCCCGGCAATCTCGAAATCGAATCACGGTTGAGCGCGCTCGTTCGCTGGAACGCGCTCGCAATGGTGGTGCGCGCCAATGCCGCAAGTGCAGAGTTGGGCGGCCATATCGCGAGTTACTCATCGGCTGCCGATCTGTTCGAGGTTGGCTTCAATCATTTCTTTCGCGCCAACACCGCAGAGGCGCGTGGTGACCTGGTCTACTTTCAACCGCATTCCGCACCCGGTGTTTATGCGCGTGCCTTTCTCGAAGGCAGACTAAGCGCTGATCAACTCGATCATTACCGTCGGGAGACCGACGGCAAGGGACTCAGCTCTTATCCGCACCCGTGGCTGATGCCGCACTTCTGGCAATTTCCGACCGGCTCGATGGGACTCGGGCCGCTATTCGCCATTTACAACGCGCGCTTCCTCCGCTACCTGAACGATCGCTCGCTGCTCGACACCACAGGGCGCAAGGTGTGGGCATTCGTCGGCGATGGAGAAATGGACGAGCCCGAGTCGCTGGCCGGGCTGTCGATCGCAGCACGCGAAGGGCTCGACAACCTCATCTTCGTCGTCAACTGCAATCTGCAGCGCCTTGACGGGCCGGTGCGCGGCAACGGTTCGATCATCCAGGAGCTCGAGGGCCTCTTTGCCGGGGCGGGATGGAACGTAATTAAGCTTTTATGGGGCTCTGACTGGGATTCGCTGCTCGCACGTGACACGCAATTTCTGTTGCTGCGCGCGTTTCATCAAACAGTCGACGGCGAGTTTCAGACGCTGTCTGCGACCGATGGGCGCTTCAATCGCGAACACTTTTTTAACAAGTATCCGGAACTCGCACAG
>Ga0136634_10000906_pt1 | contig 11842 bp, 9 predicted proteins | sample AntDrymUQ8332106_2_FD_104654 | JGI IMG/M metagenome (GOLD analysis project Ga0136634, IMG submission 104654) | Polar desert sand microbial communities from Dry Valleys, Antarctica - metaG UQ833 (21.06) | ecosystem: Environmental > Terrestrial > Soil > Desert | place: Antarctica: Dry Valley... | reverse complement strand
CCAGCTAATGTTTGCAGGGTTTTCTAATATAGACAGGTTTGTTATGGAAAGAAATTTCACGCCACATGATTTTGGGGTGTATAATTTTGCTGTAATGATAACTGGTGTTATTCCCGTTTTCCTTAATGCATTGGGTAATGCAACCAATCCCAGGATATTCAGGCTTTTGGCAAGCGGTGAAGATCCTGCAAAAGTTAAGCGAATAAATCATTTTAGCCTATTCATCGCAACTTCAGTGATCTGTCTTTGTATTGCCGGGGTAGTTCCGGTTATGCGCTTAATTATAAACAGCGATTATGCAGGTTCATATATTTATATAGGTACGTTATTCATGAGTTTCATATTTTATCTTCATTACCTGATCTTCAATGTGCCTTTGTTTTTTTTCAGCAAGACAAAAGTATTTCCTGTTATAGCTTTTAGCGCTTTGGTGGCAGGTATACTTTTTAATCTTGCTTTTATAGAACAGCTCGGTATTTGGTCAGTGTGCCTCTCATTATACGTGATCAGGTTTGTACAGGGCCTGGCTGCTTATGTTTTCATCAGGATCTATAAATTTAATTCGCTGGTTTATGTAAGGCACACAAATGCTGTTATAACTTCAGCCGTTTTAATAATTATTTATAATGTTTTTTTGCTTTTGCATAATGAGTTTAAAATAGCATCAATTGATCTTATCAACCTGTCTCCCATTGCAGTATTCATATTATTATCGCCCTTTTTTTATAAGGAAGAATTATCAGTTCTTTTAAAAAGCCTGCCTGGTAATTTAAAAACAGCAAAATGAAACCAGATTTTTATTAAATTATATAAATGACCGTTGTAAGTATATTATATTCAGGCCTGGGGGGTCATTCTTCCGTGGTTTTTTCATTCGTAGAAGCAGACGAAAAAAAACAATACGTACATGTTTTACTTTTTTACGGGATCGAAGAAATGCCGCCATTTTATATTAAAAAATGTATTGATTTGGGCGTACGTTATTTCTTTGTAAAAAAGAAGCCAGGACTCGATATTGACTCTCAGAAAAATGTTATCCGGATCTTGAATCAAACTGAACCTGGAATTATTTTAATGCACTCGGTAAACCTTATCCTGCCTGTATACAGTTATATTATAGGAAAAAAAATCCGTCTCATTTCAGTGGAACATCAGCCCAATCATCTTAAAACCAAAAAAGAATGGCTTTGGTCCGGCCTGTTGATGTTATTGTCTAAGAAAGTTGTTTACTTAACAGATATGTATGCAAAGCAAATGAAAGCTCATTTGGGTTTATTATATTCTTCCGGAAAGGTTAGTATAATAAATAATGGGATAAACATTAATTTATTTAAGCCATCAGCTGAAAAAGCACATGCTGAATATTCTATTGGTATGTTAGCACGAATGTCAGAAACAAAAGACCATATTACACTTATAGAAGCTTTCAGGATATTAATAAAAAAAGAAAAATTTAAAAACCTAAGACTGAAGATTGCAGGAGATGGTGCAATGAAAAAGCAGGCTATGCAAAAAGTAAATGAATCAGGGTTATCTGGTATGATAGATTTCTCAGGCATGATACCGGAAATTCAGAGCCCATCATTTTTAAATTCGCTGACAATTTATGTACATGCATCTTTCGGCGAAACAATGAGTACATCTTTGATGCAGGCAATGGCCTGCGGTAAACCCATTATTGCTTCAGATGTAGAAGGCATTAATAATATGATCAGGCCAGGAGAAACAGGTATTCTTGTGCCGGTAAAAAACAAAGATGAACTGGCCCTTCAAATAGAAAAATTGTTGGATGACCCCCCTCTTAGAAAATTCCTCGGTCAAAATTCACTGCAGTATGCCCTTGAAAATTTTTCAAACACCAGGATGTTTAAACATTATACAGATTTGTTTGTATAACAGATAATAATGTACAATGTTTTGATATTATTTAGTTTAAGCAATACCTTGTGATACTTTAAATCATAAATCCATATTGTATATGGTATGTTATTTTCATTATGAAGATTTTACATTTAATTTATACAAATGGGGTTGCGGGTGCAGAAAAATACTTGCTACATTTACTTCCTTCACTTCGGGAAAAAGGGTTTGATTGCCATGTAATAATGGTATGTTCCCCGGATTCAAAACAACTCCTTGAAAACTACCAGGAATTATTAAAATCAACGGGTACGCCTGTAACATTGATCATTACACGCAGAAGAAGATTTTTAAAAGCAGCAGGTGGTATTAATCGGTATTTAAAGCAACACGGGATAAAAGTAGTGCATAGCCATCTGCTTTATTCTGACGTGCTTGCAATCATGGTAAAATTAATTTTTTACAGAAAACTTGTTATCATATCAACCAAGCATGGTTATAATGAGCAAATATTAAAAAAGATTGAATATGCAGTTGATTCAGATAATTTAAAAAAGACATCTAAAAAAGGAATTTATTTTTATGTAACAAAATTTGTGATCAAAAAGACCAATTATAATTATGCAGTTTCACGGGCGGCATCTTTATTATATTATAATTTGGGATTGATCAAGGAAATAATGCCTTTTATTTATCATGGAGTTACTGTTAAACAACTTGATAAAACCGATGAAATAAATAATTACCGTTTATCACGTAAACAGCTGATAACAGTAGGAAGACTTGAGGAAATCAAAGGCCATCGTTATCTGTTAGAAGCCATGCCAATGATAATTAAAGAATTCAATGATATAAAACTCCTGATTATTGGAGAAGGATCTGAAAAAAATAATCTACAGCAATTAGCAAACAGATTAAACATTAATCAATATGTGGTTTTTATGGGGTTTAATAGCGATCCCTATTCATACGTAAATAAATCAGATGTCGTAATTATTCCATCACTGTTTGAGCCATTTGGCCTGGTCTATATAGAAGCCTTTGCTCTTAAAACCCCGGTGGTAGCCTTTGATACAGCTGCCGGCAATGAGATCATTCAAAATAATATTACAGGTTTATTAGTAAAACCGAAAGATTCAATTGCATTGGCAAAAAAAATTATTTTTCTTCTGGCCAATCCTTCTGTTGCAATTAAAATTGCAGAGGCTGCCCGGCAAAGATATATGGATCATTTTTCTACAAAACGAATGGTAGATGATACAGCTGCATATTATAAAAAAATAGAAAACGAAGTGAATGGGAATTAATTAAACTTTATCACTTATCATTCCTCATTCCCAAAGTAAATATAAGATCAGGTTCAAGGTTCTGTTTTAAATAAAATATCAACCGAATTAATTACATCAGGTTATTGCCTGGATCTTAGAAGCTTTAAAATTTGAATAAAGGTTTACCAATAAAAAATAATAGAAAGGAAGGAAAATAATTTTATACCGGATCATCGTACCAAAATTAAATGTTGTAAAACCTATTATAAGTGCAAACAGGATAGAGATCGTAAAACAAAAAAGCAAATGAGGTTTGCTAAAAATGGTTCTGAAGAAATTTATAATTCCAATTTTCATCATTATAAATAAGGTAGCTAATAATAGTAATGTAGATTCCAATGAAGTAAATAAAATAATTATTTTGCGGCTTTCCCATAAAAAAGGCCGGTAAAGACATGTAAAAACAACCGCAGGACTATTTAATACAAGACTGCTAAAGGATGGTTCCAGTTCACTAAATCCAAAACCTGCCTTACTATTCTCCTCAGAATCCTGCAGGATCTGGTAGTGTTGTTGAAATTCCTTGATCTGTGCCACAGATTCTTCTGCCATTTCACTTATCTCAGCAGAAAAATCGCTTACATACAATAAAATTCCAGTCATTAATATTGCTGAAATCAATAATAAACCCTGTAAAAGCTTATTCTTAATTGATTTTAAGAATATGGAGAATAGCATTATAACAATTCCGGCAGTAACAATAACAGTAATGTATGACTTAATAATAGTGATAATATAAATGAGTAAAACCAAATAGATCAGGCTCAGAAAAGAAAACTTCCTTCTTACAACAAATTTGTAAAGAATATGAATAATAAATCCCAAGGCACCCAGGCAAATTGAATCTTTTAAAAGTCCGCTACCCCAGAACCAGATAGAAGGACTATACAATATTGCATATGCAAGTAATTTTCTGTTATTGTGTTTATTTATATGATCAAATACAAGGAATAATTTCCATTGCCCTAAAAATGAGAAAAAACCAAAAAATAAAGATATAATCAGGAATTTATGAAAAGACAAATATGAAATCAGTGCACTGATCCTCATCACCATATTGCTTGCGGGTGTAGAAAAATGGCCACTCAATCCTGTATCTATAGCAGTGGAATTATACCAATCCTGCATTTCTTTAAAGGGAGAAAAGAGGTATCCAAAATTATCAAAGTTGACCCTGATCTGCTCTATAAAAAAATATCCACCATCATAATAATTGAATGAATCTCCATATCCATAATAATATTGCACCATCATAGAATATGCAAATGAGCCAAGCATTCTTAAACCGAATGCTATCATGAGAATTTTTTTTAGATCGGGTTCCTCAAAGCCATTGGCCATTTTTTTAACCCGCCAGTAAAAAAAGGCAAGGTAAAGTGGCAATAACAGATAATCCAGTAAAGTAATGTGCATCCGTAGAAAAGGATAGTTATTTGAAAGCTAATTAAAAATGTAACCTTTTTTTATAAAAGCAAATTTATGGATAGTTGGGTGCTTAAAATCATGAATAAGGTTTCAGTTGTTTATGTAAGTTTATTATTAATTAAATTCACCCATTAACTTTGCATTTTTATAATTATATGTATGCCTTCTATTTTAATAACAGGTGGAGCAGGTTTTATCGGATCTCATATTACGAGACTTTTTGTAAATAAATATCCCGATTATAATATCGTAAATATTGATTTACTAACGTATGCAGGAAATTTGCAAAATTTAAGCGATATACAAAATTTTATTAATTACTCTTTTGTAAAAGGGGATATAACAAACCTGGAATTAATTAAAGATCTGTTTTTGAAATATTCATTTAGTGGCGTTATACATTGTGCCGCGGAAAGCCATGTAGACCGTTCTATTACTGATCCGCTTGCTTTTGTAAAGACCAATGTGCTGGGTACAGCTACATTATTACAGGTGGCAAAAGAAAGCTGGAGTAATAATTTTTCAGATAAAGTTTTTTACCACATTTCAACAGACGAAGTATATGGCTCTTTGGGCGAAGACGGATTGTTTACAGAGAGTACATCCTATGATCCAAGAAGCCCATATTCAGCATCAAAAGCATCTTCAGATCATTTGGTAAGAGCATTTTATCATACCTATGGATTACCAATTAAAATATCTAATTGCAGTAATAACTATGGGCCTTTCCATTTTCCTGAAAAACTCATTCCACTTAGTATTAATAATATTATAAATAATAAACCGCTTCCCATCTATGGAAAAGGTGAAAATATACGGGACTGGTTATATGTTGAAGATCATGCAATGGCAATAGACCTTATATATCATAAAGGAAAAACAGGTGACACATATAACATTGGTGGTCACAATGAATGGACAAACCTGGAACTTATAAAACTCTTATGCAGGCAGATGGATAGTAAACTCAACAGATCTGCGGGTACTTCAGAAAAATTAATCACATTCGTAAAAGACAGGGCAGGTCACGATCTGAGGTATGCAATAGATGCTTCCAAATTAAAAAATGAGCTGGGCTGGATGCCTTCACTGCAATTTGAAGAAGGCCTTTCTAAAACTATAGATTGGTACCTTCAAAATCGGGGTTGGTTAAAAGAAGTTACCAGTGGCCATTACCAGTTTTATTATGAGGAAATGTATGGTAATTAAGATACTAACATTATACCCATAGACGAAAAGAGTATATTAAAGTTTATGAAGATCAAATAAAGAAATTAGTATGTTCACAAAATATAACATACTTACAATTTGATTAGAATTTTTAATTCAGGAATTTTAAACAATAACCTTACTATTTTTAAAATATAATTCATGAAAGGAATTATTTTAGCTGGGGGTTCCGGCACACGACTATATCCTATTACAATGGGTATTAGTAAACAGCTCATGCCTGTTTATGATAAGCCAATGATATATTATCCCCTAAGCACTTTAATGCTCGCTGGCATTAAAGAAATTCTGATCATCACAACTTCAGATGACCAGGCACAGTTTAAAAAATTACTTGGAAATGGTAATAAATGGGGTTGTATTATCAGTTATGCTGTACAGGAAATACCTAATGGACTTGCACAGGCATTTGTGATCGGTGAAAGTTTTATTGGTTCAGATAGTGTTGCACTTATATTGGGCGATAATATTTTTTATGGCAGTGGGTTTCGTCAATTACTACAGAATGCATCTGAACAACCAGGTGCCACTATCTTTGCTTATGCTGTAAGTGATCCTCAACGTTATGGTGTTATTGAATTTAATAAAGATTTTATTGCAACAAGCATCGAGGAAAAGCCGGAAAAGCCTAAAAGTAATTATGCAGTGCCGGGTTTATATTTTTATGATAATAAGGTTATTGAAATTGCAAAGAATATAAAACCGGGAATAAGAGGCGAATACGAGATCACAGATGTAAACCGCAAATACCTTGAAGAAGGAAAGCTTAAAGTGTCTGTTTTGAACAGGGGCTTTGCATGGCTGGATACAGGAACTTTTGATTCTCTCCATGATGCTGGTGAATATGTAAGGGTAATAGAAAAAAGACAGGGATTAAAGATTGGATGCCCGGAGGAATTAGCATGGAGAATGGGTTTTATTTCAAAAGATCAACTAAACAAACTCGCACAGGAACTTATTAAAAGCGGCTATGGGCAATACCTGGTAGGGTTGATCAAATAATTACAGATATATAATGTAAACATATCTGAAAAATGGGGATCCTAACTAACTTAAAATCATTATATAAACAGGATTCTATAAGATCTGTTGCCATTTATACTTTTACAAATTTTTTTGGAAAATCAGCCTCTTTTTTATTGCTGGTTATATTTACGAACCCATATTATATTTCTCCTGCTGAAAACGGATTGCTCAGTTTATTCAGTAACAGCCTGCTTCTGATGATGCCTTTTCTTTCAATGGGTATCATACATTCTACCAATACAGAATTTTTTAAATCGGGCCAGGTAGAATTTAAAAACCTTTTTACTACAGGCTTTATTATGCCTATTGCAGTAATGTTCCTTTCCTGTTTATTTTTATTTTCATTTAAGAAACAGCTAAATGTTCATTTTGGTTTTCCGGCAGTATTTATATGGCTGATCCCTTTTATAACCTTTCTTATATTTTGCCACGATCAATTACTAAACCTGTTGCGTAATAAATATGATACCCGTTTATATCTTAAAGTAAATTTAACTAAGGTCATACTTGAATTGGGTATTTCTCTTATCCTGGTTGTTTTCTTTGCATGGCATTGGCAGGGCAGGATCACAGGATTATTTATGGCATATGTTATAATTACAATCTATGCTTTTTATTATTTTCATAAGAATGGCTATTTATTCGGAAGGGTAGACATGAAATATATATACAGTGAACTTGTATATGCAATCCCTATAATTGCATTCCAGGTAAGTACCTTTTGTATGGGTAGCTCTGACAGGTTTTTCCTTTCCGGTTTTACATACGACAATAATGAAACAGTAGGGATTTATAATGTAGCCGCTACTTTTGGCTCCATTATCATTATTTTATGCACTGCCGTTTTACAATATCTTTTTCCAAAGATCTATTCTGAGCTTACACAAAAGCAGGTAAATTATACTGTTATTAAAAAGGGATTTAAGATTTATGCTGGGGTGATGTTAACCGGTATGCTGTTAATTATGTTTCTTATACCGGTTGCATACCGCTTTTTTATAAATGAAAAATACTATTCCGGGCTCAAATACGTTTTTATTTTATGCAGTGGATATTTTCTATGGACAATGTCGTATTTCTTTTTTTCATTTTTATTTTACTATAAAGAGAAAAAAAAGATACTCATATTGTCGTGCTGCTGTATTTTTTTTAGCCTAGTTTTCAACTACTTTTTTATTAAACAGTGGAGTACAATGGGCGCTGCTCTTGCAAATATCTGCACTTATATCATTGTATTAATAATAACCTTATTTTTTACCCGGCCATATTGGATCCATTTTTTTTCGACAGATAATACTGCTAAATTTGGCAATAAGCTGAATGAAATTTTATAGCACGTTCAATGGTTTTATCAAAAGCCCTGCATTTAAATCTGCCGGGATTTATACTTTTTCTAATTTTTTTGCAAAGTCTGTAGCCTTTCTTCTTCTCTTTATATATTCTAATCCCCGGTACATGAGCGTTGATGAGAACGGCTTACTCAATTTACTTAGCAGTTCCGTTTTTATACTTATGCCCTTTTTGTCCCTGGGTATAATCCAGGCTACCAGTGTTGATTTTTTTAAATTAAAAAAAGAGGCCTTCAGGGATTTTTTTACTACCGGCTTTCTCATTCCTGTTATAACAATGTTTATAGGCATAGCATGCCTGTATGTATTCCGGTCTGAGTTAAAGGAAACATATGGATTTCCTGTTAGCTTCGTATTATTAATTCCTGTATTAACATTTCTTGGCTTTTGCAATGAACAGTATGTAACACTCATCAGGAGTAATAATGAGCCTGTAACTTATTTTAAAGCTTCAATGCTTCGTTTATTTATAGAAATAAGTATTTCTATTACCCTGGTTGTAGGATTTGAATGGCGATGGGAAGGACGGGTTACAGGAATATTGATAGCTAACACATTCTTATTGGGAGTTGCTTTTTTTTATTTTAGAAAAAAAGGCTTTCTGTTTGGCAGGATCAGAATGAAATATATTAAGGAAAATATTTTGTATGCATTACCTATCATTGTAATGCAATTCAGTATATTTTGTTTATCCGCTTCAGACAAATTTTTTCTTTCATATTTTACTGACAATAATGTAGTTGGTATATATGGATACGCTTCTGTGTTTGCAGCCGTTGTTACAATTGCCTGCTCAGCCCTGATAAGTTATGTAATGCCAAGGATCTACCTGTGCCTTTCTGAACCGGTTATAAATTATAAAAAAGTAAAAAAATATTTTAAGTTTTATGCCGGATGCAGTTTTGCTACACTTCTAGGAGTGATCATCTTCACTCCTGTTTTGTATAAATATTTTATTAACAGTATTTATTATCCCGGCCTGAAATATATGTACCTGATAGCAATTGGTTATTTTCTATGGAGCATTTCTTATTTTTTTTATTCATTTATCCTTTATAATAAACAAAAGAAAAAGATTTTATTCCTTTCTCTTGCTTCAATTTGTATAAGTTTGATTTGTAATTATATTTTTATTAAGCAATGGAATGCAAAAGGGGCGGCAATATCAGTGTGTATCAGTTATTTCATGGTACTCGTTGTTACATTACTGGCATCGTATAAGAATGTACGTTTTATATTTATGAATGGCGAAAATAAAGTATGAAGATATTTGTCATCAATTTAAAATCTTCTGTAGAAAGGAGGGAAACCATGGTAAAGCAGTTAAATAAGCTGGAGTTGCCATATGAGATCTTCGAGGCTGTTCGCGGGTCTGAATTATCAGAAGAAGAAATATTGAGTTACTATGATAAAACTTATTACAGGCAACGCCCTGACTACTATTCGCCGGGTATGGTAGGATGTACCCTTTCTCATTTTTTTTTATATAAAAAAATGGTTGAAGAAAATATTGATGTAGCACTTATACTTGAGGATGATATGGTGTTAAATAAGAATTTGCCGGGGATGTTGGATTTGATAGCAATGGAAATCAGAAAAGATGAAGTGGTCATGTTGTTTTACCAGTCATATTTTCCTATTGAGCTGTCTGCCTCATCTGCCACATATTTAAAGGATACCTATAGTCTTTACCAGGTTTCCGGTATAAAAGGATTAAGATCAACAGGTGGCTATATTATTACCCTTGAAGCGGCAACTTCACTTGCAAAAAATCTTTTGCCGTTTACATCGTTTCCCGATGATTGGAAAAGTTTTTATAATAAAAAAATGTTGAATGGGATAAGAGTGGTCTATCCATTCCTGCTTGATAATACATACCAGGCCACTACTATTAGTCCCAATTTAAAAGGGGGATCTTTTATTAAAAAACTTCTTCCATTTGTTGAGAACAATAAGATCTTCCCGGTATATCAGTTATTAAAATGGAGAAGGAAAATAAATATTTCTAAATCAAGGCATTGTTTAATTAAACCTGGTCCCCCTGTTGATTTCAGGGAAATTTAAAATTACAGAATGGATATAAAAAAATCTCTCTCAGAATTCTTCAGGTTTACCCACCGGTTTGGAATTATTAAAGGCCCATTTCTTTTTTTTAAAATAAAGGGAGGAAGCCAGCAGGATATAAATATTCCGGGTATCAGATATCCCTTTTCATTAAGAAAATCCTCATCAGATTATGAAACGTTTTACCAGGCCATTGTTCACAGTCAGTACAATTTTAATTATAAAATTATACCGGAAGTTATAATTGATGGTGGAGCAAATATCGGCCTTGCAAGTATTGCATTTAAGAATTTATTTCCCAATGCTAAAATTATTGCCATAGAGCCTGATAAAGAAAATTTCGAACAGTTAAACAGGAATATCAGCCGGTACAAAGATATTTTTACCATACAGGCAGGATTATGGAATACAAATGGCTTCCTTAGTGTAACAGATAAATATAATATCGGAAAATGGGGTATGGTAACTGAAGAGGTGATAGAAAATACACCGGGTTCAATCAATACAATAACAATTGAACAGATTATGCATGATTATAAGCTGGACAGGATAGATATCTTAAAATTGGATATAGAAACAGCAGAACGGGAGCTTTTTTCCAGCGGCTATGCTTCATGGTTACCTAAAGTAAAAGTGATCATTATAGAATTGCATGACTCAATTACTGAAGGAACTGCCCGGCCTTTTTTTAAAGCCATCAATGAGACATTTGAAAAATACCGTTTTTTTCAATTGGGAGAAAACACGATAATAATAAATGAAGACCTGCAAAGCAAAACAGGAGAATAAGTTATGAAAAAAACCATAATGCATGTAATATATAGCCTCGCACGTGGAGGCGCAGAAACCATGTTGATAGGGGTCTTAAAAGAACTTAAGGAGTATAATAATATCGTTGTAACATTAAGTGAAGCAAATCATTTTGATAATGAACTGGTTTGTGAAAAATATATCTGCCTGCATCAACCATCTCTTTTTTCATTACCGGTAACAGCTATTAAATTAAGATATTTAATAAAAAAATATAAGCCGGATTTAGTCCATTCACATTTGCCAATGGCCAACTTCGCCGCACGCATGGGTACTCCCGGAAAGGTTCCATTAATTACAACGATCCATACTTCCATAGGATCGGATTTAGATTATAAAAAAAAGTATATACGCCTCTTTGATAAATTCACTTATAATTTACGGAAGTCAACAATCATCGGAGTTTCGAAAGTTGCCTTAGATGATTATTTTTCAATACTTAAAATTAAACCTTCGCATTCACTGGTCATTCACACTTTTGTGGATGATTCTTTATTCAGCAAAACGAGTTTTTCTTCAGGCAATCAAACTTTCCTTATTATCAGTGTAGGGGCTTTAAGTTCAAGGAAAAATTATCCATATCTTCTTGATGCATTCAAAAAAATAAAAAATGAGAATATAGAGCTACATATTTTTGGAACCGGCCCATTGCGTGATAGTTTACAGAATTCAATTAATAAGTCAGGAGTAAAAATAATTTTAAAAGGGGAAGTAAAAAATATACCGGAAGTTTTGCATGGATATGATCTT
>Ga0136634_10000905_pt1 | contig 11845 bp, 10 predicted proteins | sample AntDrymUQ8332106_2_FD_104654 | JGI IMG/M metagenome (GOLD analysis project Ga0136634, IMG submission 104654) | Polar desert sand microbial communities from Dry Valleys, Antarctica - metaG UQ833 (21.06) | ecosystem: Environmental > Terrestrial > Soil > Desert | place: Antarctica: Dry Valley... | reverse complement strand
TCCGCCATCAACTTTGATACTTTATCTTTTGCTTTATCACTCACGAAAATCATAATCAACGTGCTAATATGCTAATATCCGAATGTGCTAATGAATTTGCCAAATGCGAGTTATTCGATTTCTCATTAGCAAATCAGCACATTAGCTAATCAGCTAATTAATGAATTACACTTCCTTCGAACTTCAATTCCTCCATCCCGTTCTTTACACGAAAGTCGTTGATGGCAGCTTTGATAGCATCTTCCGCCAATACAGAACAGTGAATTTTTACGGGAGGGAGATTTAATTCTTCAACAATTTCCATGTTATCTATCTTCAGTGCATCCTCTACGGATTTGCCTTTCAACCATTCAGTAGCCAGTGAAGAAGAAGCAATGGCACTTCCACATCCAAATGTTTTGAATTTAGCATCCTTGATAATGCCCGTCGATTCATCTACCTCGATCTGAAGACGCATTACATCGCCGCATTCTGGTGCACCTACTAAGCCTGTGCCTACATTTTTCTGACTTTTATCCAAAGTGCCCACATTTTTTGGGTTTGAATAATGATCAATAACCTTTTCTGAGTATGCCATAAACTTTAATTTGATAATGTGATAATATGCTAATGTGCTGTTGAAACACATTTGCCATTTATGAATTCTTTGTTAGCACATCAGCTAATTAGCTAATTTTAATGATGTGCCCATTCTATTTTATCTAAATCAACACCTTCTTTATACATTTCCCATAGAGGGCTCATTTCTCTTAACTTGATAACCGTTTTGGAAACCTGCTCGATCGTATAATCAATCTGCTCTTCTGTAGTGAACCTGCCCAATCCAAATCGTAGCGAACTGTGTGCCAGATCATCGCCCAGTCCCAATGCTTTCAAAACGTAGGAAGGTTCAAGCGAGGCGGATGTACAGGCAGAACCGGATGAAACAGCTATATCTTTATTAAATCCCATCATTAAGCCTTCTCCTTCCACATATTTGAAAGAAATATTGCTAACATGTGGCAAACGACTTTCGCGACTGCCATTTACGTAGGCCTCTTCTAATTTCAAAAGAGCATTTTCCAGCTTATCACGAAGCTTGGATACCCGTTCAGTTTCTGTATGCATTTCCTGGATAGCAATTTCACAGGCTTTACCAAAACCAACAATTCCAGCCACATTCAAAGTACCACTACGCATCCCGCGTTCGTGTCCGCCACCATCCATTTGAGCGGTTACCTTGACACGCGGATTCTTACGTCGTACATATAAGGCTCCAACACCTTTCGGACCATACATTTTATGAGCGGTAAAGGCCATAAGATCAATTCCGTCTTTATTAACGTCAACCGGTATTTTACTAACGGCCTGGGTACCATCGGTAAAAACCAGCACACCATGTTTCTTTGCAATTCTGCTAATTTCTTTTATTGGCTGCACAGTTCCGATCTCATTATTCGCATACATAATCGCAATCAGGATAGTAGATGGCTTGATCGCAGCTTCGAGTTCCTGAAGATTAATCATACCCTCCGGATCAACCTCCAGGTATGTCACTTCACCGCCCGACTTTTCGATATGTTTGCATGTGTCCAGCACAGCTTTGTGTTCAGTAGTTGCAGTTATAATATGATTGCCCTTGCTCGCGTACATATCAAACACCCCTTTAATTGCAAGATTATCGGCTTCTGTAGCACCAGATGTAAAAATGATTTCCTTCGGGTCTGCTCCAATCAACTTCGCTATTTGCTCCCGGGCATAATCTATACCTTCTTCAGCCTGCCAACCAAAAGGATGATTGCGGCTTGCGGAATTTCCAAAATGTTCCGTAAAATAAGGGATCATGGCCTCAACAACCCGGGGATCACAAGGAGTTGTAGCATTGTGATCCAGGTAGATCGGTAATTTTAACATATTCATTATCAATTTTAAATAACTCTCAAACGGATACAAAATTAGTCTAAAATGGCGCTAGTTTCAGAAGATCTTTCCCAAGTCGGTTTTTTTTACCAATTTCGAAACATTACAAATTAACTATGCAACGGCTGGAACATATAGGAATCGCAGTAAGAGATCTAGGAATATCCATTCCTCTTTTTGAAAAACTCCTGAACAAAACCTGTTACAAAACAGAAAAGGTAGAATCGGAGAATGTGAATACTGCTTTTTTTCAAACGGGCGAAAGCAAAATAGAGTTACTTGAAAGCACAGAACCCGATGGGGTTATTGCGAGATACATTGATAAAAAAGGAGAAGGCATTCATCACCTGGCTTTTGAGGTCAGTGATATTCTGGCTGAAATGAAAAGATTGGTGGAAGAAGGATTTGTTGTTATTAATGAGATCCCAAAAATAGGTGCCGATAATAAACTGGTTTGTTTTCTTCATCCAAAAAGCACCAATGGTATCCTTATAGAACTCTGCATGGAGCGGAAATAAAAACTATATGAGTTCGAAATCAAAATTGTTTAAGAATTAAAGCAAAAAACTAAAGCCCCACTGGTGCGGGGCTTTAAGTCTGTAACCTTATAAGAAAACCATTTTTCTTACTTGATTTTCACAAATCGCTTTATTACCTGCTCCGTAGAAGTGGCTGCTTTGATAATAAATATGCCTTTCTGCAGATCATTAACGGCAATTGTTTCTGTTTGGCTTGCGTTGGTTCTGTTGATATGCTTTACAACCTGGCCTGTTTGATCGTAAACAGTTACGCTTACAGGATTGTTCTGCCATGCGGAAGGAATGGTAACTCTGATCTCGTTAATGGTTGGGTTGGGGTAAGTAAGGATGGTTGCATTTTCCTGTTGCTGCCCCAGACGCACAACCCGGATGGAAGAGAAGGAAATGTTTTTATCAGTATTAACCATTTTAAGACGGTAGTAAATGACTCCACTTTTGTTTACAACATTTGCATCAGTGAATGTGTATTCTTTACTGTTATCTGAAGTAAGTAATATACTTAAATCATAAAAATTCGTTCCATCAAAACTTTTTTCCACGATAAAATGACTGAATTGATTTTCCTGAGCGGAAGCCCATTTTAAGTTCACCTGGCTGTTATTATAAGCTGCTGAAAAATCCTGCAATTTTACCGGAAGTAAGGAATACTGTGGAGCCAAACTAAATGATCTGAACCACAATGAATTTAATCGGATCCCAGCACCATTGCTTCCACGGCTATCTGTTTTTCCACCCATTCTGAAATTTATTTTATCCTTGTTCTCATAAGTATAAGTAGCCATAACCTGTGTAGCAGCGGTATCAATATTAGCAAAGTTTAAAATAGTACCCTGAACAAAATGGTTTGTAGAACCATCCCATGCATGGTCACATTCGTCATGAAGTTTACCATTGCCATTACAATTACCACAGGCTGATGAACCATTGCGACCGGTACCAGAACAATTGCTGCAAGCAACCAAAACACTGGATTTACCACATTCGCCACATTCCATTTCAAGATCCGGAATGCCTTTTGTTAAGCTGGAAAGCGATGAATAAACAATCGATTTGGGTTTTTCCATGACGACATACTCTGAAAGCGATGAGCCATCTCCATCAACATCCAGTGAGGTAAGATCAAACCGTTCCATTTTCTGCTTTTTGTTTTTGCCAGCCTCATAAAACGTACATTCAAAATCAACATACCAGTTTTGATTACCAGCAACGTTCCCGGGTAAACCAAATTGAGGCTGAAAGGCTTTACCCCATCCCAGGTCTGGTAAATCAACATTTTTCATTATAATATCTGGGCGTGAAAATTTCTTCAATTTGATTTCTGCATCAACTCCCGTTGTTACATTACTAAATCTATAAACTGCACCTTCCTTATTGGCTGTTCCTGATACAAGTACAGGATTAATAAACACCAATTCAGGAGCGGCTGTTGTATCGCCTTTTCCTGCAAAAACAAAGAGAGTCAAAACCATTGCCATAAATAAAAGAATAGATTTTTTAAAAATTTCTACTTCATTTAAGGAAAGAGCTTTTGTAGAAGTAATTGTTGTAGGGTAGATCTGTTTCATAAGGTTTACATTTTTTGAATCTACCCATAAAGACAATCGTTGTACCTGATTTTCTGGCACGCCGGAAGTTGAACCATTTCGCGGGAAAAGGAACTCTAACGATTTGAAAATCAGATATACAATTTCTTAAAGGAATGTCTCATCAAATCATTCAAAGCTAATGGCGTCGAAAAATTATTTCCCACTAAGGGACTCACAGTACAGGGTTTGGAAAAAAATAGACCTGGGAATGATTGTTAACTCGTGGTTTGGTAACTTTTCACAAAAATTGAAAATGCCTCTCCTTCTTAGAATGCTGATCTGGGCTTCAACAACCACTTGTATGTTTTCCTGTGAAGAACCAACGGGAAAAGATGCCGCTGTTACCGATAGTGCAGAAACTATTGAATATAATAACCTGAACGAAAAGTATCAGCTAGACAAGATCCAATTGCCACCCGGATTTTCCATTTCAATTTTTGCAGCGGTACCTAATGCCCGTAGTATGTGCTGGGGAACCAATGGCACCTTGTTCGTTGGCAACCGTGAGGAAGATAAAGTTTATGCTATAACTGATGCCAATAATGATGGAAAAGCCGATAAAGTGCACGTCATTGCAAAAAACCTCAAAATGCCCTGCGGAGTGGCTTTCCGAAATGGCAGTCTGTACGTTGCAGCAATAAACCGGATTTTGCGATTTGATGATATAGAAACCCGGTTATACAATCCTCCACAACCTGTAGTGGTTTTTGATAAATACCCGGAGGATGGTCATCATGGATGGAAATATATTGCATTTGGACCTGACGGAAAATTGTACGTGCCGGTGGGTGCGCCCTGCAATATCTGCAACAACAAGGATTCCATATATGCCACGATAACAAGAATCAATCCTGATGGAACCGGGCTCGAGATCTTTTCTAAAGGAGTACGTAATTCGGTAGGTTTTGCATGGCATCCTGATACAAAAGAATTATGGTTTACCGACAACGGACGCGACCAGTTGGGAGATGACGTTCCTAGTTGTGAACTGAATTATGCACCGCAACAAGGAATGCATTTTGGTTTTCCCTATTGTCACCAGGGAAACATACCCGATCCTGAATTTGGTAAAGGGAAGAATTGCAATGAGTACACACCGCCGGCTCAACTGCTGGGCCCGCATGTAGCACCATTGGGAATGCGTTTTTATACAGGTAGCCTATTTCCCGTGGAGTTCAAGAATAAAATTTTCATTGCGCAACATGGCAGCTGGAACCGAAGCGTTCCCATTGGCTACCGGGTTATGATGGCAACGCTGGAGGGTAACAAAGTGGTGAAGTATGAACCATTTGCCAGCGGATGGTTGCAAGGCACCAATGTTTTGGGAAGACCCGTTGATATTGAAGTGGCACCTGACGGAGCTTTATTAGTGAGCGACGATAAAAACGGGTTAATATACAGAATAGCGTATAAAAGCAACTAGCCTTCCAAACCCGTCTCGGGAATTTTATTCAATCCCAATTTTTCCAGTGCAATGGCCGCTGCTATCTGGCTTGCATCTTTTTTATTGTAGGCTTTTGCCTCTGCTATCAGTTCACCATCCACGACTGCACCGATAGTAAACAAGCGCCGGCCAGATTCTATACGTTCATCCAAAGTATCGAATTCCAGATTTTTTCCTTTTTTATTAGCCCATCCGTACAGCCTGTTTTTATGATTAATCTCCAAATTTTCGAGGTCTTCCATAAACAGGTGGGGAATAATAATTCTTTCCAAAACCCATTGCTGGGTTTTTTTATATCCCTTATCCAGGTAAATGGCTCCCACCACAGCCTCCAGGGTATTGCCAAAGATCTGGCTCATTTTAAGCGAGTTATCGAACTTATTAAAAAAAGTGATTTTTTTTAACCCCATTTTGATGGCAATTTCATTCAGCTTATTGCGGTTAACCATCTTACTTCTCATTTCTGTAAGAAATCCTTCGTCCTTGTAAGGATATTTTTTAAAGAGGAAGTCTGCAATAATACCACTGAGTATGGCATCTCCTAAATATTCAAGACGTTCGTTATTTTCATCCGCGCTATCACGAATGGAGCGGTGGGTAAGCGCAGATCTGTATAAAGCAGTTTTACCTGGCACAAAGCCGAGAACATTGTGCAGGTTTTTCTTAAAAGAAATATTTGGTTGTTTTCCTAAAAAGCGGTCCAGGATTCCCACAATTCAAACTACAATTTTTTATTCAAGCAGAAAAATACTTGTCAGTAAATGAGTCAAGAGTCATGAAGTGCAAAAGTCACAACTCACGAATCCTTACTCAAGACTCAAGATATTTCTTTACAATAACGCAAGCATTATGACCACCAAATCCGAATGTGTTGCTTAACGCTGCCCTCACCGTTCGGTACTGTGGTTTTCCAAATGTAAAATTCAAACGGGGGTCCAGTTCGGGATCATCGTTGAAATGATTGATTGTTGGTGGAATTGTATTTTCCTGTATGGCCATTACACAGGCAATTGCTTCCACTACTCCGGCTGCTCCTAAACAATGCCCGGTCATGGATTTTGTAGAGCTGATATTGAGATTAAAAGCATGGTCGCCAAAAACATCTTCGATCGCCTTTATTTCCGCGACGTCACCCAGGGGAGTAGAGGTTCCATGTGTATTGATATAATCAATGTCTTCCGGTGTCATGCCTGCATCTTCCAGAGCAGCCAGCATTACATTTTTTGCACCAAGGCCTTCGGGATGCGGAGCTGTGATATGGTGCGCATCGGCAGTGGCACCTGTTCCGGCAATTTCACAATAAATTTTTGCACCCCGCCTCAAGGCGTGGTCGAGATCTTCCAAAATCAAGATTCCGGCTCCTTCTCCCATTACAAAACCATCACGGTCTTTGTCGTAGGGCCGGCTGGCCGTGGAAGGATCATCATTGCGTTCGCTTAAGGCTTTCATGGCGTTGAACCCACCCACACCTGCTTCCCGGATTACACTCTCCGAACCACCGGTTAAAATCGCATCAGCCTTACCAAGCCTTATCAGGTTGAAAGCTTCCATAATGGCATTCGTTGAAGAAGCGCAGGCACTTACAACTGCAAAATTGGGCCCCCGGAATCCATGACGCATGGAAATGTGCCCGGCAGCAATATCCAGAATCATTTTAGGAATGAAGAAAGGATTGAAACGGGGAGTGCCTTCACCTTTTGCGAAATTCACCACTTCTTCCTGGAAAGTGATCAGGCCACCGATACCACTTCCAAAAATAACACCAACACGGTCCTTGTTTATATTTTCGCTATTCAGGCCGGAATCTATAACAGCTTCATCGCTAACAACGAGGGCAGTTTGGGTGAACCGATCGATCTTCCTGGATTCTTTTTTATCCAGGTAGTTCAACGGATCAAAATTTTTTAATTCGCAGGCAAAACGTGTTTTGAATTTTGAGGCGTCGAACTGTTTTATCAAATCCGCTCCGGAAACCCCATTAACAAGCCCCTCCCAGAATTCTTTGGTAGTATTCCCAATAGGTGTGATGGCTCCAATACCTGTTACAACTACGCGTTTGAGTTTCATGTGAAAATATTATATCTAATAAAAGCCATAACCTGCCAGCGGAAAGAGATTCTTCTACAATGTATTAAACAGAGATCTTAAAAAGGATCCTTTTAGTTTAATTGCTATGGCTAGTCCCGAAGTGAAGGGTAAGATACAAATCCGCCTTCGATGATAACGAAGGCGGATGTAATTTATTCACGCTGGATACAATGTCAATTACTTGGCATGCTCTTCTAGATACGCAACAGCCTGTCCGACTGTAGTAATTGTTTCGGCCTGCTCATCCGGAATAGAGATATTGAATTCCTTTTCAAATTCCATGATTAGCTCTACAGTGTCTAAGGAATCAGCTCCTAAATCGTTGGTGAAGGAAGCCTCATTGGTAACTTCTGTTTCTTCTACACCTAACTTATCAACAATAATCTTTTTTACTCGAGTTGCGATGTCTGACATTTTGGTAAAGTTTAGTTACGGCTGCAAAAATATAATTTTTGAGATAATGGCAATAGAACACTGCTTTTAAATTATAAAAACGAATATTTTGTGTTTCAGCGAATTTGATGTACTATCCACACCGCATGGCTGAATTCAACAATTTTTGTAATAACTATTCATTGATAAGAATGGTTAAAGACCTTCAATTTCGGTTCAATATACTAAATACCCCTTAGTAAACGGAAATACTTAAATTGCAACAACCAAATAAAACAACCCAAAATACTGCATGGCTCTCAAAATCATTGATCACGGTTCCCGCGAGTATCAGCAAATGGTGCAGTTGCGGAATGAAATATTGCGAAAACCCCTAAAGCTGCACCTCACCCCCGCAGAACTTGAAAAAGAAAAAGAAGAAATTTTAATTGGAGCTTTCGAAGAAGAAAAAATGCTGGGTTGTTGTATGTTGATAACGGTTGATCACAAGACCGTGCGCCTCCGGCAAATGGCTGTTTTAAATAATCTGCAGGGAAAAGGGATCGGGAGAGCTTTAATGCAGTTTGCAGAAAATATAGCGAGAGACAGAGGTTTTAAAAAAATCATTATGCATGCCCGCAAATCCGCCTCAGGCTTTTATGAAAAGCTGGGTTATCAGGTCTGTAGCCCTGAGTTTGAAGAAGTGACCCTCCCGCATTATGAAATGGAGAAGAAATTAGTCTGAAGTCAGGAGTCACGACAAACGACTTGCTATTTTACCAGTCGTATACTAAAGGGATAACGATATAATTTATTATCGCTTGCTTTTATGGTGGCGATAATTACCAATATCGTGCTGATGATACCAAGTACCCATAGTAAGAAAATTCCTATAACAGTAATAATCATAATGATGGCAATGATCATTATCGTGATCTGAAAATTCAATGATTCTTTTGCATGTGCAGCTATATAAGAGGAGTCATCCTTTTTGATAATATAGATTATTAACGGAGCAATCAGACCCACCACAAATAGTAAACATAAAACATGGCTAAGTATGGCCATCGTCCTCTCCTCACTGGTGGGAGGGGATACTGGCTTATCATCCCTTTCAAGAAATGAATTGAATTGCTGATCCATAAATTTAATTTCTTTCAATTTATAAAATATCCTGCCTCAAACCTCAATTATTATACTTCTCTTTAATCAGAAACTTTTAAATCGGCATTGACAAAATTTTTCATACGTGTTAGCAACTGTACTATTTGTTGCATGCTTTTGACATCATCAATTACCAGCATGAATATCTTTCCCACCTGTTTTAATTTGGCTTTATTAGTTTGGGTCTGTATGAACGATAAAATAGAATGAAAGATGTCTGATTCAAAAAAGGGTGAGTCCGGTTTGTTTACAAAAAAACATTTCAAGGTTTCATCTTTCAACAACATCTTCTCAAAACCAAGTTCTACGGCCAGTTTACGGCAACGTACCGTGTCAAAAAGATCTTCCACCTGTTTTGGAACCGGGCCAAACCGGTCGTACATTTCTTTGGCAAATTCCTTTAATTCTTCCTCTGCATCACAATTATCCAACCGGGTATAAAGCGATAACCGTTCTGTAATATTTTCGACATAACTATCCGGGATCAGAATTTCCAGATCAGTATCTATCGTGCAATCCTGTACATAATTTTCCTGCTTTGAAATCTCTTCTTTAAAAAGACTACGGAACTCAGTTCGCTTCAGTTCCTTGATGGATTCATCCAGGATTTTCTGATACATTTCAAAGCCAATCTCTGCCATAAAACCACTTTGCTCCCCTCCCAGCATGTTCCCTGCGCCGCGGATATCCAGATCACGCATGGCAATCTGGAATCCACTGCCCAACTCACTATGCTGTTCAAGAGTCTGCAATCTTTTCCTCGAATCATTCGGCAGTGTACTCATGGGTGGCGCCATCAAATAACAAAATGCTTTTTTATTACTTCGTCCTACCCGGCCGCGCAACTGGTGCAGATCACTTAACCCAAACTGGTGAGCGTTATTGACAAAGATGGTATTCACATTGGGTATATCCACTCCACTTTCTACAATATTCGTGCATACGAGTACATCATATTTTTTTTCTATAAAATCCAGTATCCGCTCTTCCAACACGTGTCCTTCTAGCTGGCCGTGTGCAAAACCTATACTGAGATCAGGACACAACGCCTGAATAATTCCAGCCATTTCCGCCAATCCCAATACCCTGTTGTGAATAAAGAAAATCTGCCCTCCTCTTTCTGTCTCATAATAAATAGCATCGCGGATAAAATCTTCATTGAAAATCTGTACTTCCGTTTGTATGGGTTGACGGTTCGGTGGCGGCGTATTGATAATACTAAGGTCCCTGGCTCCCATCAGGCTGAATTGCAAAGTGCGGGGAATGGGTGTAGCTGTTAAAGTAAGACAGTCTACATTCGTACGCAATGTTTTTATTTTTTCTTTGTGTGCCACACCAAATTTCTGCTCTTCGTCAATCACCAACAGCCCCAGATCTTTGAACTTTATTTCTTTGCCAAGCAATGAATGCGTACCTATGATAATATCAATCTTACCCTCTTCCAGCCGTTGATACGTATCTTTTTTTTCTTTGGAAGATTTGAATCTATTGACATAATCCACCGTTACGGGAAAGTCTTTCAACCTGTCTTTAAAAGTTTTGTAATGCTGAAAAGCAAGAATAGTTGTAGGTACCAGCACAGCAGCCTGTTTCCCATCCAGGCACGTTTTAAATGCAGAACGGATAGCCACTTCCGTTTTCCCAAAACCAACATCACCACACACCAGTCTGTCCATGGGCGAAGCAGATTCCATATCTTTTTTTACATCAGCTGTTGCTTTGCTCTGATCGGGTGTGTCTTCATAGATAAAAGATGCTTCTAACTCGGTTTGCATATAGTTATCCGGGGCATGGGCGAAGCCGGTTTGGGCCTTTCGTTGTGCATACAACTGAATAAGATCAAAGGCAATTTCCTTAACCTTCGTTTTTGTTTTTTCTTTTAACTTTTGCCAGGTATCACTTCCCAGCTTATTCACTTTAGGAATTGATCCTTCTTTTCCTGTGTATTTAGAGATCTTGTGAAGAGAATTGATATTTACATACAGGATGTCTTTATCTCTATAAATAATCCGGACCGCCTCCTGCAGTTTTCCATTCACTTCAATTTTTTGCAAACCGCTGTACACGCCCACTCCGTGATCGATATGCGTTACATAATCTCCTGGCTGCAACTCACGCAGTGTTCGCAGCGTTAAGGCCTTATTTTTATTATATGCCTGTTTAACTTTGTACTTGTGATACCGTTGAAATATCTGATGATCCGTATAACAAACAACTTTGAGATCCTCATCTATAAATCCTTCATGAATCGAAGTAGGAACAGGGGTGAAATGAATAGCTGCTCTCAGGTCTTCAAAAATACTATGCAGTCTTTCTAATTGCCGGGGATTTTCTGCGAATAGGTACAATTGAAATCCTTTCTTTTCCCAGAGCGTCAGATCCTTTATCAGGAGATCAAACTGGCGATTGAATGCGGGCTGCTCTTTTGTCTGAAATTCTATTACCTTATTTTGTTTTTTATAAATTATTGAGGATGGTGAAGACAATCCAAAATGTACAACGGATCTCTTTTCCATACCCGTCTCAAATTCAGCCGCTGTAAGGAAAATTTCCGGTGTTACATTGATTTTCTCCAACCGGTCATCCTCTTGTGGTTTAAATCCACCGCCGGCCTGCAGCTCTAAAAATATTTGAAGATCTTCCTCCTGGGTCAACAGCCTGTCGTATGTCAATGCTGCATCCTGTATCCACATGATCGTATTCTCAGGTAAGAAATCGAGCAGCGATATCTTTCCTTCGCTTTCAAACTGTGT
>Ga0136634_10000904_pt1 | contig 11858 bp, 9 predicted proteins | sample AntDrymUQ8332106_2_FD_104654 | JGI IMG/M metagenome (GOLD analysis project Ga0136634, IMG submission 104654) | Polar desert sand microbial communities from Dry Valleys, Antarctica - metaG UQ833 (21.06) | ecosystem: Environmental > Terrestrial > Soil > Desert | place: Antarctica: Dry Valley... | reverse complement strand
GTGCCCGAACCGACGCCACCAAGCGTTATTCCGTTGAGCTCATTATTGGTATCGACGCGGAAGCCCGAATAGCGAACCTGCAGATACTGGATCCGGCCGGAGCTGTCGTTGGGCGATGCCCCGCCGTAGATCGAACCCGAGGTGCCCTCGACGGGCGCCTGGCAATTGACCGAGCCGGGGACCGCGCCAGCATCCGCACAAGTCGAGGTTGGGGCCCGGCCAAGAATGACGAGGCCTCCCCATTGGCCGATCGAATCGGCATTGACGTCGCCGACGACGTTGTTGCGGCTGGTCATCACGACCGGCTTCGTCGCCGACCCGTCGACGATCAACTGCGAGCCGCGATTGGCCAACAGGAAGTCCGCTCCGGAGGCGCCGAACAAGACAACGCCAGCATCAAGCGTGAGGATGCCGGACTGGCCCGCGTTCGGAGCTGCAGGATTTGCGCCGAGATCGTCGCCAATCTCCACTTTGCCCGACAGTGAATAGATGGTGCCGGCCAGATTTTGCAGGCGCAGCGCGCCGCGGATGACTCCGGATACCTGGCAAACGCGCCGCACGTCGGCGGTTCCGCCGCCGATCCCGATCGTGCCAACATCCGCCGTTCCAACCGGGCAGGATGCTGCTGGTTGCCCGGGTGTCGGAGTCGGTGTCGGGGTCGGGGTCGGTGTTGGGGTCGGCGTGGGAATGACCACTACACCCTCTCCCGGGGATGCGACATCATCAGCACCGCCACCGCAGCCCGCCAGGGCGAGTCCCGCAACGCCGATCAGCAAAACAGTTTTCAACGATTTATGGGTCGGCATGTCGCTCTCCGCTGCAAAAGTGATTGAGGACGAGGTGAAGCCAGACACTCCGATTCCCCCCGAATTCGTCTTCGGGCTAAGCGCCGATGGTGACTCGTTCGTGAGATGAATGTGACAGATTGGAGAAGGCGTTATTTGCGATGGACAGGAGAATTCAGGCCGGGCGTGCGCGCGATGTAGGCGCTCGATCCCGGTCGAGGAAATCGAGCGAATAGCCGCGGCCGAGCACATTGCGAATAAGGTTCGGACCGCCGGCAGCGTTCAGCGCTCGGCGAAGGCGGACCATGCAGGCCGTCACCGCACCTTCGTCCAAAGTCTGGTTCGCCCAAACCGCTTCGAGCAATTGTTTGCGTGAGTAAACGACCGTCGGATTCTCAATCAAGAATTGCAACAGCCGAAACTGCATCATCGGCATCGGGACCAGCAACTCATTGCGCCAGACTTTGTAATTTTCGACGTCGAGCTTGACCTGCTCGTAATGAAGCATGCGGGGTGCTGAGGCGTGGGAGACCCGTCGATTCAATGCCCGGATCCTGAGCATTGATTCGTGGGTCAAAATGGGCTGGGTCAAACAGTCGTCCGCGCCAGCCTCAAGCGCGACAATACGTTGCTCACCCTGCGCGCCGACCGCCAGCACAACCAAGGGTATGCGGCTCGTTTCTGGAATTGCGCGTAACGTCCGGCAAAATTGCATCCCGCCATCGAGCCACGAACCGCAGTCGAGCAACAGCAGGTCGGGACGGAATCGCGAAATTTCGGCGAAAGCCTCGACGCCTCCCGGGCAGTGCTCCACATCGAAGCCAAGCGTTTGCAGCGCTTGAACGCTCGCATGTTCGACAGGTCCAGGGCCCATCAGCAACAGTCGAAGCCGATCCATCAATCGGCCTCCGTTCCAGGCCACGCTTCGAGATTGATCAACACAATCGCCCCGATCATAGGTTCGACGCCTGATCGACTTTCAGAATTGCAAGTGGAGGACAGGTTGATGACGCAGCGATGACGAAGATTTAAGCGGCCGAAGGTTGGCGCCCGCGCTTAGCTAAACTTCGCGCTTCTCAGCCAAACCGGATGGTGACGCATTGGCTTGCCTGGGTTTCGCAGGTTACACATCCGGCGCTGGGCGAGCCATCCTGATGTCGCGGGACTTTTGGTGCCGCTATACTTGTCCATAGGTCGTGTAGCCGCTAGTGAAGTCATTCTCGCGTGTGAAATTGGTGAACGACAGGCCGATCGTCATATCAAGGCCAACCACATGGTGCCACCATCCTACTGGAATGAAGAGCGCTTGGCCTGGCTCGATCGTGCATTGGATGAGCGTCGGCCGTTCCATGTCCGGCAGAGCAGCGATCTCCTCCGGGCCGTTCCAACCGCTGAAGCAGTGGAGATGGTTCCGCATCAGCGGCGTATCCCAGCTCGGCGCAAGCGTGACCTGTTTCCGTCCGCGGATTTGAACGAGTAAATTGTTCGTCAGGTCGTGATGAAACGGGGTCACCGTGCCCTTTGGCCCCATCCAGAAGAAGCCGTCTTGGATAGAATCGCGGTCTAGATAATTGTCGATCTGCCCAATATCGTCCCACAGCGGCGCCAGCGCTTGGCGATTATGGCCGCCGTTGTTCGCGGTCACATAAAAGTCGTTGGAATCGTCGGTGTCGCGAAGCATCCGCAATACGTCTCGCAACGCCATTTGTTGCTTATGCTTGGTGGATTGAATCTCATAGTCGCGATTGTCGTTCCGGCCCGTCTGGACTTCGATCACCGCATCGCCAAGCTTTTGTTCGAAATAGTCGAGCGACCAGCGTTTCGAAGCTGGCCAGCTGTCCACCAATCCGTCAATCAGGACCGGCCGGTTCGCCGCGTAATAGTCGCGGAAGAAGGTCTCCGCCGACAGGTCCCGAGCACGAGCGATCGTTTCGAACTCACCGCTTATTCCGGCCAATCGTCCATAGGAAGCGAGTATCCAGTCGCGCTTGGCGAGCCGTTGGCGCAGTACGTCCGCGCCCTTCAGATAGGGGCTTTCAGACGCTCGCTTTATTTCGCTCAAAGCGGTGGGAAGCGGACACCCCCGTTGCACCAGTCGGCTCGCGATCTGGTCGGCGGACGCGCCAAGCAAGAGATTCTCCGCGATCCAGCGCTGCGCATCTTCAGTCAGGTTCTCGGTGCCCGCCGCTGCAGTTGTCGGACGCCGTTGAACGCTCGCCATGATGGAACTCCCTCCAGATGGCACTTAAGTCCGTTTAATGACGACTCGATTACGCCGCCCTTCATATAGCGCGCCCAACCCTTAATCGCGATGGATGCGGCTCGGGTCGGGAAAAGACCAATACGCTAGGTCGAATGATAATGCGCTTGGGGCCGGGCATAAATGTCGCGGTTCCAGCGACCGTGTTCGGGCGGGCCGAAGGCGGATGCTTTCCAGCCGACAAATGGACCCGAGGCGGCGAATGACGGGCGGGCGCGATTAATCGACAGCATGCCCGCCTCAGCCTGGTCGAAGAAGCGTCGTTTGACCTTCCCATCATTGGTGTAGAGCGCCCCGAGCAGGCCGAAGTCGGTGGCATTGTGGAGCGAAAGCGCGTGGTCGAGGTCGCGTGCGACCTGGATCGCGGCGAGGGGGCCGAACACTTCTTCGGTCAGCAACGGATGGTCGTCGGCGAGATCGTGGAGCAGCGTCGGCACGACCCAGCAGCCGGTTGACGGAAGTTTTGCGGGAGCGGGCCTACTGGCGAGCGACAAGAAGCGCTGCTGGGCGGCGCGATCGATTACCGGGCCCACCTGGGTGGCCGGGTCGGCGGGGTACCCCAGGCGCAAAGCTTCGACGGCGGCGACCAGACGATCGGTGAAGGCGGCGGCGATGTCGGCAAGCAGGATCACGCGGCGGATAGCGGTGCAGCGCTGGCCCGAGAAGCTGAACATCGCGGCGGCGAGATCGGTGACGGCGAGGTCGAGGTCGGCGCTGCGGTCGATGATGGCGGCATTGCAGCCGCCGAGTTCGGCTTGAACCGGCAACGCGCGATGGCCGGCGGCGGCGATGATCGCGCGGCCGACCGGCACCGAGCCGGTGAACGAGAGCGTATCGAGGCCGCCGCGCTCGATCATGGCGCGGCCGGTCGCGCCGCCGCCGGTGATCAGCGCAACGCTTTCGCCGAGGCCCGCCGTGGCGAGGCTCTCGCGGAGCATGATGGCGATGGCGGTGCCGGGGAGGGCCGGCTTCCAGATGGCGGTGTTGCCGAAGCCGATCGCGGGGGCGAGTTTCCCGAGGGGGATGGCGAACGGATTATTCCACGGCGTGATCAGCCCGGCGCGGCCGACCGGGCGGTGAGTCACACCGCGCGTATCAGATGGTTCTTGCTCGGCCAGCGTGGCGATGACGTGGGCGAGGAGGGCGAGGCCGTAGGCGACTTCGGCCTCGGCATCGGCGCGGGGTTTGGCAATTGTCGCGATGAGGGCTTCGACCCATTTTTCGCGCGAGGATGATAGCGACCCGTGCCACTCGGCAAGGCGTTGCGCTGGTTGTTCGGCTGGCTCCAAGTCCCTGATTTCGTTGATGTCCATTTGCGGGACTTCGGCGATGATGTGGTCCTGGTCACAAGGGTCGCGGTGCAGCCAGGCGTCGGCTCGGGACGCGATGATGTTCGCCGCGCGGCCGTCGAGCCAGCGCAGGGATTGCGCGGCGAACGCGGGGGAATCGGTACCGACCAGCGTCTCGTCGATCTCGACCTCCAGCCCCAGCGCATAGGCGTCGAGCGCGGTGGCGTGGACGCAGGCATGGGTGTGCAGGCCGGCGAGGCGGAGGCGGGTGATTCCGGATTCTTCGAGGGCGTCGGCGAGGCCGGGGGCGTCGAATGCGCTGAAGAATCGCTTGGTAAAGATTTTCTCGCCAGCAGTTTCGGCAAGCTCGACAGGACAAGCGGCGCCGGGCGTGCCCGCGACCACCTCCGGCGTAGCGCGGCGGTGGGGCATGGAGTCGGTGCCGTCGGTGCGGATGTGCAACACCGGCTCGCACGCCACGCGCGCCGCGGTGAGCGCGGCGGCGATGGTCGCGATCAGTTCGGCGCGGGGCGGCTGGAGGTTCGGGCGGGCGAGATAATCCTCCTGCAGGTCGATCAGCAGAAGGGCGCTTTTCACAGGGGCTGGTCGACCAGCAAGCGCTCGAGGTTCACCGCCACCGCCTCACCGAACTCGGCGGAGCCGACGGTGCGGTGACCGGACATAACGAGGTCGCTGGTAGCGATTCCCGAACGCAGGGTCGCGCGCACCGCTGCTCGAAGCGCGGCGTCGGCCTCGGGCCAGCAGAAGCTCTCGCGAAGCATCATGCCCAATGCGAAAATCTGGCCGATCGGATTGGCGATGTCCTTGCCGGCAATGTCGCGCGCCGCGCCATGGCCGGTCTGGTAGACAGCATGGCCGACATCGTTGAAATTGCCCGAGTAGGACAGCCCGCGCGAGGCGAGCAGCAAGGAGCCGCAATCGGCCAGCACGTCGCCGAACATGTTGGGCGAGACGAGCACGTCGAACTGGCCCGGATCGGCGATCAGTTGATAGACCGCATTGTCGATCTCGAGCTCGCCGAGCGCGATCCCGGCGTCGCGCGCCATTTCCTCGGCGACACTGCGCCACAAGGACGAGATAGACGGGATTCCGCCGGGCTTGAGGACGACATGGACATGGCCGCGGCGCGTCGCGGCGAGGCTGAGCGCGACGCCCATGATTCGGCGCACGTCGGCCTCGTGATAGTCGAAACGGTGGCTTGCGATGCGGGCACCGTTATCGCCCGCCTCGTCCCACACGCCCTGGTAGATCCCGCCCATATTCTCACGCACGGCGACGATATCGGTGGCGGCAGCGATTTCGGGGCGGACCGAACCCGCGCCGCGAAGCTCGGGGAGCGGCTCGAGCGGGGTGAATTTGCAATAGAGATTGAAGCGTCGGCGAAGCTCATAGACGAAGCGGTCGCCACCGGGGCCGCAGAACATCGCGCCGCCCTGCGCGAACAGATCTTCGGCGAAGACGGTGACTTCGTCCGACAGGCTGGTGCCGTGGATGGCCTTGGCGGGAAGTCCGATCAGCCCACCCTGGTGAAGCTCGAAATGGCGGTTGCAATGGCCCGCGAGCAGCCCGAGCAGGCGCATCGCCACCGGCACGACCTCGACCCCGACGCCTTCGCCGAGAAAGACGCCGACATGATGGACCTGAGCCGGATCGAACGCGGCGCAGGGCACGCCCAGCGTCTCGGACAGGCGCGGACGCGGCGGCTCGACAAGATTGATGTGGTTACTGGCGACGGTCATCACGGGGCTAGGCACTGGCGTCACTCTTGGTGAGGTTGCTCCTGGTCGCGCCGTAGAGCGCGGTCAGTTTGTTCGCAATCATCGCGCGCGGGATCTTGCCCATCGCGTTGCGCGGGATCGCGCGGATGCGGACCAGGTGGAAGGTGCGGCCGTTGGGCAGTTTTTCACGGATCCGCTCGGCGACGGCGGCCAGATCGACCTTGTCGCGGGTGACCACGGCGAAGGTCAGCAAATCGCCCTCGGCCAACGGCATGACGCAGGCGGCGAGATCGTCGATCCCGGGAAGGAAGGCGAGCCGCGCCTCGAGATCGACCGCATCGACCTTCCACCCGCCGACATTGAAGGTGTCGGTAAGCCGCCCTTCGATCGCCAACAGGCCGTCGTCGAACAAGCGGCCGCTGTCGCCCGGATAGAAAAACCCATCTTCGAAATGGCTCGACTTGCTGCCGGGGACGACCGCCTCATAGCCGTCGCTCATCAGGTCGGACTTGACCCGCACCAGCCCAAACTCACCCGCCGCGACGGGACTTCTATCGTTGCCGACGATCTCGACCGTGACGCCGTCGCGAACGAAGCCGACCGCGCCGGCATGGCGATCGATGCAGGCGCTGTCACCAAGCGCGACGCTGCCGGTCTCGGTCGAGCCATAGCCGATCAGCAACGTGCCGCAGGCCGTGTCCAGTGCCGCGTCGCGCACCGCCCCTGGCAGTCGCCCGCCAAGGACGATGATCGTCCGCTCGGTGCGGCCCTCCCATTGGTCGGGGAACAGCCGCATCCGCTCGCTAAGCTGGACCGGTGAGGCGGCGATCAGGGTCGATCTTCCAAGCGCCGCCCGGTCGCGCTCGCGCGGCTCGGTATCGTCGGGCAAAAGGACGCAGCCCCCGGCCCGCCACACCGCCAGCGGATAGCGAAAGCCGGCCGTGGTGCGGATGTGAAGCAAGCAATAGAGGATCGTGTCGGGGCCGAGACGCACGCCCCCAATGCCATCTCTGGCACCGACCTGCGCGACGCGGGCCTCGATCATCTTGTGGTCCCACAACAGGAACTTGGGCCTGCCCGTAGTGCCCGAGGTAAGGTTGATCCGGACCGCGCTGGCCTGGTCGGCCGGCGGGGCTGGGCCGCTTGCGGCCGCCAACGGCCGGGCCGGATCGCAGTCATACTCGACCCGCTCGATCGCAGGCGGGATGTCGTCGAGCGATTTGGGCGCGCCGATCACGAGGTCGATCATTCCCGCCTGGACGGCAGCGGAGAGCGACGCGGTTTCGACTACCGAGACATGCGTCGCGCCGAGGTGGAGCGTGGCGAGATGCGCGACCCAATTGGCGTAGCTGTGACCGTTGGCAACCGATCCAGCGCGAATTCCGACCTTGGCGCCCGAGGTGACGCCCTTGGCGTACAGCGCGGCAGCGGCCGACATCACGTCGGCCAGCAACCGGCCATAGCCGATGTCGAGCATCCCCACGCGGATCGCAACGCGCGTCGGCGGATGGCGCCCGATCGACTCAATGATGGTCACTGCCGCGACCGATCAGCGCGGTTTGACAAACCTGAGCGTCATCCGGTCACTCTCGCCGATCGCGGCATATTTGGCACGATCGACATCCTTCAGGCGGAACGACGGGGGCAAGGTCCACACGCCGTCGGCATAATCCTTGGTGTCGCGCGGATTGGCGTTGATTTCGCTCGACGCGGCGAGCTTGAACCCGGCGGCCTCGGCGAGGCGGCGGACGGTCGAGGTCTTGACGTAGCCGCTCTTTTTTTCGAGCGCGATATCGGCCTTCTCGCCGAGGCGATGCTCAACCACACCAAGCGTTCCGCCGGGTTTAAGCATCGCGTACATCTGCCTGAACGCTTCGGCCTCGAACGGCTTGTCGCCCATCATCCAGTTATGGACGTTGCGGAAGGTCAGCACGACATCGGCGCTGCCCGCCGAGACCGCGGTACCGCCAGTGTCGAGAACCGGAAAATTGGCGGTGCGGATCGCGGCGAAGGGAGCGCCCTTGTCGGTCATCAGCTTGCGCACGCCAGTGAGGCCGCGATCGGACGCGGCGGCGATATAAGTGCCGCCGCCCGCGGCGAGATAGGGTGCGAGGATTTCGGTGTACCAGCCCCCCCCGGGCCAGATCTCGACCACGGTATGGGTTGGCCTGACCTTGAAGAATCCGAGCGTCGCCGCCGGATTGCGATAGCGGTCGCGTTCGACATTGGCGGGAGTGCGGATCGGCGAGGCGACTACGGCGGCAAGACTGGCATTCGACGCCGGGGCCGCCGTTGAAGCAGTGGTGCAGGCGGCGAGAACGAGCGCGGCGGACAAGGCGAAGGGGATGGTGCGGATCATGGGTCACTCCAGCAAGGAAGGCGTGACGCTATTAGCGACTCGCTGAGTGGGGAGGCAAGCGCGCTTTGTTGCAACGCTGATGGAAGCAGGGCTAGCTTGTCCTCCCAGATTGACCGTGGAGTGAAGTGACATGCGTTTGATAGCCCTAGCTGCCTGTATAGTGGCGCTTTCCGCCCCCGTCGCCGCCCAGCAGGGCGCATCGCTGAGCGAGCTTGCCGCGACCCCGACCGTGACCTTGCGAATCGGGGAAAATCTGCGCACTCCGCCCGACGAGGCAACGATTACCGTCACCAGCCAGTCGCGCGGGGCGACGGCGGCAGCCGCGCTGGACGCCAACAAGATCAAGACCGACCGGATGCTGTCCACCATCCGGGCGGCGGGGATCCCGGCCAAGGATTTGCAGACCCAAGGGGTCAATCTCAATCCCGATTATGCCTATGACATGGAGAACGGGCGCCGCAACCAGCGGCTGGTGGGCTATGTCGCAAGCAACTCGATCCAGGTGAAGACCCGCCGGATCGACCGACTTTCCGCCCTGCTCGACCAGGTTGGCGCGGCGGGTGCCGATTCGATTTACGGTCCGCGCTTCGGAATCGCCGATCCGCTGCCGCTACGCCGCGAGGCGCGCAAAAGGGCGATGGTGCGGGGCGAGGTGGAAGCGATGGAATATGCCGCCAACGCCGGCTTCGCGCGGGTGCAATTGCTGTCGGTCGAAGAGGGGGTGTCGTATCGCAACAGCGATGTCGTGGTCACGGGATCGCGGATCAGCGCGGACGGCTCACCGCCCCCGCCGGCGCCGCCCCCGCCGCCGGTCAATGGCGGAATCGAGCCGGGGCAGATCGCGACCGGGGTGACGCTGACCCTAGTGTATCGGATGGTGAAGTAGGACAGTTCGTCATCCCGGGCTTGACCCGGGACCAGCCTGTTTTTTAGGTGGGCGGTTGAAAGTAGGCAGGCCTCGGCTCAAGGCCGGGGTGACGTTGCCTACAGACACGCCTCAAGATAAGGCTGGTCGAAGCCGTACTGCTTGGCTTTATCCAGCGAATACGGGCGCAGCCCCATCGAGCGATATTCGCCGAGGATTTTGCCTTCGGCGGTCTCGTCGAGATATTCGAACTTGAACAATTCCTGGGTGACGATGACTTCGCCTTCCATCCCGATCACCTCGGTGATGTTGGTGGTGCGGCGCGAGCCGTCGCGGAGGCGCTTGACCTGGACGATGAGGTCGACCGAATCCGCGATCTGGCGCGAAATCGCCTCCTTCGGGATCTTGATGTCGCCCATCATCACCATGTTCTCCATACGCGCGAGGCATTCGCGCGGGCTGTTGCTGTGGAGCGTGGCCATCGAACCGTCATGGCCGGTGTTCATCGCCGCCAGGAGATCGAAACACTCCTGGCCACGGATTTCGCCGAGGATGATGCGATCGGGGCGCATGCGCAGCGCGTTGATGACGAGGTCGCGGATGGTGATCGCGCCCTGGCCCTCGAGGTTGGCCGGCCGGGTTTCGAGCGGCAGCCAGTGCGGCTGCTGGAGGCGAAGCTCGGCCGCATCCTCGATCGTGATGACGCGTTCACCCGGGTCGATCATCTTCGACATGGCGTTGAGCATGGTGGTCTTGCCCGAGCCGGTACCGCCCGAGATGACGACGTTCATGCGGCTGGCGCCGGCGATCTTGAGCACCGTCGCCATCTTTTCCGACATCGAGCCGAAGCCGCGCATCATGTCGAGCGTGATCGGTTTCTCGGAGAATTTACGAATCGAGATGGCGGTGCCGCGAAGCGAGAGCGGCGGGATGATGACGTTGACGCGGCTGCCGTCGGCAAGCCGGGCATCGGCCAGCGGCGTGGTCTGGTCGACGCGGCGGCCGACCTTGTTGACGATCCGCTGGGCGATCTGGAACAGATGTTCCTCGTCGCGGAACTGGATGTGAGCGAGCTCGAGCTTGCCCTTGCGCTCGATGAAGCATTGATCGGGGCCGTTGACCATGATGTCGCTGATCGCGGGGTCGCTGAGCAATTCCTCCAATGGCCCGAGGCCGAGCAATTCGTCGACCAGCACCTTTTCCAGCGCGAATTGCTCGCGGCGGTTGAGGTTGATCTTGAGCTCGCTCAGAACCTCAGAGATGATCGGGCGGAACTCCTCGGCCAGTTCGTCCTTGCCGAGCGTCGCCGCGGCTTCGGGATCGACCCGTTCGAGCAGGCGCGGAAGCACCTGTTCCTTGATCTTGTGGACCGAGGCCTCGAAGCCCTCGGCCTTGCTCGACCCTTGTGCGCCACTGCTGTTCTGGCGCTCGTTGAGGCGATCGAGCGCGCCCATGTGGACGCTGCCGTGCGAAGCTTCGGTGGCGGGGGTGTCGGTGGCTGGAAAATCCTCGATGGGCGGAAACTGGTCGCCGCCGGGCTCGTCGTCGGGTACGGTGTTGCCGCCGCTCCCGCTGCTGCCGCTGCCGCTCTTCATCGGGCGCGCGACCCCGAATTTGGGCCGCGAGCCGCCACTCATTCCGTTGCGCTTACCGAAAGCACTCATTGCTGCCCGACCCCGATCATCATCGATGAATAGGGGATGGTGAATAAGCAGCAAACTTTTAGAAAAGACTAACTGCGTTTAGAAAATCACCTGCTCACGCCTCTCCGGCGGATTCGGCGAGGATGGTCAGGCCGCGATCACTGACTTCGGCGAACCCACCCGAAACCTTGATGTTCTCCGGTGGCGCGCCGGCAGTCTTGTAGACCTGGATCGCGCTGTCGTCCTTGACCATCGCCATCACGGGGGCATGACCGGCGAGCACGCCGAAATCGCCCTCGGTGCCGGGGACGACGACCATGTAGACATCGTCCGAGCGGACCAGTTTCTCGGGCGTGACGAGTTCGAAGCGGAGATCGGCCATGGATTAAGCGTCCTCGGCCATTTTCTCGGCCTTGGCTACGGCTTCGTCGATCCCGCCGACCATGTAGAAAGCACTTTCGGGAAGATGGTCATACTGGCCCTCGACCACCGCCTTGAATGAAGCGACGGTGTCCTCGACCTGGACGAACTTGCCGGGGATGCCGGTGAACACTTCGGCGACGTGGAACGGCTGGCTGAGGAATTTCTGGATCTTGCGGGCGCGGCCGACGATCAGTTTATCCTCTTCGCTGAGCTCGTCCATGCCGAGGATGGCGATGATGTCCTGCAGCGACTTATATTTTTGCAGCGTCTCTTGGACGCGGCGGGCTACGTCGTAATGCTCCTGGCCGACAATCGACGGGGCAAGCACGCGGCTGGTCGAATCGAGCGGATCGACCGCTGGATAGATGCCCAGCTCGGAAATGGCGCGGTTGAGCGTGGTGGTCGCGTCCAAATGGGCGAAGCTGGTCGCCGGGGCCGGATCGGTTAGATCGTCGGCGGGGACATAGATCGCCTGGACCGAGGTGATCGAGCCCT
>Ga0136634_10000903_pt1 | contig 11869 bp, 7 predicted proteins | sample AntDrymUQ8332106_2_FD_104654 | JGI IMG/M metagenome (GOLD analysis project Ga0136634, IMG submission 104654) | Polar desert sand microbial communities from Dry Valleys, Antarctica - metaG UQ833 (21.06) | ecosystem: Environmental > Terrestrial > Soil > Desert | place: Antarctica: Dry Valley... | reverse complement strand
CTTGCCTTTTGAAATACCATGACCAATAATCACAGGTTTTGAAATACCGAGTACAGGAGTTCCACCATGATCTTCAAAATTGAAACGTTTGAAATATTCATACTGTATTTCGTTTCGTTGTGTAATATCAAACAGAGATTCGGCGAGCTTTAAAATAATGTTGCCCGTAAACCCATCGCAAACCATTACATCTGCCTTGTCTAAGAAAATATCCCTGCCTTCCACATTACCAATAAAATTGATATGCTTATTGTCTTTCAAAATGGGATATGTTGCCTGTGCCAGTAAATTTCCTTTTCCTTCTTCTTCTCCAATATTTAAAAGCGCAACTCTTGGATTCTCAATTCCTAAAATATTTTGAGCATACACCGAACCCATTATAGCAAATTGATTTAGTTGTTCTGGTTTACAGTCAGAATTTAACCCAACATCAAGCAATAAACCGGTTCCGCCATTTTCTTTGGGAATAATAGTTGAAATGGTTGGTCTTATAACACCTTCAATGGGTTTTAGTGCATAAAGCGATCCTACCAACATAGCGCCGGTATTGCCCGCACTGATAAAGGCATCTGTCTCTTCTGTAGCCAGCAAATGAAATCCAACAGCGATGGATGATTTTGGTTTTTCTTTTAGAGCTCTTGCAGGATGTTCATGCATACCAATAACCTGTGGTGCCTGCACCAGCGTAAAACTATTTGGAGGAAGAGAAAACTCAGAAAGCAGGGAAGAAACTTTCTCTTCATCGCCAACCAGCACAAGGTGTGCTTTTCCATCTTCCTCTAAATATTGCCGTACCCCGTTTATTATTTCTGCAGGAGCATAATCGCCTCCCATTATATCAATTCCTATCTTCATGAGTTACCAAAAATAAAAAATCCATCCTCCCGCCGAACAGCAGGAGATGGATTATATTAAAAAGTTTTCCCGATTACTTCTTTTCAGGCGGGGCATCCACTACAACTTGTCCTTTGTAGTACAATTTTCCTTCGCTAAAGTGGGCACGGTGGCGAACATGAAGCTCACCCGTTGTTTTATCGGTAGAAAGCGTTGCTGGTTCTGCTTTATAATGTGTTCTGCGCTTTGCGCTTCTTTGCTGCGAATGTCTGCGTTTGGGATTTGGCATAACTAATTATTTATTTGATGATAGTTGATAGTTGACAGATGATGGTTTTAAACTACTGTTATCTGCCATCTGCCTTCTGTCATCCTTATTATGAGTCTAAGTCTTTAAATTTTTCCAAACCCTTCCATAAAGGATTTTCTTTCTTCTCTTCCACCGGTTTCATATTCTTCAATAATTCCCTGGCTTCAGAGCTGCAATGCGGCCCATCCATTTTTTCATATTCACAAGTTCTTTGCATTGGAATGCTCAGGTTTACAAATTCATAGATCCAGTTCTTTATATCCAAATGGCTTTCGCCGCGGGAAATGTAATGAACGTCCGGATCTTCTTCCTGCTCATTCATCAGGTCAGGATCTTCAGTCATCTTCACTGTAACTGTAAAATCCTCGAACAGTTCCATAGGCAGCTCATTGTTACAACGGTCACAGCTTACTTCAGCTTTTCCACCAATTTCAAAACGCAGGATCATAAAACTGTTGCTTTTTTCAAAAGACAGCTTTACCTGGGCCTCCGCATTTTTAAAATCCTGCTCTCCATATTCATCAAAGAACCTTTCATCAACTTTAAACTCAAATTCATGAACTCCGGGCTTTAAACCAACAAATGCTATCTCAAACTCCCTTCGATGGCTCATGACGTCATTTTAAAACCCCATTTTCGGGACGCAAATGTAAAGCAAATAGGTTGAAATGGGCTATTTTGAGCAAATATTTTAACGAAACCTGCCGTTGAAAACATGTTCAAGAGCCTGCTAAAAGACCGGATGCTTCTCTCTCTGTTAGCCCTGTCCCTACTTATCAAACTTTTTTCACTGAATGAAGGCTGGGTAGAAGAATATTATACTTATGGGGTTTATCCCTTCATCTCAAAATTGCTAAGAATCTTCTTTGGATGGATCCCTTTTAGCATTGGTGATCTTTTATACATTGCCGCTTTTATTTTCATCGTTATCAAAGTTTGGAAATTATTGCATACACTAATAAAACGAAGATGGAAAGAGAAATTCTCAATGCAATTGTTTAGCAAATACCTGAAACTGGTTCTGTGGATCTACATCATTTTTAATATTTTTTGGGGATTAAATTATAACCGGCAGGGCATTGCAAATCAATTGGGATTGGAAGCAAAAGCTTATACGCTGCAGGAGCTGCAGGATTTAACGGGTATTCTTCATCAAAGACTTAATTTTTATGCGGCGCAGATTGATTCGGTAAAAAGGGCTAGGTTCGATAATAATAAAACGCTGTTTGCCCAGGCGGTAAGAGATTATAAAAAGATCAAAGAAATTTATCCATTTCTTGCTTATCGGTTTTCGTCAATCAAACCTTCTCTATACGGCGCATCGGGAAAATATTTTGGATATACAGGTTATTATAATCCGTTCACTGCAGAAGCACAGTTAAAAACATCTATACCAGTTTTTTATAAACCTTATATAGCCAATCATGAAATTGCACACCAGTTAGGATATGCAAAAGAAAATGAGGCAAGTTTTATATCCTATCTTGTTACAAAAAACTCTAATAGCGTTGAATTCCGCTATTCCATTTACTACAATCTGTATTATTCTGCTTCGGGAAGGTTCGTTAGGGATGTTGTTACAAAACCGGGATCTAAAAAACCAATCCGGTACATAATTCATTTAAACAAAACGCTTCACCCTAGGATAATAACAGATTTGTTCGAAGCCTATAACTATTCAAAAACAACAAGGAACATGATCTCGCCTTATATGAATGATGCCTACGATATATTTTTAAAACTAAACAACCAGCCAAAAGGCATGGCAACCTATAATGAAGTAATCGCCTTATTAATTGCATACATGAAGAAGTATGGAAAGAAAGCAATTTGAAGGGGAATAGAAATAATTTTCAATACTCAATTTTCAGTTCTCAATTCCCATTTAAATACCATTGAACATTGAGCATAGAAAATGGAATATTGAACATTTATAATTCGGGATTTTAGATTTATTGTACACCGGAAAATATCATCTTTTAACAATTATCTGAATCTTTTCCTATTAATTTAGCCCCTTCCCTATTTTTGCCTCCCGAACGTTCGGGATAAAAGACCAACCATCTTTATGAATTTTAAAAAACTGAACAACATTACCGGCTGGATAATTGGCGGGATTGCATGCCTCGTGTACATACTAACTGCTGAAGCCACCGGAAGTTTTTGGGATACCGGTGAATTTATTGCCAGCGCTGCTAAACTTCAGGTACCGCACCCACCAGGTGCTCCTTTGTTTACTTTAATAGGCCGTTTTTTTATTGTTTTGATTGGTGGCGATAATCCGGCCTTTGCGGTAAACGTTATGTGTGCTTTGGCAAGTGGTTTCACTATTCTATTCCTATTCTGGACCATTACCCACTTTGCAAGAAAACTGATTGTAGGAACGTTAGCTGAACCAAATATTCAACAATCCCTCACCATTCTAGCTGCCGGTGTTGTAGGAGGATTGGCCTATACTTTTTCAGATTCATTTTGGTTTAGCGCTGTTGAAGGTGAGGTATATGCACTTTCTTCCTTTTTTACTGCCCTGGTATTTTGGGCCATGCTGAAATGGGAAAGAGCAGATGATGTAGCGGCAAATGATGTAACGTTAAGAAACCGTGCCGACCGCTGGATCATTTTCATCTTTTTTATGATGGGCTTATCCATTGGCGTTCACCTTTTGAACTTACTTACCATCCCTGCATTGGTGATGATCTATTATTTCAAGCGTTATACTTACTCACGTTGGGGAGCAGTCATTGCATTTCTTATTGGTTGTGTCATTACCGTTGTTGTTCAGGTTCCGGCTATTCAATGGACTGTAAAACTGGCCGGTTCGTTTGACCGCATGTTTGTGAACAGCATGAACCTTCCTTTCTTCTCCGGATTTATATTCTTCTATCTTTTGCTGGCTATTTTAATATGGGCAGGTCTTAAATGGGCAAGAAAGAACAACTGGTCTTATTTAAGATTGGGATTATGGTGCTTTTCTTTTTTAATGATTGGTTATTCTGCGTATGTAACTACACTCATCCGCTCCAATGCAGATCCTTCGCTGGATATGAATAATGTGGACAATCCCATGAGCCTTGTTTATTATTTAGGCCGTGAGCAATATGGCGATCATCCTCTTTTTAAAGGAGCACATTATGCTGCACAACCCATCGGCATGCAGGAAGGAAAAATGCGTTATGCAAAAGGAAAAGATCCCGATGGCAATGATGCATATATTGAATTGGGCAGGGAACCGGAATATGAATACAGTGCAGAGGACATTCATTTTTTTCCACGGGTGTGGTCAACCGAACCGCGATTCATTAATTTTTATGCAGACTGGCTTGATAAAGGCCGATACCAGGACCAGCGTACAGGACAACCCATTTACGAGGCTCCTACTTACGGTGACCATATAGAATGGTTTTTTACCTACCAGATGGGCTTTATGTACTGGCGTTATTTTATGTGGAATTTTGCTGGTAAGCAAAACGATATACAGGGCGACGGGAACAGGAGAGATGGAAACTGGATAACAGGTATTTCCATTTTAGATGATCAAAGATTAGGCGACCAATCAAAAATGCCGGATAGCATTAAAAACGGCAAGGCCAATAATAAATTATTTCTTCTTCCTTTTATATTAGGAATGGTGGGATGCGTCTTTCATTTTTTGAAAGACCGCAAAGACTGGATCGTGAGTTTCCTCCTCTTTTTCTTTACGGGATTAGCTGTTGTTCTCTATCTAAACCAGCCGGGTAACCAACCCCGTGAACGGGACTATGCGTATGTAGGATCGTTCTATGCATTTTGTATTTGGATCGGCTTGTCCGTTGTTGGTTTTGTTCGCATGGCAAGAGAGACCGAAGATAAAAAAACACTTCCCAACGTTCTTATATTCAGTGGGGCCGCATCTTTTCTCATCTTCCTCCTGAGTAATTTTCATTCAATGAATGGCGGCACCGTTGTTAGTTCTCTTTTAAGTGCTATATATGTTTCGGGCATTGCTGCAGTTATTATTTATGCCATCCGGGCCATTGCAAAAGCCAATTGGCGCACAGCAACTCTAACAGCTTTTGCCATTTGCATGATCACACCATTGGTTATGGCATGGCAGGAATGGGGCGATCATGACCGAAGCAAAAAAACACTGGCCCCTGATCTTGCAAAAAATTATATACAGAGTGTTGACTCCAATGCAATCGTATTCACTTACGGAGATAACGATACCTATCCGCTTTGGTATGCACAGGAAGTGGAAGGGGTTCGGGAGGATATCCGCATCATTAATACAAGTTTGCTGGGGATTGACTGGTATGTAAACCAGTTGCGTTATAAAGTAAACAACAGTGATCCTATTGATGTTATTTACACTCCGGAACAATTACAAGGCTTGGGTTATATACAGTACAGGCCGCAGGGATTACAAACACAAGCTTACGATCTAAAAGATGTAATGATGAATGTAATTGGTAAGCAATCGCCCATTTCCAGTTTTCCTGTTAAACGTTTCAAAGTGCCTGTAGATATGGCTTATGCAAAACAATATATTGCCGGTGTAAAAGATTCTGTTTCCTCAGAGATCATTATTGAATTACCGGAAGGAAAAAATAGTCTTACACTTGACCAGGTCACCATTTTAAATATTATCGCTTCCACCAACTGGCGTCGTCCTATTTATTTTACCGGAGATGATAATGAGTTAGGGTTAAGTCCATACCTGCGCAAGGAAGGGCTTGTATATCGCCTGGTTCCATTTAGAGTAAGCGATCCGCAACAAAGAGAAGGTCACCGCGACAATGTAGGGGGCATACTGGATAAATTTAAAGCAGGTGGGGCTGATAAAACATCAGGAATTTATTTTGATGAAGAGAACCGCAGGCATTTGTTGTCTATCCGCAGAACTTTTGCCGAAGGCGCTATTGCACTTGCAGAGAAAGGAGATAAAACAGCTGCTGTTGCCTCACTTAATAAAGCGGAAAGTTTGATATCAACCCAACACCTTCCTTATGGAATGGTGAGCCGTTTTTATACGCATAACCAAATTGGGACGCTTTATCTTGAAGCAGCTTATATTTCAGGACATACACAATTAGCTGAAAAAGTATACCAGGGATTGAAAGCTGATATGCTGGAACAGAAAGAATATTTTGATTATTTAAGAACTGAAAAACCCAATTTTTATAATCAACTGGCGCAGGAAGACCAAAGAAATTCAGGGTTTCTCCAAAGATTAGAGGAGATGAAAACTTTTTATGCCGGTCCGAAACCACCTGTAACTGAAAACCCCAGGAGGGATAGTACAGATACAATACCTCGAACGCCTTAAAAACAAAGAGGCTGTCTCAAAAGTAGGCAGCCTTTTTTTTTATTTTAGCTTTTTGGGGTGACTTATTCACAAGACGTGTTGGTAAATTTGGAGATTAGACAATGCAATAAAGCAACAACTTTTTTTGTCTTGAATTTATGGCAAAACGAGTTTTATCAGTAGCATTTAAAAAGTATCATCAACACCAGGGAATGCTTCTTCCGCCATCTCTGGATGAGCTTATTGCGCAAGGTCACCCGGTAAGGATAGTAAATGAGGTACTTGATAAAATAGACATAGACCCTTTGCTGAAAAAGTACAAGGGCGGAGGCAGCAGCAGCTTTCATCCCCGTATGCTTTTAAAAGTGCTGGTCTATTCCTACATTAACAACACTTACAGCAGCCGCAAAATAGAAGCAGCCTTAAAAGAGAACATTCACTATATGTGGCTTAGCGGTATGAGCACACCCGATCATAATACCATCAACCGCTTTAGAAGCGACAGGTTAAAAGAAGTATTGCGCAAGGTCTTTACACAAGTGGTGCTACTGCTGGCAGAACAAGGCTTACTGAATATTAAAGAGCTTTACACTGATGGCACTAAGATAGAAGCAGCTGCCAACCGCTACACCTTTGTATGGGGCAATGCCATTAAAACAAGTAAAGAAAGAATAAAAAAACAACTGGATGAACTCTGGCAATATGCACAAAGGGTAGCCGCTGCAGAACTGCCCGACACAGATCCAACGGGCTTTGATAAAATAGATGCAGACAAAGTGGATAGGGCCATTGAGCAGATAAATGAAGCTTTAAAAGATAAGCCGGTAAGCAAAGAGGTAAAGCAAAAACTGAATTACGCAAAAAAGCATTGGCCCTCCAACTTAAAAAAATATGCAGCGCAGGAAAAAATATTAAACGGCAGAAGCAGCTACAGCAAGACAGACCCTGATGCCTCTTTCATGCGCATGAAAGAAGACCACATGCTCAACGGACAATTAAAGCCGGGGTACAATTTTCAGATCTCCACTAACAATCAATACATTGTTAACTACTCACTTCATCAGACAACAGCCGATACCACCACATTGCAGGAGCATACCCAAATCTACAAAGAGCAATACCATCACACACCTGAGGTGATCACTGCCGATGCAGGTTACGGATCAGAAGCAAACTATCAGTACCTGAAGGATAACAATATTGAGAACTATGTGAAGTATAATTATTTTGATAAAGACCAAAGCAGTAAGCCTGATAAAAGGCATCCCTTTAAACCCGATACACTTTACTATAACACTGAGCATGATCACTACGTCTGCCCGATGGGACAGCGGATGCAAAACACAGGTACACATCAAACAAAAACAAAAACCGGTTTTACACAAACCATTACCCGTTACCAGGCTACTAACTGCAATGGCTGTCCCTTAAGAGGAGTCTGTCACCAATCAAAGGGCAACCGCATCATAGAAATAAATCATGCCTTGAATAAATATAAAGAGCAGGTAAGAGAAAACTTAAACAGTGAGCAGGGAATACATCACCGCAAAAAAAGGCCGTGCGATGTAGAACCGGTGTTTGCCAACATCAAAAGCAATCATCACTTCAAGCGCTTCATGCTGCGCACAAAACCAAAAGTAGAAATAGAAGCCGGACTACTTGCACTGGCACACAATCTGAGAAAAAAAGCAGCCTGATAAAGGGCTTTTTGCTCAAATTAGAACACCTCTCAATTTAAAAATAGGAAAATCACAAAAAAGCAAGTGATATCTATAGTGCTATTTTTACTACAATAAAAAAACCGCCTCACTTATTATGAGACGGCTTCTTTTATTCCTCAACGCCTAAAAAACTATCTTAAAGAATCACCTGCTTTGCAGTATGCAGTTCCTGACCATTCACAGAAACTACATAACTGCCTTTTAAATTAGCATCAGCATTCAAAATAATTTGACCAAAGGGTTGGTTGATTGTTTGTTGGCCTGCCAGTTGTCCGTTTAAAGATGTAAAGCGTATTACAACATTGCCTTTAACTTCCTGCGGAAATTGCAGAAGAATTTTGCCCTGAGGCATAGAAGCAATTGTAACTACAGCATCATTGCTCAAACCAAACCTGGCAGACCGAACCGGGGTATAAGTACATTGACCGTCCATGTCAACCTGCTTAATTCTGTAATAAGCAGTTTTCGTAATATTTTTATCTGTGTAAGAATAATTTGTAACAGAACCCGTGTTGCCTGCAGCTGAAATATAAGCGATGGTATTCCAGCCTGTGCCATCAAAACTGCGTTGCACCTCGTAGATAGATGCATTCACTTCCTCTGAAGTACTCCACTGCACAAAAACATTTTTGTTTTTCACGGAAACAGTATATCCAATAAATTTCACCGGCAATGGCAAGTCATTAAAAGCCATAAAATTATTTGTAGAACCATCTGCAATACCAGGGCCAATTACAGGATTTTCATTACCGCGAAACACTTCATTGCTTCCTATTCTCACTTTTTCTGAAGCACCGCCATCTCCACTTAAAGTACCATTTGTGTGAACAACCATTACGCTGTTTGCATTTAATGTAAGCTTGCCGCCGTCCAGTTTTAAAGTGCCATAAATACGGATGTACATAAAACTGGCGGAATGATTCTGATTGTTACTAATGATAACCCGCTTGCCCGAAAGAATGATTACAGTATCACCATTTTGAGGCTTGCGGTTTAAATTCCACGTGGTGTTATTGTCCCAGTTGCCATGGCTGATGGCGGTAATTGTTGGAGCTGAAAAAGCGGAATTGAAAGAAATAATTGCTAATGCAAGCAGGTAGAAATTTTTCATGATACGGATTTGTTAGTTTTTTAGGGTGCTTAGATAAACCGTTATAATTTTCTAAGGGTTTTTGCTTACAGTTTATCTCAGCGAGTGCAAATGTAGAAATTGATTTTTATAGATGCAAGTGTTTCTACTTGTTTTTTGCGGAAAACCTCATTTTATAAATAAATTTTAATTTAAATGGCTTATTATCAAGTAGCTATACGCTATGTATTTATTTATTTTTTTACGAAAACTCTAAAAATGACAAATAATTGAAGGATTGAATTCGTACTTGTACTTATTTAGTTGAGATAATTTCGGGTAACCCTGATCTCAATGCCTGAGAGAAACCTCTTTGCAATCGTATTTGTTACTTTTCCAGGTTTCTCATTACTTCAGCCTTGCGTCTTTTGGAAACTTCCAGTTTTACACCCCTTTTTAGTATAAGAAATCCTTCATGATCCACATAAGAGATAAATTTTTTATTTACTAAAAAAGATTTATGACATCTTATGAAACCATAAGGCAATAACAAGTCCTCATAATCGCCAAGTGTTTTAGAAGTAATGAATTGTTTTCCATTACCTATATAGAACCGGGTATAATTGCTTAGGGCTTCGCAGTACATAATCTGTTGCGGTTCAAAAAAATGCACTCCTTCTTTAGATGGTAGCGCTAAACGAAAATTATTATCACCGGCTTTAAAATTGTAGATCATATTTTGAAAAAGATCGCCATGCCCGGTTGCTTCTTTTTGCAGAGTAATGTAACGGTTTACTGATGCAATCAACTCTTCTACATCCACCGGTTTCAGCAAATAATCAAAGGCACTGAACCGTATAGCTTTAATGGCAAACTCATTAAAAGCAGTTGTGAAAATAATTTTGAAATTCTGATTAGGCATTCGATGTAAAAGCTCAAAACCTGAAAGATGCGGCATTTTAATATCCAGCAGAACCAGGTTGGGTTCAAATGTGCGAATCATTTCTGCAGCCTGCCGGGCATCATTGCAAACAGTTATCTGAGTTACATGAGGAATAAATTTTTCCATCATAAGCTTTAGCACATCGCTGGCTCTTATTTCATCATCAATGACCATTACTTTTAGCATAGTGATTGTTTTGAATACCTGGTTTAATTCAACCAAGGGTAAAGCGTAATCTCGATCTTTGTTCCGCAAGGATTTCCATTTTTATCTTTCTTATCAATAATGTGCAATGCGCTGGCGGTACCATTTTTTTCGTTTAATGTTTTTATCCTTTCCGTAGCAAGACTTAATCCTTTCCCCGTATGTTCTTCGCGGTTTCTATGTGATCCTTCTGCTGAAGCAGTTCTACCAATACCGTTATCCTCTATAGTGCATAATAATGCCCCATCACTGCCTTCATCAAAACAAATAAAAAGTTTTCGGTCTCCTCCTTTATGCATTAAGCCGTGCCAGATGGCATTCTCAACAAAAGGCTGAAAAAACAAGGCTGGCACATAGGTTTCTTCCGCATCAACAGAATCGTTACAACTGATGGAATAAGTAAATGTTTCTTTAAAACGAAGTGATTCAAGCTCCACATACAAATGCAGTATTTCCAGTTCTTCTTTCAAACTAACTTCTTCTTTATCGCTGGTGGTTAACACCAGCCTTAAAAGTTTTGAAAATTTAGAAAGAAAACGGGTGGCCGTGGTTTCCTCTCCTGATAAGATCATTTGTTGGATCGAATTCAATGCATTAAACAAAAAATGCGGGTTCATCTGCAGTCGCATGCTTTGAAGGCTGGCTTCCAGTGCTTTTTGTTTATTAAGCAGCGCTTCCATTCGAGCTGATGCCGTTTTTGCTTCTGCTTTCAGAGTACTGATCTTTGCGCCGCAATGCGAGGCAATTGTGGTGAGTATATGCAAATGCCGGTCAGTATAAAAATTCTTTTTACTGTGCTCACTGTCTATCACACCTATCACTTTCCCTTCATCAAAAATGGGAACCGTGATCTCTGAAAAGCGACTAACATCATCTATAATGTACCGGTCGTCAGTTGATGTGTCATCTATTTTTTCAGGTTTACCAGTAAGTGCCACTGCTCCTACGATGCCTTTACCCAGGGGAATCTCAATTGGGTTTATTATTCTATTTTCTTCAGCAGTTTTTGGACCCAATGCTGCTTTTTGAACCAGTACATTTTTATTATGATCTTTTAAATAGATTACACAATCTTCAAAACCCAGGCGGGATATGCAATTTCTGGCCACATCCCATAGTACTCCGTCTATTGTAGCATGTTCGTTGATGGAAGTAGCGAAATAGTTAATCACCTGCTCAATTTCGAGCTGGTGCTGATAGTTATTCGCTTTTAATTTTTCGAATTCTGTTTTTTGTTGTTCTTTTTGCCTGACTGTTTTTTCACGACTTCTTGCATAAAATAAAATGACCGAAGCTATAAAAAGCAACGCGAAAGTAATTATCCACCATTGCTGCCACCAGGGTTTTTTTATTTCGAAAAGCAATTCAATCGTATTAGTCCAATCACTTCCGCCGATAGTTGCCTTAATAAGGAGTTTGTATTTGCCTGGTTGAAGTTGCCTGAAACTGATGGTTCTTTCACTGCCGGTAGCAATCCACCCGCTATCTGTATTTTGAAGTTGAT
>Ga0136634_10000902_pt1 | contig 11872 bp, 6 predicted proteins | sample AntDrymUQ8332106_2_FD_104654 | JGI IMG/M metagenome (GOLD analysis project Ga0136634, IMG submission 104654) | Polar desert sand microbial communities from Dry Valleys, Antarctica - metaG UQ833 (21.06) | ecosystem: Environmental > Terrestrial > Soil > Desert | place: Antarctica: Dry Valley... | reverse complement strand
GGTCGCCGGCCACGTCACGACCTACGCCGTCGCGGCCCGCGCGGTAGGCATCCAGGCCCCGCTTGCGAGCCTCGTCCCACTCAGCCTCCTCGTGCTGGTCGCGATGGCGATCCCGCTCAACGTCGCCGGCTGGGGACCGCGCGAGGGGGTCGCCGCCTGGGCGTTCGCGGCGGCGGGCCTCGGCGCCGCGCAGGGCGTCGCGACCGCCGTGGCGTACGGCGCCATCGTGGCGTTCGCGAGCCTGCCGGGCGCTGTCGTCATGCTGGTGGCCGCGCGACGTAGTGGCTCCGCTCGACCTGCGGTGCTGTCGCGGACCGCACTGCCGATGCTGGCTGAGCAAGGGGCGGTCCGTGGCTGAGCGCCCGTACACGATCCTGAGCTGCGGCATGTCGCTCGACGGCTACCTCGACGCCGCCTCCCAGGACCGGTTGGTGCTGTCCAACGCGGCAGACCTCGAGCGGGTGGACGCCGTCCGCGCCGAGTGCGACGCCATTCTCGTCGGCGCCGCGACGGTGCGCAACGACAACCCACGCCTGCTGGTGCGCCGGCCCGCGCTCCGCGAGCAGCGCCTCGCACGGGGCTGGCGGGAGACGCCGATGAAGGTCACGGTGACCGAGCGGGCCGACCTCGACGCGTGCAGCAACTTCTTCGCAACCGGCGACAGCGAGAAGCTGGTGTACTGTGCGAGCCGCGCTGTGCCGGTCGCGCGTGCCCGGCTGGCCAGGGTGGCGACGGTCGTCGACGGCGGCCAGCCCCTCGAGCTGCGCCAGATGACCGAGGACCTGCACGTCCGCGGCGTACGACGGCTCATGGTCGAAGGCGGCGGGCAGGTCCACACCCAGTTCCTGACTGCGGACCTCGCGGACGAGCTGCACCTGGTCGTCGCTCCCTTCTTCGTCGGGAACCCGCGCGCACGACGCTTCGTGGGCGACGGTGCCTTCCCGTGGAACCCCGGGCACCGTGCACACCTGGCGGAGACCCGGCAGATCGGGGACGTGGTGCTGCTGCGCTACGCACTGTCGTCGCGGTTCGCTGCGACCTGTTGAGAAGGAGCACCGCTTGTTGTCAGCCACCCCCGCCTCGATCCGCGGGCAGGTCCAGCTGCCGCTGCGATTCGACGACGGCTTCGTCACCGAGGCACGCGTGTTCACCTTCGACGGGCTCCGCGACGGTCGCGAGCACCTGGCGCTCGCGCTCGGGCCGCTCGCGACTATCCGCGACACCGAGCCGGAGGTGATGCCGTTGGTACGGCTGCACAGCGAGTGCCTGACCGGTGACGTGCTCGGCAGTCAACGGTGTGACTGCGGTCCCCAGCTGCGGGAGGCGGTCGAACGGATCTCCGAGGCCGGTGGCTACCTGCTGTACCTGCGGCAGGAGGGACGCGGCATCGGCCTCTACAACAAGCTCGACGCCTATGCCCTGCAGGACACCGGACTGGACACCTACGAGGCGAACGTGGCGCTCGGCTTCGCCGAGGACGAGCGCGACTACACGGTCGCCGCGCAGATGCTGCTCGCGCTCGGCACCAACCAGCTGGACCTGCTCAGCAACAACCCCGACAAGGCCGCCCAGCTGGTCTCAGCCGGGGTCCGCGTGGACCGCATGGTGCCGACCGGGGTGCACGTGTCTCCTGCGAACGGCCGCTACCTGGCCGCGAAGGCCTGGCAGGGCCACCACTCATTGGGGTTCGTTCACTGACCCGGGAGCCTCGGCCTCGCGGCGCTGGCGAGGGAACCGAGAGTCCTCGCGCGGGGTCCGTTCCGGGGGATGGTTGGTCGCGGAGACCTCGATCGGCGCTGGGTCCTCACCGATCTCCACCATCAGGACCCGGCTCGGGCAGGCGTGCGAGGACCACTCCGCAGACCAGGAGCGGCCCGGCCAGCACGCACAAGGAAGGGACGAACGACCCCGGAGGGCGTCCGGGTGAGAGTCATCAGGGAGATGCGCGCCGGACTCCGGAGGATGCCGTATTATCGTGACAGCACCCACGTCCGGCGAAGCCGCCTGTCTCGCGACGACTCCCACCGGACGGACGGTGTCTCGGCCATCGTGAGGTGGTCGTAGGTTCCACGCTGTGGGCGGGCCGCCGGGGTCTGACACGTTGATCTCTCGCAGATCCGTGGAGCCGAGTCGAGATACGAAGCAGTCACCCAGACCCGATCCACTCGATGTCCCATCCCCCCGGCCGAGGGGACCGCGTTCGGCGTGCAGTCGCCGTCGCGGCGGCAGTGCCGGGTAACTCCAGAGGAGGAGTCTGTGGCTCGACGAGGCTCGCGCCAATCGGGCGTTCGCCGTAGCGCCCCGCGGAACCAGCGACGGGTCCGCGATCTCGACAACGAGGGCATCATCCCGGTGCTCGCTCGCGCCGTCCGTGAGGTCGAGGCTGCCGTGCAACGCGGCTCCGTGATGACGTCGGTCCGCACGAAGTTCCAGGTGGTCGCGATGCTGGTGCGCGACGAGCGTGCGCGGGTGAAGGGCGACGATGAGAGCACCGAGGCCCAACGGGCAGCTCAGCTCAAACGTCTCGACGGGGTGGCGACGATCCTCGCGAAGACCGCGGCCCGCGACACCTCGCTGCTCCAGCTGCTCGCCGAGGACACCGTGGTCTCGAGTGCCGCCAGGTCGCTCAAGCGAGAGATGTTGGAGATGGCCGGTGTCGAGGTGGCGGACGAGGTCGCACCGGCGGAACCATCGGCGGACTCGGCCGCCCCTGCTCGTCGGGTCGTGCCGCAGTCAGTGGTCTCCCGACAGCTCGCCAACCCGTTCCTCGCGCCCGACTTCGCAGCGGCAGCGAAGAGCCGGTCGGGTCCGCGTCAGCTTGCGTCCTGGGAACTGCTGAGCCCGCTGCTCTCCTCGTTCGAACGAGCAGGCAGCGGCGCCATCGCCTCCATGGTGCTGCCGGAGCCAGGTTCCCTGCGGGCACCGGGTGTCCTCACGCTGATGCCGCACCAGGCAGAGGTGGTTGCCGCCGCAGCAGCCGGTCACCGCACGTTCCTGCTGGCTGACGAGCCGGGTCTGGGTAAGACGGCGCAGGCGCTGCTCGCGGCCCAGGCAGCAAAGGCGTTTCCGCTGCTCGTCGTGGTCCCGAACGTCGTGAAGACCAACTGGGCGCGCGAGGCCGGGCTCTGGACTCCGAACCGACCGGCCACCGTGATCCACGGTGACGGTCACACCATCGACGCGTTCGCGGACATCGTGGTCCTCAACTACGAGGTGCTGGACCGGCACGTGGGTTGGCTCGGCGACCTGGGCTTCCGGGGGATGGTCGTGGACGAGGCGCACTTCATCAAGAACAAGTCCTCGCAGCGTTCCCAGCACGTGTTGCAGCTCTCCGAGCGTATCCGGGCACGCGTCGGGAGACCCCTGCTGATGGCCCTGACTGGTACGCCGCTGATCAACGACATCGAGGACTTCCTGACCATCTGGCAGTTCCTGGGCTGGATCGACGAGAAGAAGCCGCTGGCCGAGCTGATGGATGCACTCGAGGAGACCGGTCTGACCCCGGTCGACCCCGGCTTCTATCCCTCAGCTCGCCGCAGCGTGATCGACCTCGGCATCGTCCGGCGTCGCAAGGTCGACGTGGCGGCCGACATTCCTGCCCGCCGCATCGCGGACCTTCCGGTCGAGCTCGATGAGGAGGTCGGTCGCTCGATCCGGGAGGCGGAGCGTGAGCTCGCTCGACGCCTGGTGACGCGGTACGAGAAGGCGCTGGCGACTCGCACCTCCGGTGTCGTCGTCGAGGGCATCGACCATGAGCTGGTACGACGGGTCGCGACCTGGGAGCGGGAGGACACCACCACGACCAAGAACGGCGAGAACGTGTTCAGCATGCTGCGCCGCATCGGCCAGGCGAAGGCCGGTCTCGCCGCCGACTACACGGCGCAGCTCGCCCGCAGCGTCGGCAAGGTTGTCTTCTTCGCCAAGCACGTGGACGTGATGGACCTCGCGGAGGAGACGTTTGCCAAGCGTGGCATCCGCTACTCCTCGATCCGCGGCGACCAGACGCCGAAGTCCCGCGCGAGGAACATCGACGCCTTCGTCAACGACCCCGAAGTCGCCGTCGTGGTCTGCTCGCTGTCGGCCGCCGGTGTGGGGATCAACCTGCAGGTCGCCTCCAACATGGTGCTGGCCGAGCTCTCCTGGACCGATGCCGAGCAGACGCAAGCAATCGACCGGATCCACCGGATCGGTCAGGCCGAGCCGGTGACGGCGTGGCGCATCATCGCCGCGCAGACGATCGACACGAGGATCGCGGAGCTGATCGACAGCAAGGCGGGGCTCGCGGCCAGGGCGCTCGACGGTTCGGACGAGGAAGTGTCATCCTCCGCCGACGTGCAGCTCGAGGCGCTCGTCGCGATGTTGACTGACGCGTTGTCCGAGGCCAGCTAGGGTCCCGGATCTTGAGCTCGCCACCTGTATCCCCGGCCCGGGCACGCGCTTGAACCACGGATACAGTCACCGGACTTTGCGCCCGGGAGACCAACGAAGTGCTGGCGCGTGTCGTCCTGGAGCCCTCTCAGACGTGCCGGCGTGGGATCGGCCGGGCTGGCTCGGCAGGTGGTGTCGGCCGCGCGCGAGGCGAGCTGCCCGGGGGTGAGTGCCCGCCATGGCTGTCGCGACTGCGCTGTGCAGGCACCGGTTGGGTGCTGCTGGTCGGCGACGGGGACCCGGTCCGCTGCGCAGGAACGGAGACCGGTCGCGGCCGGCGCCGTCCAGGCGCAAGTAGGCCAGCGGCGAGTGCGGCGGCGAGTGCAACGAGAAGACCCAGCAGGGCGGGCGACTCCGGCCGGGAGATCGAGCCGGACGCGTCGGGGGCATACCAGAACCAGTACTGCCCCCTGGCGACGTCACCGTCGAGGAGCTGCACCTCGTAGGCAACCTGGTAGGCACCGCGCTCACGCAGCGGCGCCACCGATTGTGAGATCCCGTCGGAACTCGGTAGCGCGGGTCCACGGGCGAGGTTCTCGTCGTCCGGGCTGAGCACGGTGACCTTGGTGCCCGATCCGGGTACGGCGGCCTGCCCGAAGCCGAGCCGGACCTGTTCGGGCGCGCGACCGACATGGGCGCTGAGGTCGGGTTGCGCCGACCGGAGTGAGGTTGGCGGCTCCGGCAACAGCCACACGGATCCCGCGATGCCCACGGAGATGGTCAGGGCAGCCAGCACGACGGCAGCTCGCGGCAGGGCCGTTCGGGCGCGGCTGTCACGGTCGATCAGGCTCATCTCGTCACCCCCTTCACCGCCGGTCGGACCGGTGGTGCGCGGCCGACATCGGCCACCGTCCTCGGATCGATGGCCGAGAGAAGTACCATGCCACTCCGGGCAGAAACGTGCGATTCCGGACGGCGGTAGCCGGCCGCCGGTGTAGACCGCCGGATCGCACAGGTTTGGGGCCAGTGGACCGTTATGTCTGGGTTCGCATCACCGCGCGCCGGGCCGGGCATGCCTCGCGCGGGGCCAGCTTCAGCATCCCTGCTGGAGAGCTCCTGACACTCGGGCGATCAGCACCCGGGTACCGGGTGGGTGATCAGAGGACGGGCGCGCCGAGCCAGCTCGTGAGGGCCGAGTCGACGGCATCAGGGGTGACGGGCTTGGAGACGTAGTCGTCCATTCCCGCCGCGAGACACCGCTCGCGGTCGCCCTCGATGGCGCCTGCGGTCATGGCGATGATCGGCGTGTGCCTGGTGGTGCCCTCGTTCTGGCGGATCTGGGCGGTGGCGGTGTAGCCATCCATCAGGGGCATGTGGCAATCCATCAGCACGGCGGCGAACGGCCTGCGGGCCAACGCCTGGAGCGCTTCGAGGCCGTTGGCTGCCACCTCGGCGGTGAAGCCCAGGCTGTCGAGGATGCCGACCGCCACGAGCTGGTTGGTCGCGTTGTCCTCAACGACGAGCAGGTGACCGCGGGGCCCGGCCAGGCGTTTCGACGACCTGGTCGGCGTGGCTGCGCGCGTGCCTGACTGGCCCTGGACTTTCTGCAGCGCCGTGTGCAGCTGCGAGAGTCGCACGGGCTTGGTCAGGCTCTCCGCGATGCCGGCGCCGCGGGTCTGCTGGAGCGTCACGTCCTCGGAGGAGGTCAGCAGCACGAGACCGATGTCCGACAGACTGGGATCGAGCTGGATGCGACCGGCCAGGTCGAGCCCATCCATGCCCGGCATGCAGTAGTCGAGCAGCGCCAGGTCATACGGCTGGCCCATTCCGGCGGCCTCCCGCAGCGACTGGAGCGCGGAGGCGCCGTCAGGAACGGCATCGCTGCGCATCCCCCAGGCGCCCAGCTGCTCGGTCAGGATCAGGCGGTTGGTCTCGTTGTCGTCGACGATCAGCGCCCGCAGCCCGGTGAGGCGGCCAGTGGGCCGCGGCGCCGTCCGGACGGCATCCAGGGGCACGCCCAACGGCAGGGTGAACCAGAAGGTGCTGCCCTTGCCAACCTCGCTGTTCAGGCCGATCGAGCCCTCCATGGCGGTCACCAGCCGGTGCGAGATGGCCAGTCCGAGACCGGTTCCGCCGAACTCGCGCGTGGTGGAGGAGTCGGCCTGCGTGAACGGGTTGAACAGGTTTCCCTGACTGGCCAGCGGGATGCCGGCGCCGGTGTCGGTGACCTCGAAGCGGACCACGACTCCGGCCGGCGTCTGATCCTCGAGGGTGCCGCGTACGACGACCTCCCCGGTGGCCGTGAACTTCACCGCGTTTGAGACAAGGTTCAACAGCACCTGACGGATCCGGGATGGGTCGCCCCGCACCCCGAGGGGCAGGTCGGGAGAGCAGTAGGTGAGCAGCTCGACGCCCTTGCGCTGCGCTGCCTCCGCGACCAGCACGGCAGCTTCCTCCACCACCTGGACGAGGTCGAAGTCGATCTGCTCGAGCTCGAGCTTGCCCGCCTCGACCTTGGAGAAGTCCAGGATGTCGTTGATGATTGCGAGCAGGGCCTCACCGGCGCCGCGCACGCCCTCGGCGTACTGCACCTGCCGTTCGTCGAGCTCGGTGGTGAGCAGCAGGCCGGTCAGCCCGATCACGCCGTTCATCGGCGTCCGGATCTCATGACTCATCGTGGCCAGGAAGCTGGACTTCAGCCGAGAGCCCTCCACTGCGGCCTCCAGTGCAGTGGCGAGCGCGAGCTCGGCATGTTTGCGTCCGGTGATGTCGCGGATGCTGAGAGCGAGCCCGCGCACCTCCGGGTCCGCACGCAGGTCCGCGATGGCGATCTCGGTGTCCACCCATTCGCCGCCCTTGGCGAGGCGAGCCTCCAGCGGTCCGCGCTCGATGCCCACAGCGTTGCTCCACGAGATGAGCGCCGCGTCCTCGGGATGCACGAGCTCCGCCATCGGCGTGCCCACCAGAGCCTCCGGCGGGGCGCCCAGCAGCGACGTGGACGCCCCGCTGGCATAGGTGACGGTGTGGTCGCGCACGACGAGAAGCAGGTCCGACGAGGCCTCCAGCACAGCCCTGGACATCATCGAGGCGTGGCTCTCCTCGACCCTGAGAGCCATGTCGTCGAACGCCTGGGCGAGCTGACCGACTTCTGACCGGCCGCTGACGTCCGTGCGTGCCGCGAGGTTTCCGGCGGCGACTTCCTCCGCGGCGGCCCGGATGCGACGCAGCGGTCTCACGGTCGAGCGGCCGATCAGGAGGATCGGGATGAGCAGGACCAGCAGGAGCAGACCTCCGCCGGCGGCGATCTCACCACGAAGCCTCCGGGTGCGCGCATCGACGGTGCTGATCTCGGCGGTCAGCTCCTCGCGGTCCTCGGTCACCTGGTCCACCAGCGGGGCCAAGATGTCCTCGAGCAGGATCGGGTGGAGCGTGCTCTCGAAATAGGTCGCCGCCTCTTCCCGGCTGCCGTCACGGACCATGGCCCGGACGCGCTCACCCGCCGCGGTCAGCCGCACGTGGTCGCGGTGGAACTGTCGCAGCAGGACCTGCTCGTCTGCCTCACGCGACTCCTCAACGACGTTCCGGAGGCGGACGAGGTCTCGGTCGATCAGGGTGGCCAGTCCGGTTGCCTCGTCCAGACGGGCGTCCCCGGTGGCGATGATCTGCGCGTACCTGCTCGCTTCCCGGATGGTCAGATCCTGAATGCCGGTCAGCCCGGTCACTTGGTGGATCTCGGACCGGACCCTTCTCAGCTGAACTGCCAGGGACCCACCGAGGAAGGACGCCTTCACGTTCCCGGCCAGCTCGGCGAAGGTCTCTCCGAGAAGGCTGGAATGGTGAAGCAGGACTCCCTGCAGATCCTCGACCAGCGCGCGGGTCAACGGGAGCACCTGCTCGGTGAGCACCCGGACGGCCACGTCCTGCCTTCCAGAGTCCACGGCCTGCAGGCTGGTCTGGGCGATTCTGTTCGCCTCGTCATAGGCCGCGAACGCCGCCAGCGCGGCTCGAGGGGCGTTGTCCCAGCCCTGTTGAAGCGTGTCTATCCGCCAGTCCGAGGTGCCCATCTGCACGCGCAGGCCGTCGCGCTGCGGACTGGGCACGAACTGGTACTCGGTCCAGTGCAGGTACTGGTCGTCGACCAGGCCGAGCAGGTCCTGGTAACCGTGCACCTCGCCGAGGTCGGCCTCGGCCGCGGCCAGGTCCGCAGGAGCACGCAGGAGCGGGGCAGCAACCCACGCGACGAGCAGGGCCACCACGAGCACCACGGGAGTCATTGCCAGCAGCAGCCGAGAGACCAACGAGCGGGGTCGCACGCGTTGCAGGAGCCGGGCGAGGTCCGTCACTCCTACCTCCGTTGGCTCGTCCATGAGGGCGTCACTGGGGTACTCGAGCGCGACAGTGGCCGGATCATGGTGCCGCGTTCGTGCGACACTCCGATCCCCAGAATACGCCCAAATCGTCCGTCATGAGCAGGAAGTCCCGGGTTGGCGCAGCTCAGGAGAGTTCCGCTCCGAGACTTCGGGCTGCTTCCTGGAGGACAGGAACGGCGTCGACGAGCAGCTCGTCGGTCATCCGCGGTGCCGGACCCGAGACGGACATGGCGAGCCGGAGCGTCGAGCCAGGTACGGCGACCGCGACGCAGCGCACGCCGACCTCCTGCTCTCCCTCGTCGAGGGCGTAGCCCAGGTCGCGGACCCGATCGAGCTGGACGAGGAACTCGCCGGGTTCGCTGATCGTGTGCGGGGTGTGCCGGGGGAGGCCGGTCCGCTCCAGGAGCGCGCGGACCTCGTCATCGGTGGACCCGGCCAGGAGCGCCTTGCCGACGGCTGTGCAGTGCGGCTGCACCCGACGTCCGACCACGGTGAACATCCGCATCGAGTGCCGTCCAGGCACCTGGGCCACGTAGGCCACCAGGTCTCCGTCGAGCATCGCCAGGTTGGCGGTCTCCCCGATCTCGTCGACCAGGTGGGCGAGGTGCGGCAGCGCGACAGAGTTGAGCATCGTCGAGGAGCTCTCGGTCAGCAGGAAGAGGCGCGGTCCCAAGGCATAGCGGCGCGACGGGTCCTGGCGCAGGTAGCCGAGGTCGACCAGCGTGCGGGCCAGTCGGTGCAGGGTCGGTGGCGGCAGTCCCGAGGCGCCGGCGAGCTCGGAGATCGCCATGGCGCCGCGATGCGCCGCGACCAGCTCGAGCAGGCCGAAGGCTCGTTCCAGGGACTGCACGCCGCCCGAACGGGCGCGTGCCACCGGAACGACAGGTGTGTCCCCGGTCCGGTTGGGTACGTCGTTCACCAGAAGCCCCTCCTGCCCCTGGATTCCGCATCCTGGAACGCGCCGAGCCTAGCGACTCTTGACACGTCCGCACAGGACCGGAAGGGTCAGCCATCGACGCCACCACATGTTCCACGATACGGAAATCTCGGCAAGGGAGTGACATGGACCAGCGCGTTCAGACCGGCGGGCTCGGCGTAGCAGCCAGCCTTCACCGATTCGTCGAGGAGGAAGCCTTGCCCGGTTCGGGGGTCGAGCCGGAGGCCTTCTGGGCGGGTCTGGACTCGATCGTCCACGAGCTCGCGCCACGCAACCGGGAGCTGCTGGCCAAGCGCGACGAGCTGCAGTCGCGCATCGACGACTGGCACCGTGAGCACCCCGGCGCGCCCGACGCTCTCGACGACAAGGGGGCCTACACCGCCTTCCTGCGGGAGATCGGCTACCTGCTGGAGGAGCCCGAGGACGTCGCCGCGACCACGTCCGACGTCGACGACGAGGTGGCCCGCATCGCCGGTCCCCAGCTGGTCGTCCCGCTCCTCAACGCGCGCTTCGCCACCAACGCCGTGAACGCCCGGTGGGGTTCGCTCTACGACGCGCTCTACGGCTCCGACGTGGTTCCTCACGAGGGGGACCTCGCGCCGGGCGAGGGCTACAACAAGGTCCGCGGCGACGAGGTGATCGCGCGTGGCCGCGCCCTGCTCGACGACCACTTCCCGCTCGCCTCAGGGTCACACGCCGATGTCTCGTCGTACGCCGTGGATGGCGAAGGTCTCGCCGTCACCGTCAAGGACGACGTCCTGCGGCTCTCCGACCCGGCACAGCTGGTCGGCTTCCGGGGTGCTGCCGAGTCGCCCGAGGCGGTGCTCCTGGTCCACCACGGTCTGCACGTCGAGATCCAGGTGGACCACGACGACTCGATCGGCGCCACTGACGGCGCCGGGGTGAAGGACCTGCTGGTCGAGGCCGCAGTTTCCACGATCATGGACCTCGAGGACTCGGTCGCCGCCGTCGATGCCGAGGACAAGGTGCTCGGCTACCGCAACTGGAAGCGGCTGATGGAGGGCACCCTCGCCGAGGAGGTCAGCAAGGGCGGCGAGACCTTCACCCGCGCGATGAACCCCGACCGGACCTACAGCACACACTCCGGTGAAGAGGTCACGCTGCCCGGCCGGTCGCTGCTGTTCATCCGACAGGTCGGTCACCTGATGACCACCAGCGCGGTGCTCGACCGGGACGGCAACGAGGTCCCTGAGGGCATCCTCGACGCGGTGATGACCGCACTGGGAAGCATGACTGACCTGCACGGCCGCTCGGAGCTGTCGAACTCGCGGACCGGCTCGATGTATGTCGTGAAGCCGAAGATGCACGGGCCGGACGAGGTGGCCTTCGCCATCGAGCTCTTCACCCGGGTCGAGGACCTGCTCGGGCTGCCACCGCTGACCATCAAGGTCGGGATCATGGACGAGGAGCGCCGCACCACCCTCAACCTGAGGGCCTGCATCGCCGAGGCCCGCGAGCGGGTCGCCTTCATCAACACCGGCTTCCTGGACCGCACCGGCGACGAGATCCACACCTCCATGCTGGCCGGGCCGGTGGTGCGCAAGAACGACATGAAGGCCGAGACCTGGATCCAGGCCTACGAGGACCTCAACGTCGACATCGGCCTGGAGTGTGGCCTGCTGGGCCGCGCCCAGATCGGCAAGGGGATGTGGGCCGCACCTGAGAGCCTTGCCGCGATGATGGAAGCGAAGATCGGGCACCCGCGGGCCGGCGCCAGCTGCGCCTGGGTGCCGTCGCCCACCGCCGCCACCTTGCACGCGCTGCACTACCACCAGGTGGACGTCCGGGCCCGTCAGGAGGAGCTCGCCGCCCGAGGACGACGTCGCGAGCGCGACGAGCTGCTCCAGGTGCCGCTCGGCGACTCCTCCGACTGGTCGGAGGAGGACCGGCAGCAGGAGATCGAGAACAACCTGCAGAGCCTGCTCGGGTACGTCGTCCGCTGGGTCGATGCCGGGGTCGGCTGCTCCAAGGTCCCCGACATCACCGGTGAGGCGCTGATGGAGGACCGGGCCACCTGCCGGATCTCCGCGCAGCACGTCGCCAACTGGTTGCGCCACGACGTGGTCAGCGCCGAGCAGGTCGATGAGACCCTGCGGCGGATGGCCAAGGTCGTGGACGAGCAGAACGAGGGCGACTCGTCGTACATCGCGATGGCCCCGGACTTCGACGGCGACGC
>Ga0136634_10000901_pt1 | contig 11872 bp, 11 predicted proteins | sample AntDrymUQ8332106_2_FD_104654 | JGI IMG/M metagenome (GOLD analysis project Ga0136634, IMG submission 104654) | Polar desert sand microbial communities from Dry Valleys, Antarctica - metaG UQ833 (21.06) | ecosystem: Environmental > Terrestrial > Soil > Desert | place: Antarctica: Dry Valley... | reverse complement strand
CGGTCTCGGTGAGCCCCATGTTCCACGCCGAGACTCCCGCAAGGATCGCCTTCGGGATCTGGTAGTAGGCGAGCAGCCAGCCGAACGCCGACGCGGTGCCCACACAGAACAATGCGATGCCCGCGAGCTTGCCGGTATCGAGCAGCGCTTCGTGCAGTCCCTTCAAGTTCATTTCGCGATACACCACGATCGAAAGCGCGGCCGCGTACAGCACTGCAATGCATGCTGATTCGGTCGCAGTGAACCAGCCGAAGATCTTGCCGCCGATGATGATCACCGGCGTCATCAATGCAGGAATTGCAACAAAAGCCGCGCGCATCAGTTCATTGAAAGTGGCGCGCGGATAAGTCGGATAGCCGCGTGCCTTGGCATACGCATGGACCGTGGCCATCTGCGCAATCCCGATCAGCAGCCCCGGAATGATGCCGGCGAGGAACAGCGCGCCAATCGACACCGTCAGCACGCCGCCCCAGACGATCATCAGGATCGAAGGCGGAATGATCACCGCCAGCACCGCCGACACTGCGGTGATGGCGACCGAGAACGAGCGGTCGTAGCCTTCCTTGATCTGCGCTTCGATGAAGAGTTTCGACTGGCTGGCGGCGTCCGCGGTCGACGAACCCGAGATGCCGGCGAAGAACATCGAGAGCACCACATTCACCTGTGCCAGGCCGCCCGGGAAGTGACCGACGAGGTCGCGCGAGAAGCGCATCAGCCGGTCGGTGATGCCGCCGACGTTCATCAGGTTCGCCGTCAACAGGAAAAACGGCACCGCCAGCAGGATGAACGAGTTGTAGGCGTTGAATGTCTCGCCCATTAGCGTTCCGGTATCGAGGTGCGGCTCGAGCACGAGAATCGGCAGGCACGCAAGCCCGAGCGCGAAAGCCACTGGGACGCGCAGGAACATCAGCGAAAAGAACACGCCGAACAGAATCCAAGAAGCGGTGCCGGGGGTGAGTACGCTGGCGCCGCTCATGCGTGCTGCGCCCGAGTGAGGACCACCAGGTTGTCCCACATCTGTTCACCGAGAAAGACGAGCCACGTAAAGCCGGTCAGCGGCCAGGCGATATGAATCATCCACAGCGGCAGTTCCGCCAGTTCGGAGGAGCGGTTCCATCCGAAGCGCGTGAACTCGATGCCGGCCCACACGAACACCAACGCCATCGCAAGGACACCGATGTTTGCCATCAGCTTTACTGCGGCCTCCGCGCGCGGTTTAAGACGCGGCCAAAGGTCGACTTCGAAGTGCGTGCCCTCCCGCACTCCGATCATGGCGCCGATCATGATCATCCAGATGAACAGGAAGCGCGCCATCTCCTCCGTCCAGATATAGCTCGGGATCAACGCGGTGTAGCGCGAGAAGATCTGCAGCGACACCGGAATGATCAGGATCGCAACCGATATCACCAGCAGCCACGACAGTAGCCAGCTGTAACCGGCGGTGAATTTTCGCCAGAGGCTCATCGGGAATTCGAGCAAGAAAAAACCACCCCGGCGTTTGCACCGGAGTGGCTGTTCTCAGTCTTGACTACAGCGCGTTGATCTTCGTCAGCAACTGCTCCGCGCCAATTTCCTTGGCGTACTCAGCCATCACCGGGTCGACGGCTTTTTTCATCGCGGCGCGGTCGGCGAACGGAATGCGTTTGAGCTTGCCCGCTTTTTCTAGAGCGTCGAGCTTGGCGGTGTCTTCGCTCGATTCAATCTGGCGCCCGTAAGCACCGGCCTCTTTACCCGCTCTGACGATGGCGTCCTGCAGATCCTTCGGCAGCTTGTTGAACGTCTTGGTCGAAAAGCACAATGGGCGGATCGTGATCGCGTGCTGCGTCATGTTGAGGCTGGGGGCGACCTCGAAGAACTTCATCTGCTCGACGCCGGCCGCTTCGTTCTCGCCTGCTGCAATCACGCCGTTCTGGATCGCGTTGTAGACCTCGTTGTAGGCGATCACCGTTGGCGCCATGCCTGCCGCGGCGAAGGTCTTGGACCATATCGGCGCGCCCTGCACGCGTACCTTCAGTCCCTTTAACTCGGCCATATTCTTCACCGGCTTGTTGGCGAAGATGTTGCGCGTTCCGCCACCGGCGTAGCCGATCAACATGACTTCGGCCTTCTGATTGATTTCGTCTGCGACCGGCTTCAGCACGTCGGCGTCGAGCACCTTGTTCCAGTGGTCGAGATCCCTGAACAGGAACGGCGCGTCGATGAACGGCGCGGCCTTGGAGAATGTCGACATGTGCGCAGGCGATACGATCGCGTAATCGACTGCCTTGCCTTGCGCCATGTACTCGAAGTACTGTTTTTCGAGCCCGAGCGCGCTGTTCTTGTGCAGCACGAAGTTGATCGGCTTGCCGTAGTACTTTTTCACAAGTTCCTCGAACCGGACCATCGCCTTGGTGAAGGCATGGTCGTCGCTGAACTGCGATGCCCCGTTTAGCGTGATGACCTGTGCGCTGGCAGGAAGCGCCAGCGCGGCCGCGAAGGCGGCCAGAATAAATCTGCGTTTCATCTGATGTCCCCTATGACAGTCGTAAGCCGCAAGGTGCGCGGATTCTCAGGATCGACCAGCGTTGCCAGGCAGCGACCCATTGTCCCAGAAATTGACGCACACGTGAGAAATCGTCCGTCCCGCCTGCGCAACGCGCGCTTTGCGCACCGTCGAGCGCGTCAGCAGGGGCTGGCGTGCAAAGAGTGCAGAGCGCGGGCACTCGCCTTTGGTGCGGTGCGCAAGCCGCGGCATGAGTAGTTCCAGGGTGGACGCGTTCATTTGATTACGCGGGGCAGTCCTGTGTGCGGTAGCGAACATACAGCGCGACGGCCGTCGTATACTTATGGGCTGCAGTACCCGTCGCTCTGTTGTGCAGAAGCTGCAATCGCGAGAACGCAATGAGAGCTGCATCGAACTTTCGTAAAAACAAGCTTCTCGCCTCGCTTCCCGATGAGGAGTTTGAGCGATGGCACCCCCACCTGGAGCCCTTTGAGTTCACGCTTGGACTGGTCCTGTACGAGTCGGGGATCGTGCTGAGCCACGTGTACTTCCCCACGACCGCCATCGTTTCGCTGCTCAACGTGATGGAAGACGGCTCATCCGCGGAAGTGGCTGTCGTGGGCAACGAAGGGATTGTCGGAATTTCCTTGTTCATGGGGGGCGAGTCGACGCCCAGCCGCGCGGTTGTGCAGAGCTCCGGAAGTGGGTTCCGGTTGAAGTCGCGCATGATCAAGGAAGAGTTCAGCAGGTCGGTTCCCGTACTCCATCTCTTGCTGCGCTACACGCAGGCCCTGATTACCCAGATGGCTCAGACAGCGGTATGCAACCGGCATCACTCGCTTGATCAGCAACTGTGCCGATGGCTGCTGTTGAGTCTCGACCGCCTTGAAGGAGCCGACCTGGTGATGACGCAGGAATTGATCGCAAACATGCTGGGGGTACGTCGCGAGGGCGTGACCGAGGCCGCGCTCAAGCTGCAGAAGGCCGGATTGATCAGCTATTCGCGCGGGCGCATCACCGTGCTGGACCGGCCCGGCATGGAGGAGCGCAGCTGTGAATGCTATGCCGTCGTGAAGAAGGAATACGACCGCCTGCTTCCCTCAGAGCTGGCCACCTAGTCTCACGCTTGGCACTACGCTAAAGGCCGGCTCTGTGCGGTAGCACACAGTCAATGCGGCGGGAATAGTGCAAGCTGGCCGTGCCGGCGGAGCGTGCCGGAGACACTCGCAGTTGTTGGCCTCCAGGTCCTCAGTCTGCCGATTGATGGAGCGTATGGCCACCCCCGAGAATCGACTCATTGCACTTCTTCCACCCAAAGATCGCACGCGGCTGCACGCTGTAGCTGAACACGTTGAACTGAAACTCGGCCAGGTGCTGAGCGAACCTGGCAAGCCAACACGCCATGTCTATTTTCCCGTTGAGGGTTTCGTATCGCTGATAGCGACCATCAAAGGGACACCGGGCGTCGAGGTCGGCATGGTCGGGCGTGAGGGCATGCTCGGCGTGCAGCTTGCGCTGGGAGTGGCGGACGCACCGCTGCACGGGCTGGTGCAGGGTGATGGTGCGGCATGGCGCATCCTCTCCAGCAATTTTGGCCTGCAGCTGAAGTCCAGCGAGGCGCTGCAGCGCGGACTTGACCAGTATCTCTACGTGCTCATGGCCCAGCTTGCAACCTCTGCCGCATGCCTGCGCTTCCATCTGATTTCCCCTCGTCTGGCGCGCTGGCTGCTGATGACTCAGGATCGCACGCGGACCAAGACTTTTCGGGTAACGCACGAATTTCTGGCCTACATGCTTGGCGTGCGCCGAGTCGGTATCACCAACGCGTGTGGCTCATTGCATCGCCGCGGGTTGATTCAATATCACCGCGGCAACTTCACGGTGCTCGACCGTCGCGGACTCGAAGCCGCCGCGTGTGGTTGCTACGCGACGGACAAGAAAGCGTACCGAAAGTTGATGCACTGACCCTCTGTGTGTTGGAAAGACCGGAGTGCAGTTCCCGATCACCTGCCGGTGCCGTGTTCGGTAACGCACAGACGTTATTTCTCGAATTCGCTAGAAAAGCCCGATCGTTCATCCTCTACACGGCTCTATTGCGCTCGCAATAATTCAGCGAGAGAGCGGCGCGGTTTGCGAGGTAGGGCGCGGCAGACTCAAGCCCAGGAACCCGCGCATTCGATCGAGCTCGATATCGAGCTCGCGGCTGAAGGCGCGTTGGCGCGGCGGCAACAGGCCAACGTATCCAAGCTGATGGATAAGCGCGCCCTCACTGATTGAGAAGTTACCCCAGCCGATGACCTGGTCGCGCCACAACATCGGCAGCGCGTAGTACCCAAGCTTTCGTTTGTGCGCGGGGGTGTAGGCCTCGAACCGATACGCCCAGTTCCAAAAGACTTCAAAGCGACGGCGATCCCAGACCACCGGATCGAACGGCGCAAGGAACCGAACGCTGTCATGAAGAGTGACGTCTGCGGGATCCTCGTCCGGCGGCCAGTACCAATCCACGGCATCGACCCGCGCGCAGGAAAGCCGCAGACGTGCGCGCAACACCGCGCTCTTGAGTTCCGCGCGCCACTGCGGCACTGCGTAACGCAGCCTCGCAATCAGCCCCGACAGACTCGTTGCGGGCAGCGGCGCGTAAATGCGAACGATCACGTCGACGAGCTGGTCGATGCGCGCGCGACGCGCTGCCGCCGTCATTGGCGCGGATGCGTGCTCATGCGCGGAGTAAAGGCGGATGCCGTCCTGGCGTCGCGCGACCCGCAGCAGACCGCGGTAATGCATGCCGTCGAGCAGATGCGTGGTCGCGCTGGAAGATCCGCCCCAATAGTTCTTGACCGATCCGTGCGCGAAGTGGGAATCGACTTCGCGCGGGTGCGCAGTGCCGCGCTCGCGCACGAATTCCAGTAGTGCAAGCGCCTGCGCCTTTCGCTTTGGGGACCAACGAGCGGTTGCGGAGCGTGGATGCATCAGTGCCTGCAGCTCGGCTGTGACGAAACCGTAATTGACGAAAAAATCTTCCGCTATACCCAGTGAGCCGTAACACCGCTCAAGATCGCCAACGCGGTAATTCTTGACGCGATGGCGCAGCGTCAGGTCCTGCGCACGCGCGGGCGCGCGTATCGGGTCGGCCTGCACAAAGCCCAGTTTTCCAAGCGCACCTTTGAGCGTGGTGGGCGCAAACAGGCTGCGCGCAACCGCGTAGCGCCGCAGGTCATTGATATCAAGCGGCATCAACGACCTTGATCAATTACTCGGAAGTGTTGTCGCAGTACGCGGGCGGCTGGGCGCGGAGCTAGTCACCGGATGCGCCTGCACGCCTGAAATTGCGCCGCAGCTCTTCCTCCCGCAGATCGAGGTCGCGCTCAATCGTGCGCCGGATATCGTCGCTGATCAGATCCTGGTGAAGTTGCGCGTTGATGTAGTCACGCTCGGACTGGATCAACGCAAGCTCTATGGTTTCAAGTTGCCACGCGATCTTGCCGCCTTCACCGTCACGGTCGTTACGGCGCTCGAGGTGACCGACCCGATCTTCATGCAGCTGGCGCAGACGCAGCACCTGAGCCGGGGGGAGATCGTTTCGCAAAGCTGCGGCGTCGATCGTCGCCAACGCTGCACGCGCGGCGTCGACGCGAGTCTGAGCCTCCAGCTTTGCGCGCTCGCGTCGTTCGAGGCTGCCTCGCTCAACGAGCCCAAGGCGCTTGACTAGCCACGGTAGCGTCGGCCCTTGCAGCACCAGCGTCACCAGGATCACGCTGAACGTCAGGAACAGGACAAGATTGCGCTCGGCAAAGGCGCGGTCAGGCGAGATCATCAACGGAATGCTCAGCGCAGCCGCAAGCGACACGACCCCGCGCACTCCCGTAAACGAAATGATGAATGGATACTGCCACGGTGGATCGGGCTCGCGTTGTCGCAGCTTCGGAGAAATGCGTCGCGGCAGATAGGTGGCCGGGAAAACCCAGATGAATCGCACGACGATCGCGACCAGGCTGATTGCGAGTCCATAAAAAACCAGCTGTGTCCATGACATTCCCTGCAAGCCGTCGATCACCGTGCGTGCCTGCAAGCCCGTCAGCAAAAAGATTGCTCCCTCAATCAGGTAAGTGACGAAGTCCCAGAAGAAGACCGCCTGCAGCCGCGTGTTGGACCGGATCAACTCGACGCCGCGGGCTCCGACGTACAGGCCAGCAACGACCGTCGCGAGCACGCCGGATCCACCCGCCGCGTGCGGCACCCAGAATGCGATAAACGGGGTCAGCAGCGACAGTGTCACTTCCACGAGAGGGTCACCGGCCAGATGGCGCAGGCGCAGCACCACCCAGCCCAGCGCGAGTCCGAACAACGTCTCCCCGATCACGATTGCAACGAACGTCGCGGTGGCATCAGTGACCGAAAACGCGCCGGTCAAGGTCGCCGCGACGGCGAACTTGAACAACACCAGCGCAGTTGCGTCGTTGACCAATCCCTCGCCTTCGAGCACTGCAGTTATCCGCGTCGGGATGCCAAGCCGGCGCGCAATTGCGAGCGGAGCAACCACATCGGGCGGAGAAACGATCGCTCCCAGTACGAAGGCGATCGGCCACGGGAGCCCGATCAGCCAATGTGCAGCGGCGGCCACAGTGATCGTCGTAAACATCACGCAACCCACCGCCAGGAGCACGATCGGCCGCAGGTTTTTGCAGAACGCCTGCCAACTCATGCCGAACGCCGCGTAGTAAATAATCGGCGGCAAAAAGACCAGCAGGACAAGATCGGGCGGCAAGGCAATTCGTGGCAGGCCTGGAACGATCGCGAGCACGATGCCGGCGACAACGAGCAGAACGGGACTTGGAAGGCCGAATCGGTGTGCTGCTACGTTGATCAGCGCTGTTATCGCAAGAACAGCGGCCACCGCATAGAGAATGGGCTCCATCGATGAATATTAACGGCGCCTCTTCTGTTCGCACTGACTCGTTCGCAGTCATCTGCTTCGAAGAGGCCAGTGCGCTTGCGTCGATTTGCAAGGCTTGGCGAGCCCAAATTGCGAGTTTCATCCGGCCGCATGTCGGTACAAATGCGGCATGCGTTTCATTGCCGGCTTACTTGGATGCTTGATCCCTGCGGTGGCATTGCACGCGGCCGATATCGAGCGCCGCTGTAATTCGACCGGCGCCGCTTGCGTCATTGATTTCTCGGGTGAAATTGTCAGCGGCGACGCCGAGCGGATGGCGCAGGTGCTGCTCGAGCCTCTGCCGAGTGGAAAATCTCATATCCGCGCGCTCGAAATCGACTCGCTGGGCGGGGATGTGGTGGAAGCGCTGAGGATCGGGGAGCTGGTGCGTCAGAACATGCTCGGTGTTTCGATTGCACTGAGTGCGCACGATGATTCAGATGCGCAATCTTCACGACGCGGTTCCGGCGCCGATCGTGTGTGTGCAAGTGCCTGCGTGTTGGTACTGATGAGCGCTCCTGCGCGATCGGTGCGCAACGCTAGAGTAGGGCTGCACCGCCCGCGGTTACGCGCAGATTTTTATCGGCATCAATCTCCTTCGGCAATTGCGCGGGCCCACGGCGAACTGGACCGCAAAGTCCGCGAAACAGTAGTGGCAGGCGGAATGCCGACCGATCTGATCGATCGAATGATGCGGCACGCGTCTAACGAGCTTCTTTGGCTCGCTGGCGGTGACTTGTCATCATTGGACAACGAGGCGCCGTGGTATCAGGAAATGCAGATTGCGCTGTGCGGAGCCAACGGTCGAAGCGAAAGAATCAGTGCAGCTGCCTTTCAGTCAGGCCCCCAGCAATTGACTGACGCTGCCGCGCGTGCGGCGTCTGACGCGAGTTGCGGTATCGCGATCGCGACGCGAGAGCAGGCCAAGTTCCGCGCGGCTAACCCTCTGCGTGCATCAAAGCAGGGCGGAGCGAAATCGGCGGCTGCTGATTTTCACAGGGCGTCGACGCTTAGCGGCGGTATCACCGTGCCACGTTGAGTGGGATGAAGCGGGCCACGATTGGCCCGTTCGGCCTAGCCGCTTCAAGTCAGATGCGGAGAACCGCAAGTCAACCAGCTTTGCGATTATGAAGACATCAATTACTGCATCGCGATTTGGGCGCGCCAAGCGCTCTCGCAAGTCTCGAGACACTCCCTTGACTGTGAAAAAGCGTATCGGCTATCGGATATTTCTTGTGGATGGCGACAACGTATCGCCGTTGACCAAGACTGCTTTCGACGAGTTTTATTTCCGGCGACAGGCGGTCTTTCAGTCGTGCGCTGGCAAGACGATCGACATCGCAACGGTGGTGTGCAGGCTTGAAGATGCGAAGCTCAGGGAAATCATTCGCATTTATTGTCAGCGCTTCAAGGTCAAGGACGACGGCTCGCTTGACGAGCACCATAGCCAGTTGCGCGAGCCTTCTGCAGTGCGCGTTGGCGGTACGGCTCGGCAGGAGTCAAGAGGCGTGCAGAACACGCTCACCACTGATCAGGGTTTGAGTGGGCGCACCCTGGCACAAACTCTGACGATGATCTCGAGCGCTGCGCAGAAAAAGATTCTCGACGTACTGCGGCAGTAGGGGGGCGGCACTCCGATGTTCTCCGAGTCGCTCAAGCCATGGCTCGTCGGCCTGATCACTGCCGGTTGCATTGGCTATTTTCTCTACGATCGCGCCGCGCATCGGCCTGTGTCGTTCAGCGGCACGATCGCAGAGTCGCCTGTGCAAGCTGCTACGAGTGCCACCTCGCTGCAGAAGGCGGGGTATGCAATCGAACCGGTGGTGGCCTACACCGTGCGGGCGCGAGTGCTGTCGATCGAGCGCTATCGCATGGGTCGGGAGGCCGACTTATCACCCGTTGACTTTGCGCTCGGCTGGGGGCCGATGGCCGAGACCGCGGTCCTTGATCGTCTGACCATTACCCAAAGCAATCGGTGGTACCAGTATCGCTGGCAAAACGAGCCACCGATCGACCCTTCGCTCATCATCAGCAGTTCGGCCAATACGCATCTGGTGCCTGCCAACGACTCGATCAAGAATCGCCTGCTCGACGTGCGACCGGGTTCGGTCGTAACGCTGACGGGCTATCTCGTCAACGTCAAGCATACGGACGGCTGGTCATGGCGCTCGTCGTTGCGCCGCGATGACAGCGGCGATGGTTCATGCGAGTTGATGTGGGTCACAGACTTTACGGTTGAATAGCGCAACGCGTTGCGTCCGCTAGACACTGGCGTCCAACAGGGGTACGAGGTTTGCTTGGCCCAGGTCTCGATGCAAATCTAAGGCGTTATGGCCATGCGAAAGCGGGGCGCTGATCAAGGGGCAAGGGCGCTCGGCGACGATCCCGAGTTTCAGCAGACTCAATGGCGAGTCGAACGCATCAGTTGGTGCGTGATGGTCATCATTATCGCCAGTGCGCTGGCTGGTCTGTTGGGCGGCGGCGGTCCGCTGTCGCGTGACACCAAGACCGACGCAGACAGCAGCAACCGTATCGACTACGAGCGGTTCGCACGCCATGACTCGCCGATGACGCTGGACGTAAACGTTGCCTCAGGCGCTGAACGTCAGGTGCGGGTGCGGATCAGTGACGAGTATCTGGCCGCGATGAATGTTCAATCGATCACCCCACCACCAACATCGACGTCGCTGGGCGATAAGCAGCAGATCCTGGTGTTCGACCGGGCGGCGTCGCCCGTGACGGTGACGATTCGGTTTCAGCTCGTGCCCATGACGTTTGGCATTCAGCGCGGCTGGGTCGCCGTTGACGATGGCGCACCGATCTCGTTTTCGCATTTCATCTTTCCCTGAGGAGGAGCGATGGATTCAGTACTGCGCGCGGCGGCTATCTACATCGGATTGCTGATCATCATGCGGTTTGCCGGCAAGCGTTCGCTGGCTCAGATCACAACCTTTGATTTCGTGCTGCTATTGATAATCGGAGAAGCAAGCCAGCAGGCGTTGCTGGGCCAGGATTTTTCCGTGACCAATGCGCTGCTGGTGGTCATCACACTCGTGATGCTCGACATCGGGCTTTCTCTGCTCAAGCGCCGTTCGGAGAAATTTGACAAGCTGCTCGAAGATGTACCGCTGGTCATTGTCGAAGACGGCGTTGCATTGAAGGATCGGATGGCCAAGGCGAGAGTTGACGAGCAGGATGTCCTGACGGCCGCTCGACACCTGCAGGGCATCGAACGGCTCGATCAGATTCGCTACGCGGTTCTCGAGCGCAGCGGCGGCATATCGATCATTCCAAAGCCAGACGCCAAGAGCGCGTGAGCGTTGCCGGTCGCAAAATTCCTGTTCCGGGATTCGGGCAAAAACCGAACTTGAGCGCCAAGCGTCGCAAATAGGCGGGATAGCACGCCCGTAATCCGCGTTTGAGCGACTTTTCGCTGCGCCACACTGCCCGACACCCTACGAGCCGTGAGCGACATGCGCGATATTGCCGACGACGTTCTAATTGATTTGAAGCCCAGCGAGATCGAGCGTCGCCTACAGGAATATCAGGCGCTGCTCGCCAACGATTCCGTTGGCATCCTGGTGGTGCGCAACGGTGAAGTAAAGCAGTGCAACTCGAGCGCTGCCAGGCTTTTTGGCTGGCACTCAAACGAACTGGTCGGCTGCTCTGCGGCGGTCCTCTTCACTTCCGACGACGAGTTCCAGTCGTTTGCCTGCGGAATCAGCGAAGCGCTCTCTGCGGACGGTTCGCCCGCGATCGAATGGCGCACCGTACGCAAGGATGGCTCGCGTTTCTGGGCGCGGCTTCTGGTCAAGAGCATCACCCCGGGCGGCCCCGCCGGTGAAACAGTGTGGATGGTCGAAGACATCAGCGCGCGCAAGGAAATGGAAGCCGCGCTGAGCAAGGCCCGCGAAGATCTCGAGCAGCGTGTTCGTGCGGCGCACGACGAATTGGCCTGGTCCAACGAACGGCTCGTGGCCGAGCTCTACGAGCGCAGTGAGGTCGAGGAACGTGCGCGTCGAATTTCCCTTTACGACGAGCTCACCGAATTACCCAACCGCCGCCTGCTCGAGTCTCGCCTCGACGAAGCGGTGCGCAATCATCAACTGGGTGGCGACCGCCTGGCCGTCCTCGTTATCGACATCGACGAATTCACCAAGCTTAATGACGCGCTTGGGCATCGCGTAGGAGATGCGCTGCTGTGCGCGACCGCCGACCGGCTGGTCGAAACCGTGCGCACTTCAGACCTGGTTGCGCGTACCGGCGGAGATCAATTCTCCATCGTGCTCGGAAGGCTGCGTCATGTTGAAGACGCCATCAACGTTGCGACCAAACTTGCAGAGCTGCTGTCGGCGCCATTCGAGATCGATGCCGAACAGGTCAACGTGACCGTTAGTGTCGGCGCGGCGATCTTTCCGAGCGACGGCGCGAGTCCGGAATTGCTGTTGCGCAATGCG
>Ga0136634_10000900_pt1 | contig 11873 bp, 5 predicted proteins | sample AntDrymUQ8332106_2_FD_104654 | JGI IMG/M metagenome (GOLD analysis project Ga0136634, IMG submission 104654) | Polar desert sand microbial communities from Dry Valleys, Antarctica - metaG UQ833 (21.06) | ecosystem: Environmental > Terrestrial > Soil > Desert | place: Antarctica: Dry Valley... | reverse complement strand
CTCGTATCTACTCCTGCAAACAATCCTAAAGCAGATTCATTATAAGCAACACCGGGTAATTTTCCGGAAGGATTGGTAGTCGTCCACACATCAGCTTCCTGGGTGATACCTGCAGTACCACCTAACAGGTTGGCAGGATCGCTCCACTGCATGTTGTAATTATATCCATATCCGCCATATTGGGCATAAAAGAAAATGCCCAGGTCAATCTTTTTGTAACGAAGCGTGTTGCCGAAACCAAAAGATGCTTTCGGGTCAACACGATAGCGCAATACGTCAGTTTCATCTAAAATCTTGTCACCATTCCGATCTACAAATATGGGAGAACCCGGTTTATTGGCTGCGGCAGGCTGCCAGGAGGAAGCGGTTTGACCGACCTGTAAAAGACCATCCGTTTCAAAAACGTAAATAGCGTTTATAGGATCCTGTATCTGTGCTCCTTTAGGTAAATCGGTATTTGGAAAACGTTCTTTCCAGGTCCATTTGGAAGTAGAATAATTAATGATGCTGTTCCATTGAAAATCACCCGAACGGTAATTGGTAGTATTCAATCCTACTTCAAATCCTTGTCTTACCTGGTGTGCGCCATTGACAGGTTCCGTAGAAATGAAGGATAAAGGCCCGGTATTATTATCTGTTTTTAATATCCTTGTTAAATCATCGCGAAACCAGTCGATTGAGCCCGACACCTTGTCTTTAAATAAACTGAAATCTAGACCTACATTTTTCATAATAGTTTTAGGCCATTGAAGATTTTCATGATCCACTGCATTTTGATAATAGGCCGTATAATTAGTGGCGCCGTCATTGAAGCTCATTACAAAAGGATCCGGAATAAAAGTGCCATAAGCCAGGGTAGCAAAATCAAGGTTACCCACAATGCCATAGCTGCCCCGGAATTTTAATAGATTGATCGCCTCAACATTTTTTAAAAAAGATTCATTTGAAACTTTCCAGCCCAGGGAAACTCCCGGGAAACCTGCGAATTTATTTTGTGGAAAAAAATTGCTGTAGCCATCGTACCGGTAAGAGAGCGCAACAACGTACCGGTCTAAAAAATCAAAGGAGGCCCTTGAGAAAAAAGACCTTTTATTATCCCAGGTATTATAAGAGGATACATTGAATTCTTTTCCGGAAGATAAAGCCGTAGTACCAATTGCATCCTTCATGTCTTTGGCTTCCTCTGTAAAGCCATAAGAATCGCGGGGATATTGTCCTACTCCTGCAACGGCATCGATACTTACGATATCAGCAACCGATTTTTTCAAAGATAAGTAGGCTTCCATTGTCTGGAATTGCCTGTACGACTGGCTTAACGCACCACGGGTTCTGAACTGCTGATCGAAAAAAGTAGTGGATGGAATAAAGAAATTGCGGGTTGCCTGCTCCGTATTATTACCATATAAAATTTTAGCCGTTAGTAGCTTGGGAATAATATTTATATCCAATGAGAGATTAGTGAACAAAGAATTGTAAAGTGTTTTGTCGTTAATATCAAGCAACGACACAGGATTGCCTGTCGTGTTCATTGTCGTGAGAGAGTATTTACCACTGCTATCGCGAACAGGTATGTTTGCGGGGTATCCTAAAGCGGCCTGCAACGCACCAAACCCTTGCGCTCCGGCGCCACCGTTTTGCCAGCCAGCTGAGGAGTTTTGATAGTTGCTCCTGGATGCGTTTACACTGGTGTTCAGCGTGAGGAATTTAGCCAGCTTCACCGATATATTCATTTTACCCGTATACTTCTGCAGCCCCGAATTGTTCACGGTACCTACCTGGTTAAAATAATTACCCGAGAAGTAATAAGTGGTCTTGTCGGTTCCTCCATTAACACCAATGGTATGGTTGTCTATACTTCCATTTCTTAAAACATGATCAAGCCATTTTGTTCCAACTCCGGCGTTTTGTATTTGTGCCTCTGTATATGGGGCTACGAATGTTCCTGGAGTGTTTGGACCAAAGGGTGCCGCATTGTTGGTAATTAAAAATTGATCTCTGCGAAACGCATTGTAATACCTCATGTATTCCGAGGCATTCAATGGCTCGAAATAATCCATGTTTTTTACCAGCGAGCGACTACCATCGTACGTAACATTTGATCTGCCGGCAGATCCTTTTTTAGTGGTTATGAAAATAACCCCATTTGCAGCGGCTACTCCATAAATAGAGGCGCTGGCATCTTTTAATACTTCAATGGATTCTATGTCATCGGGGTTAAGACCGGCGAAACCACCCCGGCGCACACCATTGAGTTCGCCCCGGGTGATATTACCAATACCGGGCTCCAGCCCTTCGTACGGCATTGTAATCCCATCCACCACAATTAATGGATTTCCACGACCACGGATGGAGAGGTTAATATTACCACCTGGTTCAGCACTTTGCTGTACCACCCGTAGACCGGCGGCACGGCCAAAAAGAAGTTGAGCTACGGAATTGTTCGCAGCCGAGGGCACATTCTTAGGATCAACTTTGGCAATGGACAAAGTCAGGTTTTTCCTGGATGTGGCGCCATACCCTACTACAACTACCTCATTCATACTGGTAGCCGATGAATTGAGTACCATATTGACCGATTTACCAGAGCCTAATTTTATTTCCTGGTTATTATAGCCAACATAACTGGCTATTAAAACATCATTGGGAGCGGCGTCAATGCTAAATGTGCCATTTTCATCCGTTACAACGGACTTATCCTTCCCTTTAATGGTGATGGTAGCTCCACTCAGTGGATCACCGGAAGAAGATCTCAAGGTTCCCTTAATAGCCTGTTGCGCAAACACACTTACACTGAAGAATACAGCGGTAACAGCAGTCATCCAAAGCAGGCGCAATCGTTTGTTCATTTTCATTGTTTGCAGTTTTTAATTATAGCAGGAATAATTACAGAAAAGCAAATAGGCTCACTACAAGCGGTAAAATCAGGTGCAATGTTGAGTAAGCAATACCTCTGTCATTTCAAGGTTCAAATTAGCGCTACCGTTACGAAGGGGCTTGTTCAAACGTTCATATTTTTAGTTCAAATCGTCTTACATTACGTTGAAACAGGGTTAATGAAGCTTATTTTACAGTCACAACCTGGTAGGCTTCTTTTTATATGAGTTTTCAAAATAAATTTCATAAGGTTTCTGTCTGCTTTCTCCTGCTGATCCCTTTGGGGTGTTTAGCGCAAGCTCCGGAATTACTATTCAAACACATATCATCAGAGCAGGGTCTTTCGAACAGTACGATCGAAACCATTTTTCAGGATAGCCGGGGATTTATGTGGTTTGGAACCAGGGATGGTTTGAACCGCTTTGATGGCTATGGGATGACTATTTACCGATACGATTCGAAAGATTCGAACAGTATCAGTGATAATTATATAAGCTATATATATGAGGACCGTAACCATGCATTATGGGTGGGTACGATTAACGGATTAAACTCTTTTGATGCCGCCAAAAACCAGTTTAACCGCTACAAACACAAGGAGGGAAATTTTAAAACACTCAGTCATAACCAGGTGACCTGCATTATGGAAGATAAAAAGGGTACTTTATGGGTGAGCACTTTTGGCGGAGGACTTAATCAATTTGATCCGCGGGAGAGATCGTTTAAGGCTTTGCGGCATTCTTCCAGCCGTAATAGTTTAAGTGATGATCGCGTAAATTATATCTATGAAGACACGAAAAATAACTTCTGGATAGGGACGGAGAGAGGACTGGATCTTTTTCAACCACAGAATCAGCAATTTAAATTTTATAGTACGGCAAGCAGCGGGATCAGGATCATAGAAGAAGATAAAGAAAGCAATCTTTGGCTGGGTACTGAAGAGAATGGCCTCTTGAAATTTCACCCACAACAAATGATTTTTAATAATTACCAGCATGAGAAAACAGATAGAAAGAGCCTGGGCTCTAACCAGGTTCGAAGCATCCTGGCCGATAAAAAAGGAAATATTTGGGTAGGCGGCGTGAATGGCGGTTTAAATCTCTTTCATCCGACTACAGAAAGCTTCTTTAATTATCAAAATGAGCCGGACAATGCATTTAGTTTATCCCAAAGAACCGTTTCGGCTTTATTTGAAGACAACCAGGGAAATTTATGGGTGGGAACGCACCGCGGTGGCATTAATCTGCATACCCCTTCCACTATAAAATTTACTCTATACCGGCAGAATAGCAACCAAAACAGTTTAAGCCATAATGATGTACGGGCCTTTTGTGAAGACCGACATGGAAATATCTGGATCGGTACGGATGGGGGAGGATTAAATTTGTTCAATCGCAAGAATCACAGTTTTAAACACTTCCGGAACGATCCCTATGATAAAACCAGCATTGGATCAAACGAAATATTGCATGTAAGCGAAGACAGCGAGGGTCATTTATGGGTAAGCACCTGGGGAGGAGGACTCAATTTTTTAAAAGCGGGGAGTAATCGCTTTGAGCATTTTCTGCACAACCCGGCAGATAAAAATTCAATCAGTTCCAATTATGTTCAAAAAACATTTGAAGACCGCAATAAGAATCTATGGGTAGCTACTTATTACGGAGGGTTAAACTTATTTAACCGTGAAACGAAATCCTTTAACCGTATAGTTGCAGACTCCAACGGAAATAGCCGGTTGCTGGGTAACAACATCGTGTCTATTGAAGAAGACAAAAAAGGAAATTTATGGATCGGGACCGATGACGGTGGATTGAATCGTTATAACCCGATAACAAAAACATTCAGCCATTATTTTAATAAAGAAGAAAAAGCACCTGACTTAAGGGTATTATTCGTGGATAGCCAGGGAAGATTATGGGTAGGCCAAGCAGGGCTGTATCTATTTAATGAGGCCGAGAATACTTTTTCATTAGTAACGACCGAAGCAGGGTTACGAACAGAATTTATAAAAGGGATTACGGAAGACGAGAAAGGAAATTTATGGATTTCCACTTCCAATGGATTGACACAATTCCACCCGGAAACAGGAACGTATAAGAAATACAATACTTCTGATGGTTTACAGGGATTGGAGTTCGAAGCCAATGCTTTTTTGAAAACAAAAGATGGCCAGATGTTTTTTGGGGGAGTAAATGGTTTCAATAGTTTTTTCCCCGATCAGATCCGCATTAACAGGTTTGTGCCCCCTGTCCGTTTGACAGAGTTCCAAATTTTCAATAAAAAGATTTTGCCTTCAGCAGAAGGACCTTTACAAGCTGATATTGGTATTGCGAGGGAGATCAAACTGGATTACCGTCAATCCACACTGTCTTTTGGTTTTGCCGCCTTAAATTATACTGCATCGGAAAACAACCAATATGCTTTTAAATTAGAAGGCCTGGAAGATGACTGGAACTATGTGGGTACAGATCATAAAGCATCGTACACAAATCTTGATCCCGGTACTTATACCTTCCGTGTGAAGGCCTCTAACAACGATGGCATATGGAATGAAGAAGGTGCAGCGGTTAAAATAACGATAACTCCTCCTTTCTGGAAAACATGGTGGTTTAACACCCTAATGATATTGGCATTTTTCTCAGCCATCATTGCCTATTACCAGTTTCGAAGAAAACAGGAAATAAAAAAACTCGAAGACAGAAAACGGGAAGAAATGCACCAGATGCAGCTACAATTTTTTACCAATATATCGCATGAGTTCCGCACACCTTTATCCCTGATTTTAGGGCCGTTGGAAAAATTACAGAAGGAAAACAGTCAGCCTTCGTTTGGACATTATTATAAGGTGATGCATCGAAATGTTAGTCGCCTGCTGGAACTCATTAATGAGTTAATGGACTTTAGAAAAACAGAAACCGGCGCCTTAAAACTGAAAGTGATGCCTGGCAATCTTCCCTTATTCCTGCAAGAGGTGGAAGAAGAGTTTAGTGAACTGGCGCATGAAAAAAAGATCCGGTTTGCGGTGCGTTTGCAGGAAAACCCGGAAGAAGTTTGGTTTGACCGGCAGGTGTTGGAAAAGATCATTGTTAACCTGGTGAGCAATTCTTTTAAATATACTGCTGATGAAGGAGTGATTTTAGTCGAAATATTATCCTCATTAGAAAATTTCAAACCTTCTTTTGAAAATGAATTGCTCATAAAAAATGACTACCAGGCCAAACGGTATATTTATTTGAAAGTTACAGACAATGGAATTGGAATCTCAAAGGAATCCATTCAACATCTATTCGAAAGATATTACAGAATAACAGAATCACATCTTGGTTCAGGGGTGGGGCTTGCCTTTGTAAAAAGCCTGACATTGCTTCATAAAGGAAATATACAGGTATACAGCGAACGCAATAAAGGCACGGAAATCATTGTTGCCTTACCAATTGATAAGGAAGATTATGCAAAGGATGACAAGTGGATACATAGCCTGGAAGCAGATGTACGGCTCGAAAGTTTACAGTACAAGTACGAGCAGGTGACGTCAGAAGAAAGGTTACCGGAAAAAAAATCAGGAATAAACTCCCATTCGCAAAAACAACGGATATTGATAGTAGATGATAATGTGGAATTAAGAAATTTTATAAAAGATAGTTTAGAGCCCCATTTCCAAACGCTGGAAGCAAAAGATGGAATGGAGGGCCTGCAGGGAGCAAAGGAATATTATCCTGACCTGGTTATAAGTGATGTGATGATGCCGGTGATGGACGGCATCGAATTTTGCAAGCGCCTGAAAGAGGATATTGACATTAGTCACATTCCGTTTATGATGCTGACAGCAAAAGATGGATTGGAGTCAAGAATAGAGGGAGCCGACTCCCGTGCTGATTTTTATTTTTCCAAACCGGTTAGTATCGATTTGCTGCTGCTTACTATCCGTAATGTTTTTGAACAAAAGCAAAAATTAAAAGAACGGTACGTCAAAGATCATCACGCTGAAGCAAAGGAGCTTGTACATTCGGCGAAAGACAAAGAGTTCATGCAGGAATTGCTCAGTGTTATTGATGAACAATTAACCAATCCTGATTTAGACGTGGATCTTATTTGTACTACTATTGGTATGAGCCGCTCCAAATTGTATCAAAAAATAAAAAACATTACCGGGCAATCTATCGGAGACTTTGTACGTACGATACGCCTTCGCAAAGCCATAGAAATCATGACACAGGAAGATGTACTGCTGGCGGAAGTAATGTTCAGGGTCGGTATACAAACGCAATCCTATTTTACCAAGGCTTTTAAAAAGGAATTTGGGAAAACCCCAACGCAATTTCTGCAGGAGTTAAAAAAATAAAGTCTTCATTGCATGATATCGCTGGATAACGCTTTGCTTCGATACTCACACATCCCCGGATGAAACCGGCGATGGATGCATGATCCGCCGCCGATGCTCAAGTCCCCAGATTTTCAATTCATCCAGCACTTTATCCAATGACCGGCTGTAGGGAGTGATCTCGTAGAGTACGGTGACAGGCTTCGTTGAAAATATTTTACGTTCCACAAACTCATTCATCTCCAGTTCTCTTAACTCTTTGGACAGTATTTTAGGAGTAATATCTCCCAGGGCCCGCTGAATCTCTTTAAAACGTAAAGGACCATTCGCCAAGGTTAATATTAAAGGCAGTTTCCATTTGCCACTTAGTACATACAACGTATCCTTTACTGCTTTTACACTGGCAAGACAGGCTTCGCCACAATGTGGAATGGCCTCGGGTTGCGATATCATATGAATTGATTTATGATACTATCCTAAAGGATACTGGTATCCTTTAGGATAGTAGTATCCTTTAGATAGTGAAGGTAGATACCTTTGTTCATGAAACAAAAAAAGAAAAAATGAAAAACAGAAAAGCTTTTAAAATTACTTATTGGATTACCACATCACTGCTGGCACTGATGATGACCTTTTCGGCTTATGCCTACCTGACCCAGGCCGAAATGAAGGAGGGGTTTATATATCTTGGTTTTCCAGATTATTTCCGCGTAGAATTGGCGATTGCCAAATTGTTGGGGGCTGCAATATTGTTGGTACCTGTAGCAGCAAGGATCAAGGAGTGGGCGTATGCAGGCTTTGGGATCACTTTTATTTCTGCGTTAGTGGCTCACAGCGCCATGGCTGATCCAATGGCGGCCCGGATAGGTCCCATTGTAGCCTTGATGCTGTTATTCGTTTCGTATTTTACTTACTATAAATCCGCAACTGGTCAGCAGAAGCCTTTAAGTATTCATATCAAGGAAGGTTTTCAAGGTAAATCTATTGCATCATAATTATCATTTCGGTGATTCCCTGACCCATCGTTTTCGGTTATTCCTTGCCGTACAACAAAGCAGTTTAGACAAGTTGATTACACCCAATACAAAGTGTTTGAAAGAGTGGAAGATTTATACATTAATAGGACGAGCTCTGCATTATTTTTAAGGAAATTGTTTATCTCCATATGAGTTATTCATCATAAAAATTTACTAACGAGCATCAATACAAGACAGGTATAATGTTGAGCTCGCAATGAAGACCTATTCGCTATTGGCATAATCTTTTTAGAAGATCAACTATCGCGTTTAAACTCTTGCAATTGTTGAAGAACAATGCACGAACAAAAACCATTCTTATAATCTTCATTAGAAAATTTACTTGCAACTAAAACCAACATCATGAAAGCAGCAGTATTTCACAAGATAGGCGACATCAGTGTTGACAACGTAGACGACCCCATCATTGAGCAGCCAGATGATATTCTTTTACGTGTTACATCAACAGCCATTTGTGGATCCGATCTTCACATTTACAATGGATTTGTTCCACAAGTAAAAGACATGGTAATGGGCCATGAATTTATGGGCGTGGTGGAAGAGGTTGGCCCCCAGGTAACAAAACTTAAAAAAGGCGACCGTGTAGTAGTGCCCTTCGTTATCGCCTGCGGACAATGTTTTTTCTGCCAACAGGGCTATCATCCAAATTGCGAGAATACCAACCCGGACAAATACGGCCCCGAAGGTAATTTACTAAAAGGCAAAGGTGGTGGTTTGTTTGGTTTTACCGATTTGTATGGTGGTTATAACGGAGGGCAGGCGGAGTATGTTCGTGTCCCGAAAGCCAATGTAGGTCCCAAAATTATTCCTGATGGTCTGGCAGATGAACAGGTATTGTTTTTGACCGACATATTTCCAACAGGATGGAGTGCAGTTAAATGGGGCAAGGTAAAAGGCGGAGATACGGTAGTGATTTTCGGCAGCGGCCCTGTTGGTTTGATGGCGCAAAAATCAGCCTGGCTTAATGGAGCCGAAAGAGTAATTGCAGTAGATCCATTAGAATACCGGCTGCAAAAAGCAAGGTCGGTCAATAAAGTGGAGACGATCAATGCGGATGATGATGACCTGATAGAAAAAATCAGGGCGATGACAGACGGACATGGTGCTGATGTAGCCATTGATGCCGTAGGCATGGAGGCTGACAGAACTTTTCTTGAAAAGGCCAAAGCGGTTATCAATATTGAAAAAGGAACGATGAAGGTGCTTGAAATGTGTACCGAGGCGGTGCGCCGTAGCGGTATTATTTCGGTTGTAGGCGTTTATGGCAGTCCCTACGATAATTTCCCTATCCATCGCATTTTTGATAAAGGCCTTACGCTGCAGTTTGGTCAGGCGCAAATGCAATTATACATCGACCAGTGTTTTGAATTGGTACAAAGCGGTAAAGTGGTGTTAGATGATATTATCACCCACAGGGTTCCGCTTTCTCAGGCCTCAGAAGCATATGATATGTTTAAGCATAAAAAAGATGATTGCGTGAAAGTGGTATTAAAGCCGGGGATGGATAGATAAATAAGTTGAACTATTTACTGTTGCAATGCCCAAAGCAATTGACAACACAAATTATTCATCACTATTAAAAGTTTATTATGGCGGAAATACAAAATTCAGGAAGCGCTTTTTTTATGCAACTGCAATTGCTGCGAAGTGCTGAACAAATGCTGACGAAGGCAATGCCCGGCATGATTGATAAAGCCACAAATTTTGGATTGAAGAAAAACCTTGCGTTTCATTTGGCCGAAACCCATCAGCATAAAACGGCATTGGATGCTATATGCAAACAACTGGATGTGGATGCAAACGGCAAAATGAATGAAGAAATAAAATCCATGATAGAGGAAGGCCAGCAACAAATGAGCGAAGAAAATAAAGGCGAAGCGCTGGATGCCGTTATTATAAAAGCCGCCTTGAAAATTGAACAGTATGAAATTGAAGAATACGAAAAAGCAGCGCAGTATGCCATCCAATCAGGATACAAGGCTATTGGAGGCCGGTTATATTTGACCCGGGAAGAAGAAAAACAGGCCGAAACAAAATTAATGTTTGCAAAGAAAGGACTGCACGAGCAAAAAAAACAACCCGCCTCTGTGTAAGAAGCAGGAAAAACTACGAATCGGTTGTAAAATACGAACCAGTGGTACCTGGCCAGCTTGAAAAGACTAAAGGGCTTGTGTGCAACCGGAGGATGCCTGGCTACGGATCTGCAAACAAAGGTTGAAAGAATAGCTATGGCAGAAAAACAATATGATGTGATCGTGATTGGCGCGGGCTCAGCCGGCTTAAGTGTTAGCCTGTTTATGAACAAAGCTGGCTTTAAGGTGCTGCTGGTAGATAAGACGGATCATAACATCGGCGGCGATTGTCTCAATGACGGATGTGTGCCCAGCAAAGCACTGATACATATTGCCCGCATTGCACACAGCGCCAAACAAGCGGAACATTTTGGCTTGCAAGTAGCCGGCAGCATTGATATTAAGAAAGCCATTGAATATGTGTACAACCGGCAAAACATCATTAGGGAACACGAGAATGCGGATCACTTTCGGAAGGAAGGTCTGGATGTAGTGCTGGGCGAAGCAACATTTATAGGTGACAATGAAATTGAGATAGAAGGGAAAAGCTACACCGGTAAAAAGATAGTGATCGCCACCGGCTCCAAACCCAGAAAACTCAAAGTACCCGGTGTAGAAAAGGTAACTTATTACGATAACGAAAGCATCTTTCATTTGGACAATCTGCCACAACGCCTGCTGGTGGTTGGTGGCGGACCAATAGGCATTGAAATAGGTCAAACATTAAACAGGTTAGGTGCTAAAGTTACCGTAGTGCACCGTGGAGAGATGATATTGGAACACGATGAGAAAGTAGTAACCGAAATCCTTTATCAGCAATTGAAGGAAGAGGGAATTGACTTCATTTTGAATGCGGATGTGGATGGCTTTCCAACGCCTACTGAAGCCATCATCAAATTAAAAGATGGCGGCACCAGAACCTTAGCCATAGATGCCATATTTGTAGGCGTAGGTAGGGAGTTGAACACCAAAAGCCTGCAACTGGAAAATGCAGGGGTTGAAGTAAAAGATGGTAAGATTGTAGTGGATGATTACCTACGAACCACCAATAAAAGTGTCTATGTCTGTGGCGATGTTGCGGATTCTTTGCAATTCTCTCATGCAGCCGAACAACAGGCACGAATGCTGTTGAACAATTTCTTTTCACCAATCAAAAAGAAGCTCAATAACGATCACATGTCCTGGGTTACGTTCACTGATCCCGAAGTGGCCACCTTTGGCTTGCGAGAAAAAGACCTGAAGAAAAAAGGCGCTAAATACAGGCGATTAGAAACCAACTTTGACTCGGATGACCGGGCTATTACAGACAGTCACCGGTACGGTAAGTTGATCCTGTACATTTCGCAAGGAAGTTTTTTGCATAAAGAAAAAATACTGGGTGGCACGATGGTGGCGCCAGGAGCAGGAGAGTTGGTACAGGAGCTTATTTTAGCCAATACGGCAAAGATTCCCATTAAGGCTATCTTTAATAAAATATATCCTTACCCGGTAGCTTCCCGCATCAATCAGAAAGCCATTATTCAATACAAGCAGGAAGGGCTTACAGAAGGACTGAAAAAACTGTTGCGT
>Ga0136634_10000899_pt1 | contig 11877 bp, 10 predicted proteins | sample AntDrymUQ8332106_2_FD_104654 | JGI IMG/M metagenome (GOLD analysis project Ga0136634, IMG submission 104654) | Polar desert sand microbial communities from Dry Valleys, Antarctica - metaG UQ833 (21.06) | ecosystem: Environmental > Terrestrial > Soil > Desert | place: Antarctica: Dry Valley... | reverse complement strand
CCACCGGCCCGCACCTGCACCTCGAGGTGCACCCGGCGGGCGGCGACGCCATCGACCCGTCACCGTGGGTCAGCACCCTCGGCCTGGCGTTCTAGGCGTCGTGGCTACAGCTTCTGCACCGGGGAGTAGCGCAGCAGCAGCCGCTTGACCCCGGACGCGCCGAAGTCCACCGCCGCCTCGGCGCCGTCCCCGACACCCGCGGTCGACACCACGGTGCCCAACCCGAACGAGTCGTGCGTCACGCGGTCACCGGCCTGCAGGCTGATGACGGGGCGGTTGCCAGGCGACCGGACCCCCGGTCTGGCCGCCATGCGCGAGATCGCCGGGACGTGCCCGGGACGCGCGGCGACCCCGCTGGTCGCGCCGCTCCACTCGACCAGGTCGGCGGGCAGCTCGTCGAGAAAGCGCGAGGGCGGGTTGTACGACGGCGCCCCCCACGCGCTGCGGACGATGGCACGCGAGACGAACAGCCGCCGCCGGGCCCGGGTGATGCCGACATACGCGAGCCGGCGCTCCTCCTCGAGCTCCTTGGCGTCGTTGAGCGAGCGCAGGTGCGGGAAGACACCGTCCTCCATGCCGGTCAGGAACACGACCGGGAACTCCAGGCCCTTGGCGGTGTGCAGCGTCATCAGCGTGACGACGCCCTGCTCCTCGAGCGGCTCGCCGTCCGGGCCGACACCCGGCTCGTCGGGGATCTGGTCGGAGTCGGCAACGAGTGCGACCTGCTCGAGGAAGTCGGCCAGCTGCCCGCCCGGGTTGGCCTCGCTGAACTCCCGGGCGACCGCCAGCAGCTCTTCGAGGTTCTCCACCCGGCTCTCGTCCTGGGGGTCGGTGGAGGCGGTCAGCTCGGCGAGGAGACCCGTCCGCGACAGGGTCGCCTCGAGGATGTCGGCCGGCGGGGCGCCCGACTCGACCAGCACGCGTAGGTCCTCGATCACGGTGTTGAACGCCGCGATGTTCGCCAGCGAGCGGGTCGCGATGCCGTACGCCTCACCGGCTCGCACGAGCGCATGGGCGAAGGTGATGCGCTCACGCTCGGCGAGCGCGGCAACCATCGCCTCGGACCGCTCGCCGATGCCGCGCTTGGGCACGTTCAGGATGCGGCGCAGCGAGACCGCGTCCTCCGGGTTGGCGAGCAACCGGAGGTAGGCGAGCGCGTCGCGGATCTCGCGCCGCTCGTAGAAGCGAACACCGCCGACGACCTTGTACGGCAGGCCGACGCGGATGAAGACCTCCTCGAACACCCGGCTCTGCGCGTTGGTCCGGTAGAAGACGGCGACTTCACCGGGTCGGGCCGCCTTGTCGTCGGTGAGCCGGTCGATCTCCTCGGCGACGAACGCGGCCTCGTCGTGCTCGTTCTCCGCGACGTAGCCGTGGATGCGGTCACCGTCGCCCGCCTCCGACCACAGCCGCTTGGGCTTGCGGTCGGAGTTGCGGGCGATGACGGCGTTGGCGGCATTGAGGATCGTCTGCGTCGATCGGTAGTTCTGCTCCAGCAGGACGATCTTGGCGTCGGGGTAGTCCTCCTCGAACTGCAGGATGTTGCGGATCGTCGCGCCCCGGAACGCGTAGATCGACTGGTCGGCGTCGCCCACGACTGCCAGCTCGGCGGGCGGGACCTCGTGGCCGGCGGCTGCCTCCCGGACGAGTGTCCCGTCGACCGCCCGGATCTCCCGCTGGCTCGCGGCGCCACCCACGAGCTCGCGCACGAGCATGTACTGCGCATGGTTGGTGTCCTGGTACTCGTCGACCAGCACGTGCCGGAACCGGCGCCGGTAGTGCTCGGCCGCCTCCGGGAACGCCTGCAGCACATGGACCGTGATCATGATCAGGTCGTCGAAGTCGAACGCCTGCGCCTGGGTCAGGCGCCGCTGGTACATGGCGTACGCCTCGGCGACCTTGCTCTCGATGTCGTTCTGAGCGCGCGTCGCCGCCGACTCGTAGTCGATCAGCTCGTTCTTGAAGTTGGACACCTGCGCGGCAAACGACCGCGGCGGGTAGCGCTTGGGGTCGAGGTCAAGGTCGCGGCAGACCAGCGTCATGAGCCGGAGCGAGTCGGCCATGTCGTAGATCGAGAACGAGCTCGAGATGCCCAGGCGCTGGGACTCCCGCCGCAGGATCCTGACGCAGGCCGAGTGGAACGTCGAGACCCACATGAGCTTTGCGCGAGGCCCGATGAGCTCGACGACCCGCTCGCGCATCTCGCCGGCGGCCTTGTTGGTGAAGGTGATCGCGAGGATCGAGGCGGGATGGACGTTGCGTGCAGCCAAGAGGTAGGCGATGCGCCGGGTCAGCACCCGGGTCTTGCCGGAGCCGGCGCCGGCGACGATGAGCAGCGGGCCGCCCTCGTGCGTCACCGCGGTGCGCTGGGGGGAGTTGAGGCCGTCGAGGACCTCGTCGGGGTCCATGCGCCGCCGACGGAACGCGCCCGCCCTGGGATCAGCGGCAAGGTCGGCGTCAAGGTCGGGCCCCGCCGCCGTACGCATCCCGGCGCGATCCTCGAAATTTGATGCCAACGCGGTCGACCCGTTCGAGCGGCTCGACCCGCCGCCTGCGTCCCCGCGCCCGGACGGCGGGGGAAACGGATCGAAGAGCGTCGTCATGTCCGGAACACTCTACGGCGCAGAGTTGACCGGCCGACGCCGCAGCGCCGACCTCCGGCCCCGTCTCACGAGCCGCCCGCCCGGACCACGGACTCCGGCCCCCACGGCCGACCACTCGGACTCCAACTCCAGCCTGAGTGGGGGGCGCGACACCATTCCCCGAATGGCACGGGGCCACCCCGTGCTACTCCTATGGGCACGGGGTCACCCCGTGCCCATAGGAACGCGCGAGCCAACCGCCAGGAGGGTCATGAGCGAGCAGCACGACGTCGAGACGGAGCCTGGACGGCTCGCCCTCGTGGTCGCCGCTCATCCCGACGACCCCGAGTTCGGGGTGGCGGGGACGGTCGCCGGCTGGGTGGACCAAGGCTGGGCGGTGACCTACTGCCTCTGCACGTACGGCGACGCGGGCGGCTTCGACCCCGACGTCCCGCGGGCCGAGATCGGCGGCATCCGACGGTTCGAGCAGATCGCGGCCGCGCGCGAGGTCGGGGTCGAGGACGTCCGCTTTCTCGGCTATCCGGATGGGGCGCTCGAGCCCACGCCGGAGCTTGTCCGCGACATCGTGCGGGTCATCCGGGACGTCCGCCCGGACCGCATGATCATCTCGAGCACCGAGCGCGACTGGACACGCATTGCGCGGAGCCACCCCGACCACCTGGCCGCCGGTGAGGCGTCGATCCGCGCGATCTACCCGTACGCCCGGAACCCGTTCGCGTTCCCGGAGCTGCTGGCCGAGGAAGGGCTCGAGGCCTGGACGGTGCCCGAGGCCTGGGTCTTCGGCGGTCCCTCGCCCGACCGCTTCGTCGATATCACGGACCAGTTCGACCGCAAGATGGCTGCGCTGTCGCGGCATACGAGCCAGATCAGCGACCTCGAGGCCCTCACGGGGAGGCTGCGCTCAGCGTTCGGCGAGGTCGCGGTGAGGGGCGGGCTGGCGGAAGGGCGCCTCGCCGAGATGTTCAACGTGTACTCGACCGCCTGACTCGCCCGCGCCGGTCGGGGGCCTGCGCGCCGCGCACCGTCCGCGCTGGTCAGCTGCCGAGGTACGCCTCGGCGACCATCGACACGAAACGGTGCACCGCATCCTCGTTCGGCGCGAACGGCCCTGGACGGAAGTGGGGCGACGACAGCCCCCGCTGCACCGACTCGCACGCGGCCCAGTCCTGGCGGTTGGTGATGTCCCAGAACTCCACGGCGTACGACGGGTCGATGGTCACCCCGTTGTCGTCGAAATACCACGAGCACTCGACCCAGGTGCGGTCCGGGGCGAGCGGCACCAGCCGATGAGTCATCACGTAGTCGGGGTGCAGCGACAGGAGCAGGTCGGGAAACAGGCCGAGGTACTCGACCCGAACGGGGTCGACGCCCGGCAGCGGGCGCCCACCCGACCGGCCGCTGACCGACATCGTCTCGGCGCCGTCGCGCAGCGTCATCGAGCCGCCGGCCCACATCCCCGGCAGGTCGTAGTTGTCGCCGGAGTCCGGCGGGCTGACCCGGCACAGCTCCGGATGGATCAGCGGGCAGTGGTAGCACTCGTGATAGTTCTCGGTCACCGCCTTCCAGTTCGCCGCGACCTCGTACGTGTGGCGCGCCCGCCGGACGAGCTCCTGCGTGCGGTATGGGGAAGCGATCTCGGCCAGCGCGCCGAGGTGGGCGTCGAACGGCGGGACGTCCGGGTCACCCAGCGCACGGGCCGCGTGCACGAACAGCCAGCCACCCCATCGCTCGACGGGCAGCTCGACGAGGCTGAGCTCTTCGGCCCGGCCCGGTGGCAGCTCGACCCCGGGCGTTGCGCGCGGCACGCCCGCCAGGTCGTACGACCAGGCGTGGTACGGGCAGACGATGCTGCGACGGGTCGTGCCGTCGCCCTCGGGCAGCAGCTCGTGGCCACGGTGGCGGCAGGTGTTGGCAAACGCGCGCACTCCGCTGTCACCCAAGGTGTCCGCCGGGGTGCTCGTCGCGTGGCCGGGCCACGTCAGCAGGACCCCGATGTCGCCGACCCGTATGGCCTGCTGCGTGCGAAGCCTCGCCGAGGCGCCGTCCTCGGTCGCCCTGCCGCGGAGGTCGTCCTCCCTCCCGACGCAGCTCCAGGTGCCGGCGAAGAGGTGCCGGCGCTCCCAGGCCAGCACGTCAGCCGAGGTGTACGCCTCGGCCGGCAGCATGGTCGCTGCCCCTAGAGGCGCGAGCGCGCCGGCCAATGAGACCGGGTCGAGCAGCAGCACAGTCTCCTCCTCCAGGAGTCACACATCATGGGGCACGCCTGACCCCGACACGCCGTACGGTCAGGTCGCCAGCGTCCCACTGTTCGTCCGCGCGGGTGGTCCGAACTCTTCAGACGAGGCGGCGCTCCGTCGCCCAGCGGGTGAGCTGGTGGCGGTTGGAGAGCTGCAGCTTGCGCAGCACCGCGGACACGTGCGTCTCGACGGTCTTGACCGAGATGAACAGCTCCTTGGCGACTTCCTTGTACTGATAACCCCGCGCGATGAGTCGCAAGACCTCGCGCTCGCGCGGCGTGATCTGGTCCAGCTCCTCGTCGATGGCCGCCACGTCGATGCCGGTGAAGGCGTCGAGCACGAAACCGGCCAGCCGCGGGGAGAACACCGCATCTCCTTCGCCGACGCGGCGGATCGCTGCGACCAGCTCGGGTCCCGTGATCGCCTTGGTGACGTATCCGCGCGCGCCGGCCCGGATGACGCCGATGACGTCCTCGGCGGCATCGGAGACAGAGAGCGCGAGGAAGCGGATCTCGGGCTCTCGGGCCAGCACCTCCCGCAGCACGGTGACACCACCACCGCCCGGCAGATGCACGTCGAGGAGCACGACATCGGGCCGCTGCGCGAAGATCACCGCCACCGCGGCGGGCGCGTCGGCCGCCTCCCCGACAACCGTGACGGATCCGCCCAGCTCTTGGCGCACGCCGGACCGGAACATCGCATGGTCGTCGACGATCACGACCCGGGCCTGGCGCCCGGCCAACCCCGTCATGCGCGCCGGCCCGGGCTCTCGCTCCTGGCCGCTGCCTGTCTGGGTGCCACTCATGACCTGCTCCTCACCATCTCGAGCCTGACCTCGGTGCCTTCTCCGGCCGCACTGCGGACGCTCGCACGGCCGCCGTGGCGGTCCATCCGCTCGACGATGGAGCGGCGCACCCCCAGCCGATGCTCCTCCACGGCGACCGGGTCGAAGCCGACGCCGCGATCGCGAACGTAGGCCACGACCGCGCGCTCGTCGACCTCCACGTAGACGTCGGTACGGTCTGCCGAAGCGTGCTTGGCGGCGTTGACCAAGGCCTCCCGCGCGGCCTGGACAACGGCCTGCAGGTGGTCGTTCATCGAGCAGTCACCGACGACGACGACCTCGACCGGGATGCCGTACTCCTCCTCGACCTCGGCGGCAACGCGGTCGAAGGCCGCGCGTAGGGAGGAGTCCGGGGTCTGCTGCTGGCCGTACAGCCAGCCTCGCAGGTCGCGCTCCTGGCTGCGGGCGAGCCGGACGACCTCACGCGGGTCCTGCGCCTGTCGCTGGATCAGAGCCAGTGTCTGCAGGACCGAGTCGTGCAGATGCGCCGCCACGTCGGCCCGCTCCTGGGAGAGGATGCGCTCCTCGCGCTCGAGCCGCAGCGACCGGTACGTCTGCAGAAGCCAGGGTCCCGCGATCAGGGCGATGCCCACCGCGGCGACGAGACCGCCGAGCAGGACGTCGCCCACCACGCCCCAGCGCCCAGAGGTCGCGACGAAGGTGACCAGGCCACCCAGAACCAACGCCCCGCCGGCGAGGATCCTGAGGGCGGAGCGCCAGCCGTGGGTTCGCAGCGGTCCCCGCGCACCGCTCCTGTCTAGAACTCCCGCCGATTCCGAGGTCCGCACCGGCTCGTCAATTGACCACGTATCGGGGGCGTCGGGGTCCCTTACGTCGCGTCGACGCCACGGGAGGGACCCCCGTGCCCCCGACACGTGGTCAGTAGGAGCCGCGTCGTCGCCTTGGCGCCAGATGAGCAGGACGCCGCAGCCGATGACGAGCGCCGGCCAGAACAGAACAGGGTTGACCCCGATGGCGCTGGTCTGGACGAGCAGGGTCAGACCGAGCGCGAGCGCTCCAAAGGCGACCAGCTGACCCGCGTCGCCCACCCGGAAGCGTCGCGCCGAGGCGCGCATGCCGGCCCGCTCGGCCGCCGCCAACCCGGGGGCAGACGGAGTCTCGGCCCGGTACAGCGGAACGCAGACCCACAGTGCCGCGTACAGCGCGACTCCGAACCCGGCGACGGTGCCGAGCGCGACAAAAGCCACTCGTACGCTCAGCAGGCTCAGCCCGAGGTGCTCGCCGAGCCCGGAAGCCACGCCCGCGACCAAGCGGTCCTGGCGGAGGCGCCGTACCCGCCGCGTCGTCGGCCGGCCAGCAGGTCCGGGTGCCGGCGGACTGGAGACGTCGGCCGGCGCAGCGGCCGGACGGGTGGGCGCCGCGGCGGCAGTCGGTTGCGATGACACCCTGAGATCGTCACACGAGCGGGCCAGGACGTCATCCGTGCGCTCACCCGACCGCGCCACTACCCCGTTCAGGGCGTGCTCAGGGTGGTGCCCGATAGTTACGCAGCGCGTCTGCGGCGACGATTTCGGCATGACCCACACATCCGGCCTGCCACCGCAGGCTCCGCCACCGCAGGGCGCTCCGCCTCCGGGCGCCCCATCGACAAGTGCACCGTCGACGGAAACTCCCGTCTCGCCGCCTTTTCACCCCAAGCCCGCCGGCTCGCATCAAGCTCCGACACCCCCGCCGCGCACCGACTACTCCCCGCCTGCCGAGCCTTGGGATCCCACCCCGAACCACCCGGCGGCCGCGACTTCAATGCCGCCACCGCGGACGGGGACCCACCTCCTTCGCAGCCGAGACGACCGTATGGTCGCCGGAGTCGCCGGCGGTGTCGGCCGACAACTCGGCATCGACCCGCTGATCTTGCGGGTGCTGCTCGTCGTGCTGGCATTCTTCGGTGGCGCCGGGATCATGCTGTACGCCCTGGGTTGGCTGCTCCTCGACGTCGACGACGGGCTAGGTCGATCGCTCCTCGAAGATGCGTTCGACGCGCACACACCAAGCCGGGCACGCAACCTCTTCACCGTGGCGGCCCTCGTGCTCACGATCTTCATCTCGAGTATCTGGGTGCTCTCCGGTCAGGCCGTGCCGGGTGTCCTCGTCGTTCTCACTGTGATCGGCCTGTACATGTATGCCCGCCGCGACGAACGCCAGCCCGCTCGGTACGCCTACGCCGGCTTCGGCGGCACACCGTACGCGCCCGCGCAACCCATGCCGCCGTCCGAACAAGCCGGCCCGGCACCACAGCCGTACCAGGGCCAGCCGTACCAGGGCCAGCCGTACGAGAGCCAGGACCCTGCGGTGGGACTTGTGCCGCCGGGCCCACCGCCGAGCACGAGCCGGTTCGGACGGGATCGATCACCACAGCCACCGCGGCCGCCCCGTGAGCGCTCCTACCTGGGGCTCTTGACGATCAGCGTCGTTATTCTCGCCCTCGGCGTGCTCGCCGCCGTCGATGTCGGCGGGGCAGAAGTGCCGGGAAGTGCGTACGTCGCGCTGTCACTGGGAATTGTCGCCCTCGGCCTGCTGGCGGGCGGATGGGTCGGTCGCTCGCGAGGGCTCATCGTCGCCGGCGTGTTTCTCAGTGCCGCACTGGTGCCGGCCACGGTCCTCGACGCGGCCACCGACGACAACTGGTCCGAGCTGGGCCGATGGAGCAACTCCGAGACGCTGCGCGAGACACCGACCACGGTCGGCGCGATCCAGCCGGCGTACGACATCGGTAGCGGCCGCCTCGTCCTCGACCTGCGTGACGTCGACTTCACCGGTGCGGACGTACGGACGTCGATCACGATGGGTGCGGGCGAGGTGCTCGTGCTCGTTCCGGCCGAAGTGGACGTCGTTGCAGCCGGATCCGTCGATCTGGGTGACCTCGTCCTCCTGGATGTGCAGTCCTCGGGTGTCGACGCAAACCGTCAAGTCACGGATGCCGGGCTCGAAACTGCCGCCGGCAGCGCTGATGGCGAGCTCGACCTGACTATCGACGTGAACGTAGGACGCGCGGAGGTGCGACGCTCATGAAGCGGCATGGCATGGACCTGGTGTCACTCGTGTTCGGCTTGATCTTTACGCTCTTCGCCTCGCTCTGGGCGTTGTGGCGCATCGGCGTCCTTGACAAGGACTCAGCATCCTGGCTGCCGGCAACGGCACTCATCGCGATCGGCCTGCTCGGGTTGGGCCTGTCGATCACCAAGGCGCGGTCCTCGGACGTCGCTCCCGCGCACTCGGACCGCGACGACACCGAGGTCTTCTGAGGGCTCAACCCAGCTGGCCGCGCACGTGCGGCAGCCTCCAACCATTGAGATCTGGCCCCGCCGGCACGATGCCGGTGGGGTTCAGTCTGTGATGGGTGAGGTAGTAGTGCCGCTTGATCTGGTCGAAGTCGACGGTGTCGCCGAACCCCCGTCGCTGAAACATGTCGCGTGCGTACGGCCACAGGATCGGGGACTCCGAGATCTTGCTGCGGTTGCAGCGGAAATGGTCGTGGTAGACGGCGTCGAAGCGCACGAGCGTTGTGAACAGGCGGACATCAGCCTCGGTCAGCTGGTTGCCGACGAGATAGCGCTGGCGGGTCAAGCGGTTCTCCAGCCAGTCGATGCGGCTGACAAGCCGTTCGAAGGCCTCGTCATACGCCTCCTGGCTTGTCGCGAAGCCGCAGCGGTACACGCCGTTGTTGACGTCGGCGTAGACAACCTCGTTGACCTCGTCGATCTCGTCGCGCAGATGCTCCGGATACAGGTCAGGCGCGTCGAGCGTGTGATGTGCCTGCCACTCGGTGGAGAAGTCCAGCGTGATCTGCGGGAAGTCGTTCGTGACGACGCGGCCGCTCAAGGTGTCGATGATCGCGGGGACGGTGGCGCGACCCTCGTACGTCGGGTCGGTGGCGAGATAGGCATCGCGGAGGAAGCCGATGCCCAGCACCGGGTCACGGCCGCCTTCGTCCATGGTGAAACGCCAGCCCCGCTCGTCCCGGATCGGGTCCACGGTCGCAATCGAGATCGCCTCTTCGAGCCCGAGCAGACGACGCACGATCGCAGCCCGATGTGACCAGGGACATGCCCTGCTCCAGACCAGCCGGTAGCGGCCGGCCTCCACCGGCCAGTGCCCTCGGTCGTCGGGCCCCTCCCCCGCGGCCGACGTCGAGTCGGCGCGAATGCGGTCGGTGAAGCGGTTCGGCTGTCGCACGAACTCGCCGCGGGTGCTCGACTCGCGAGCGAACTGTGTCGTCACTCCTCGAGGGTCGCACGGTGCGGGTCGAGGAGCGCGCGCGTCGGCGGTTCGGCGCGCCCGCCAGCCATGCCGGACGCGAGGCGGTATGGGTCAGGTCGCGCGCATGCGGTTGTTGCGGGCGTCGTGGGTGAGCTCAGCGAGGCCGAGCGCCTCGAGCAGCGGCGGGAGATACATGCCGAAGCGGCCGCGATAACCCTTGCGCACGCCGTACCACCCGCCGATGGGGTTGGACTCCGATCGCCCCCAGCCCTCGACAGTGCCGTCCGCCGCAGGCTTCTTCTCATCGGTGGCACCCAGCGCCACCCAGGCGCCCTGCTCCCGCAGCCACCCGTGCAGGTCCTCGACCGCGCGCGCGTGGTACCTCAGCGTCGTCGACCCCACCCGGCAGACCAGGATCGGCGGGTCCGCATCGTCGTCGCGGTACATCGTGTACTCCGACGTGCCGGGCGGAGTCGTGAGGACCCAGGGGTCGTCTTTGGTTCCGCTGCCGCTGGCCATGGCATCTCCTCGTGTCGGCGCTTTCGATGCGGTCCATCATGGTCATCGTGGCCCGTGCCGCTCTGGGCCGTCGTCGCCTGGATGCTCTCCCTCGGCGTGCCACGCGCACGGTGTACGGCCACCGCGTGGGCAGGTTCGTCGCCGGTACGGGTGGCGGCATGCAAAGACCCCGCTGCCCGTAGGGTTTTTCCGTGGATCTGGATGACGCCTTCGATGACGTGCTCGCGGCGAATGCCGACTATGTGTCGGGGTTCGGACTCGCCGGGCTGCCGCCGCTCGCAGGCAGGGGGCTGGCTGTCCTCACCTGCATGGACTCCCGGATCGAGCCGCTTGACATGCTCGGGCTCGAGCCGGGTGACGCCAAGATCCTGCGCAACGCCGGTGCGCGCGTGACCGACGACGTGCTGCGGACGCTCGTGCTGGCGCGCTATCTCCTCGGGGTGGATCGGGTCATGGTGGTCGTCCACACGGAGTGCCGGGTCGCCGGTCGCACCGAACAGGACGTGCATGCCGCGGTCCTCGAGGCGGGCGGCCCGGACACACGGAGCATCCCGTTCCTGGTCGCGACCGACCAGGATCTGGCCCTGCGTACGGACGTGCAGCGCGCGCGGTCCTCGCCGTACCTCCAGGGCACACCGATCGGCGGCTTCCGCTACGACGTCGGCACCGGCCGGCTCTCGATGGTCTGCTGAAGGATCGCCGCTGGCGACTTGGTGACAGCCGCGGTTCGGGTGTTCCAGCCGGAGGCGGGTCCGTGACGGGGTGGGTACGTTGCGGCCATGGTGACGACGACAGCGCCTACGACTCCACGACCCCTCCCGCACACATGAGGCCGCCTTCGGGAGCGCAGCACGAGCTCCGTTCGGGCGAGCAGCGCTGCGTGGTCACCGAGGTCGGCGCGACCGTCCGGTCGTACGAGGATCGCGGTGCGGAGGTGCTGCACCCGTACGGCGTCGACGCGATGTGCGACGGGGGGCACGGCGCGGCGCTCATCCCGTGGCCCAACCGCATCCGCGACGGCCGCTACCGCTTCGACGGCACGGACCACCAGCTCGCGCTGACTGAGCCGGCCAAGCACAACGCGATCCACGGCCTGCTGCGTTGGCAGCCGTGGCAGGCGCGGGAGCGCGCCGCGGACCGCGTCCTGATGTGGACTCGGCTGCATCCCACGTCGGGCTATCCGTTCATGCTCGACGTCGAGATCGAGTACGCGCTGAGCGACGGCGGACTGACCGTGACGACGACGGCCGAGAACACGGGTGTCGCCGCCTGCCCGTTCGGCTCGGGCCAGCACCCGTACCTGTCCGCGGGCGGCGGCGTGCTGGACGAGTGCACGGTTCAGCTCGAGGCAGGCACGCGGATCCTGACCGACCCCGACCGACAGATCCCGATCGGTCAGGAGCCGGTGGGCGGCACGGCGTACGACTTCAGCGCTCTCGGGGTGATCGGGAACCTG
>Ga0136634_10000898_pt1 | contig 11902 bp, 10 predicted proteins | sample AntDrymUQ8332106_2_FD_104654 | JGI IMG/M metagenome (GOLD analysis project Ga0136634, IMG submission 104654) | Polar desert sand microbial communities from Dry Valleys, Antarctica - metaG UQ833 (21.06) | ecosystem: Environmental > Terrestrial > Soil > Desert | place: Antarctica: Dry Valley... | reverse complement strand
TTGAACGCAGGTTGTTCTTTTGTATTGAATTCAATGACCTCACCCCGGCCCTCTCCAAAGGAGAGGGAGCTGACCGAACTATAACCGAAGTGAACTACATGTCTTTGTTCTAAATCTTCCAAAAATTTATTCGCGGAAATAAATTCATTTCTCTCAATATCTTTCCTGATCAGTTTATCGTCTTCCTCACCTTGCGCTTTTGGGGAAGAACCAGAATAAAATTCTATAAATTGCTGAAGGTCTTCCTCTGATGTCAGCAATCTTTCTTTTACTAATTCCGAATCCTGGATCCAGACAACTGTATTCTCCGGGAGAAATTCCAGTAACGAAACCTTATCTGCATCTTCAAACTGTGTATCTATATTAGGAATAATGCTCAACTGCAATAATCTTCTTTCGCTCAATTGGGTTTCGGGATCAATAATGCGAATAGAATCCACATCATTGCCAAACAATTCTAAACGGTAGGGCTTATCATTTCCAAAAGAATAAATATCAATAATGCCGCCTCTTACCGCAAACTGTCCCGGCTCATATACAAAATCTGTTCTTTCAAATCCATAGTTCACCAGCTTCTCATATAGTTCATCCGGCTCAATGGCATCACCTGCTTTTATATAAATAATGTTCGACGAAATAGCTTTCGATACCACCACTTTTTCAAAAAGAGCTTCCGGATAAGTTACCATTGCACCTACTCTATTGCCTGAAGGCGAAGCGAATTTGGTGAGGGCTTCTGTTCGCAGCATGACATGCGAAGCATTCAGCAAGCGATAGTTCTTTCTTATTTTAAATGAGGACGGGAAGTAAAAAATATTAAGTGCTGATGTGAGGCTTTCAAGATTATTATGGAAATAGGCGGCTTCCTCTGCATCATTGCAAATAAATAAATGATTAAGGTTTGATAAAGAAGGATGCAGAAAAGCAGCAGAAGCAACAAAGCCCGGCATACTGCCGTACATGTTTTTTGCATGAATCTTTTGTGGTTGTGAAAAAGAAAGCTTGTCCGCCAATTGAAAAAGGCAGGGCGATTGTTGATAATTCTTCAGCAGATCCTGTACACTCATTGAAAGTGTAAAGATAGGCTGCAAGTTTTTACCTGCAGCCTGTATCTCTGTTAACTATTTCCGTATAAACTGCGCTGTGAATATTTCTTTTTTATCACCAGCTATTCTTATTATATACGATCCGCGGGCAATATTCTGCAATGGAATAGTAGTAGTTTGATAAGCATTAACACTACGGTAAACCAACCTTCCATTCATATCAAAAAGTTGAATATCTATTTTACGGGTGGTAAGACCTCCGGTAACAATTAATAAATTGTCTGATGCGGAAATATACCGGATGAATTCTCTAGTGTTCGGCACGGCGGGCAAACCAGTTGTAACACCACCACCGGTAATTATAGCAGTAAACAAACCCCTGCCATGTGATGCTGCCACTACTAATCCATCGTTGCGGTATTTTAATTGATCTACCCGCACATTAGGCATGCCGGTCCTATTCGGAATCCAAACTGTTGCTGCACCATTTACAAAAGATGTAGTCCATACGCCAAGCTCAGTGCCAATCAAAATACCTCCATTGCCTCCAGCAGTTCCATTGAGTTGTCCATTGGGGCCCGAAAAAATGGCCCAGCGCACAGGCACATCAGGAAAATTTCCTTCAATGCTGTTCCAGCTATTTGCGCCATCCGTGCTTAACCATATACTTGGAACTCCATAGTTAGACACGGTAGCTACAATGCGGGAGGGATTTGCCGGATCAATATCAATGGATGATAAATAAGAATTGGCAGGCGCCGGTATTGTTGATGATATAAGAACATTTGCGGCAGCTGAATTAGCGCTGGCTATTTTTAATATCATTGGCACATTGCTGCCAAAAGAAGCGCCAAACCATACGGTGTTATCAGCAAAAGGGTCCACTTTTACAGCGGTCACTTCTCTTGTTCCCATAGCCGGAATTATATTTACAGAAGAAGTGGTTGTTGCTGGGGCATCCAAACCAGTGATATAAAAATAACGTCCTGCATCATCGCCGGCATATAGTACATTTTGAGCATCGCTGAAATCCGTAGGGTTAATGAACTGCCCCCTGTCATTGCCTCCGGGTATTGTTGAAAAAGAGGCGCCGCCATTGCGGGAAACAAAATAATTATTAAATACAAAAGCAGTTACCTGCAACTGGCCATCTGTTTGATCAATATGAGGAATACCTCCATCACCGCCGGTAACTCTTGTTGTAGCATTTATACCTGCAACAGTAAATTTTTGCGTACCGTTATCCTGTGCGCCGGCTAAAAAATATTCCGTGTTGGAAGGATGATAATCAGTACCATAAAACTGGGTGATGTTCAGGTTTTGATTGCGGCTTGACCATGATGTACCTCCATCAGCGGAGTAATACATACCTCCATCATTACTCACAATAATTTCTGAAGAAGATCCCGGATAGTAAACAATGTTGTGCTGATCGGCATGCACATTTGGAAGTCCGCTGCAATTAGCTGCCCACTGCGAGACCTGCGTCCAATTGGTGCCGCCGTTTGTTGAGCGAAACAGGTCAATACCTCCTATCATTACCGTATTGCTATTTGTAGGGTCAACAGAAACGATTAGGTCGTACCATGCCTGCCCGTTTGTAAAATCATTAGAACTTGCGCCCTGGTTACACCACGTAGGTTTAGTAAGCACCTGCCAGGTAGCGCCAAAGTCTGTAGTACGTTGAATACTGCCAATGGTATTACTTGTTTCAAAAAGTGCATAAACAGTTCCTGCGGCACTTGGAGCCGGAGCCAGTTCAATCCGCTCCCATGTGCCGGCTGGAGTGATATTTACCCATGTCCCCGCAGTACCTACATTAGCGCCGTTTACTGCAACACTTGAGCAAAAGATTTTTCCCTGGTTATTTGTACCACTTCCGCTAAATCCGGTGGTAGCATACAGATCGCCGTTACCGGCTATTTCAAGATCCGCACCATAAAAGTCCTCAGCCTGTGTACAGGATGTTCCTCCGGTTGGAAAGGTTCCAATTACCCTTTGCCATGTTGCGCCTCCATCGGCTGATCTAAACACCCCACCGCGGTTGCAAAATTTGCTTGGTCTTGATGATGCAAACACCACTCCGTTAGATGTTACTATAATATCCTGGACAAAATCAAAATTAAAACTACCGGTAACTGAATCCGTAGAGGGTAATTGATTCCAGGTAGTTCCACCGTCTGCCGATTTCCAAATACCATTACCCCGCACCGCATCAAAATTAAACCAGCCTTCCCCTGTTCCTGCATACATAGTATTGGGGTTTGAAGGATCCTGTGCTAATGCACATACTGCAAGACTACCCATATTTTCTGCAAGTGGTACCCATACCGGAGCTGTTTTAAAAGATGTTGCTTTCCATATTCCACCACTTACACTTGATGCAAAAACTGTATTACCTGTAGCATCTCTTCTATCAATAAAAGTTGCCCTTATCCGTCCTGCTACATTGTTAGGCCCTCTTTCCTGCCAGGATAAAGCCTGTATTCTTGACGTTTGGGATTGCATCCCATCCATAATTACTTTGCCCTGCAGCAAACGTTCCTTTGGAACGTATCCTAAAGCCGGGTCCTGCGTCATTGCAAATTCCTGTTTTATTGCAAGATCAATGCGATCTTCCTTTGGAAATTTTTTGCTTCCTTTTTTATTATCAGGTACAGAACAGGCGGCTAAAACAAGTACGGCACTGATTAGGGTTAATTGTCGCAGGGTAATAAACATAAAAAGGACTTATTGTTTTGATGATGCATAGTAAGTTAATAACACAAAGGGAAAGAAACAATTTTCATACATTTAATAAATGAAGACAAGATTATTTCTGTTTATTTATTTACTGGTTTTTGCAGCTTTTGGATGTACTCAAAAATACGGTATTATTAAAACACATGCCTACACAAAGAAAATGACCGCTGGCAACATCCCGGTTGATGAGAATAACCAGCCTTTATCCTCGGGAGTACAAAAAATACACCTGCTTTTTATCGAGACTAAAGTGCAGGAGGCGCCAAACTGGGACACTGCCTGGATAGAAGGAAAAGGGTACACCACAGAATTGCTTAAAATAACGCAAGCACAATTAAATATTGGAAAAATAAAGGATGGAACGGAGGAGGTTATTATTAAACCAGATAATGGAAATACATTGTGGCAGGCCATGTTAACACCTGTTCAGCAAAATCAGCAGTTTTCTTATTCTTTAAGCACAAATAACCCAAAGGAAATATTGTTAATGGGAACCTGGAAAAATAAAAGAGTGATTTATAAAATTAAAAAACAAACTGAATTAGCAACCGTGTTTGGAGAGTAAAAGAATGTTCTAAACAATTAATACATAAACGTTAAAAAACCTCCTATTTGAGTGTTTTATTACTGGCTTTGTTATTGAATTGGTTGTTGAAAAGCATCTGATAATTATGAAAAATATTTTGCTCTCTTTTTTTATTCTAACATGTTTTATTACTTGCAAGGCTCAATCAAAAGGTTCTATAACCATATATGGTTACCGGCAGGTGGTTTTACCTGGCACCATACCGCAGGATGTTATGGATGATGATGGGAACAGGGTTAAAACGGCTTATAAACCCCGTCATAACTTTTTTATTTATACAGCTTCTAACTCCCGCATTTATCCCTCCGAAATATGGATTGACGGGCAAGCTTATTCTGCAAAAACAGAAATGATTGCACAAACTCCGGTGGAATACATCAATCCTACCAGCCTGCCTGCTGATAAAAAAATTGCATTAGTACCTAAAACTTCTAAAAAGGTGATGCAACTTAGTTTAGCTCCGATGATAGAAAGCAAGTCAATGGCAAAAGCAAAAACCTTGTCTAAAACGAACCAATTGGTTGTTGTTTACAAACAGGGAGGAAGATCTTATTATTCAGTTTTGAAAAAATTTACTGAGTTGGAGCCGGTGGCGATGCAATAGATGAGAGCAATTCAGAGTCGGGCGTTGTAAATTCAAATCTTTCTTCTCTTAGCGAAAAAGTAAAAGCCGGTAAGACTACCGGCCTTCTAACCTAAACCGTCCGACTAAAATATCTTGATTATAAAAAATTTATTTGTTAATAGATGATTTTCAACTACTGTGCCAAGTCGCAAAAACTGTGGATAATTTCCAAAACGAAAAAGTACTTAACTTGTTTTTCGTAATTTGTTAAAAAAATCTTCTGCTTATGGCACTTCAACCCTGGCGTAAAGGCATTGTTACCCGAATTGAAGATGAAACTTATAATACCCGCCGCTTTTGGATAGAAATTCCAGAGCTGGAATCCTTTGATTTTATTCCCGGCCAATTTGTTACTCTTGACTTGCCCATTCATGAAAAACCCAATAAAAGATGGCGGAGCTACTCAATCGCATCGTGGCCGGATGGAACAAAGGTGTTTGAATTGTTGATTGTTTTACTCGAAAACGGTCTCGGCACAACTTATCTTTTTAATGAAATAAAGATTGGATCAGAGTTAACCCTTAGAGGGGCACAAGGTGTATTTATTTTGCCGGAAGAGATCAATCATGATATTTATTTGATCTGCACCGGAACCGGTATTGCTCCATACCGCAGCATGATCCATAATCTGAAAGATCATAACCGGCCTCATCGTGACATTCATTTAATTTTTGGTACAAGAAATCAAAAAGATCTTTTATACAGGGAAGAAATGCTACAGTTGGAAAAACAAGTGGAAGGATTTCATTTTATCCCCACACTTTCCCGTGAAGAATGGGATGGTTGCTGTGGCTATGTGCATGATGTGTATGAAAGACTGGTAAAAGAAAAAATGAACGGCAGCCCAGAACTACCTCCTTCCAAATTTTATTTATGCGGATGGAAGGTGATGGTAGATGAAGCTAAAAAACGAATTCAGGATTTGGGTTTCGACAGGAAGGCGATTCACCAGGAGTTGTATGGGTGAGATGTGATGCTTTAATGAACTGACAATAGCAAGATCGATGAAAATAATATTCTTAATGACTAATAGCTAAGTTTAATTCAATGGAAATGAAAATATTTTACTGTAAAAATTTTCCAATGTAGATAAATTTACAAATATCATTTCCTCTCGAATCATTTGATTTGACTCTATAAATTTTCTTTTAAGAACACTTCGATTAAAATCAAAAATAATTTCTGACATAGAATAAACTATTGTATCCGGTATTGTGAAATTCTGAAAGAAAACTAAATCATTCTTTGGGGATCTTTGATATCCCACACCAATAAACATATCCTTTGACCTCCGGATACTAAGTGTTATGTCTTTCCCATTTGCACTAAGTTCCATGCTTTCTATTATTGTATTTGCCCTATTAAAACTTGTAGTAACAGTCTTACTATTGTATAGATTTAATTGATATGCTTTAGGCAAATCATTTCTATAAAGTTTTTTACGCGTTGCTCTCGACTCAAACAAAATACCTGAGATAATGTTATCATTAAGTGAATCTATTTTATCGGAAGAAAAGAAACTAGCAGCATAAAGTTTTAAGGTGCTATCATAGAATAATAAATGAGGGGAAAAGTGATTCCAATCATCAGAAATATCATATAGTAGTATTAAATCGCTTTTATTTATAATTATTTGATCAGCATCCCTCAATGTTTTTAAAGATAACTGTGACCCAATAGGAATTTTTTTGTAAATATCATTCCCTCTGCGAATGCCACAGTTAATACACCCGCATATAATTAGGATGCATAAAATAGATCCTGCGTTTCTATAAATAAATTTTCCGAAAAACATATTTGAAACTTCTATATTTCTGAATCCTTTGTAGCATAACTTGTGTCCCCGCAAGCTAAACGTTGTGTTTGTGAAGACACAGACACAGCCTTCATTTATTTTAAGGATACCAGTAAAATGTTTTTTATTTCATCAATAGAGATCCTTTCCTGCAGCATCGTATCTCTAAAACGAATCGTAACCGTATTATCTTCTTTTGTCTGATGATCAATCGTTACGCAAAAAGGTGTTCCTATTGCATCCATCCTCCTATACCGTTTGCCTATGGTATCCTTTTCTTCATAAAAGCATTTGAAATCCATTTTGCAATCATTCATAATGCTTTTTGCAATTTCCGGAAGGCCATCTTTTTTTATCAGGGGAAGTATAGCGAGTTTAATGGGAGCCAGTTTTGGTGGAAACTTTAATACTACCCTGTTATCTTTTTTTTCTTCTGTACTTAAATCTTCCTCCGCATAAGCTTCGCTCAAGATCAGCATCACGGTTCTGTCCACGCCAATGGAAGTTTCCACTACATACGGAATATAATTTCCGTAAGGCTTACCTGTGGTTTCATCAATATCATTATCGAAATACTGCATTTTCTTTTTGCTGTATTCCTGGTGATTCTTCAGATCGAAATCAGTACGGGAATGAATGCCTTCCACTTCTTTAAAACCAATAGGGAAATTGTATTCAATATCGGTAGCCGCATCTGCATAATGCGCCAACTTCACATGATCGTGAAAACGATATTTCTCTTTGTCAATGCCCAAATCCAAATGCCATTGCATTCTCTCGGCCTTCCAATACTTATACCATTGCGTTTGCGTTCCCGGACGAATAAAGAACTGCATTTCCATCTGCTCAAATTCCCTCATACGAAAAATGAATTGCCTTGCAACAATTTCATTACGGAATGCTTTTCCTATTTGTGCAATACCAAACGGGATTTTCATTCTTCCTGTTTTTTGCACATTGAGAAAGTTTACAAAAATTCCCTGTGCCGTTTCAGGCCGCAGGTAAATTTTATTATCCTCTTCTTCTGACGATACCGCTCCAAACTCTGTTGAGAACATCAGGTTGAACTGGCGAACATCTGTCCAGTTAGCTGTTTTACTAATAGCACAAACAATCTTGTTGTTAACAATCAAATTTTTCAATCCTTCAAAATCATCTTTACCTAACAATTCATCCATTTCTTTCAAAAGAATTTCCGATTGTTCTCCGTGTCCTTCTTTTTCAAGTTCATCGGCCCTCGCTTCTATCAAATGATCAACCCGGTAGCGTTTGTTGCTATCCCTGTTATCAATCATGGGATCGGAAAAATTATCAACGTGGCCGCTGGCCTTCCATGTAGTGGGGTGCATAAAAATAGCAGCATCAATGCCCACGATGTTTTCATACATCTGTGTCATGCTCTTCCACCAATGGTCTTTGATATTCTTTTTTAATTCACTGCCCCATTGGCCGTAGTCATACACTGCCCCTAAGCCATCATATATTTCAGAAGAGGGAAAAATAAAACCGTACTCTTTGCAATGTGAAATAATTGCTGCAAACCTGTTATTATCTGTTGCCATGCGGGCAAAAATAGGGATAGTTCATAAAGAAGCGACAGTCAGGATTGTCAAAGAAGTCAAAGGAGTCATATAAGTCATAAAAAATTGTAGAGTTATGAAGGCATTATGACCAGTATGACTTATTTGACTCTTTATTCACTTCCTGTCTGAATTAAAATACCATAAGATCAATCCTATGATCAAAGTGAAAAAACCTGTTTGCTTTTTTGCCTTAATTAAGGCTTTTTCTCTCGGAACAGAATAAACCGGAAGACTATCCCCTGCATTTTTATTTTGTTTATCTGACTGAACAATTTCTCTCACCATGGTTACTTCATCTTTTTTGCTCATAATATTTTTGTTTACTTTCTTTTAAATTTTTCAGGTCACTGTTATATGATCCCCGGTAGTTTCATTTTGCTCTTTTTTCTTTTCCTCCTGTTGCTTTAAAGTGCCATTCTCTTCTTCTATTTCCACATTTTTAACCCAGACTGCATAATGTGTGGGACGAATACGGACACCATATTCAGTTGCATAAGCTTTTGTAAATTCAGCGCCAAAATAAAGTATCAGAGCAGAATAATAAACCCACAATAATAAAACCACGATTGATCCAGCTGCCCCATAACTACTGGCTACATCTGAGCTGCCTATATAAAAAGTAATGGCAAACTTACCAATCATAAAAAGTATGGAAGTTGCCATAGCGCCAATTATAACATCTTTCCATTTTATCACAGCATCGGGCAAAACTTTAAAGATGATGGCAAAAAGAGTGGAAGTGATAACAAAAGTGATAATAAGATTCAGAATATAAAGAACGATTACGGTGAGTTCAGGAAATTTTTGTTGTAAGCGGTCCATCATACTTTCAATAAGTCCATTTACAATTAATGAAACGAGCAGGACAAACCCCAGCCCTACCACCACTGAAAAAGAAAGCAGGCGGTTCACCAACATTTTAAGCCAGCCTTTTTTGGGTTTGGGCTTCAGGTTCCAAATGGTGTTTATAGAATCCTGAATTTCTGCAAATACAGTTGTAGCTCCTATCAGAAGGGCAATGAAACCAATGATGGCTGTTGTAACACTTTTGCCACTTAGTGAGGCATTTTTTATGATCTCCTGTATCTGTGTAGCGGCTGCCTCACCTACAAAACCTTTAATCTGTCCATACACTGTTCCTTCAATAGCCTCTCTACCATAAAAAATATCTGCAAAAAAGATCATAATAATAAGCATGGGCCCAATAGAAAAAACGGTAAAGTATGCTAATGAACCGCTCAGCTTAAGAATGTTATCATCTGAAAAACCCTTAAAGGACATTTTAAGCAATTTCCATATCCCCCTGAGAGATAGTTTCTTCCTCATTCTTAATATTATTTGTGTGATTATTACAAAAAGGCAGCCAAGGTAGAGATGTACTTATTATACAATAAAAATAAAAGCTATAGTGGACGAATTTTTGTACATATAAACAGCAGTTAACGTATAATCAAATACGTTACCTTTATTTTTCAATTAAAAACCATAGTTATGGAAGGAAAGAAAGCTAAAATTTTATTATGCGAGGATGATCCCAACCTTGGAAGTGTTCTGAAGAATTACCTGGAATTAAATGATTACGATGTTATTTTGGAAAGAGATGGCCGCCTTGGCCTTGCAGCTTTTCAAAGAGAAAGTTTTGATCTCTGCCTGTTAGATGTAATGATGCCTAATATGGACGGATTTACGCTTGCCGAAGAAATCCGCGATATTAATCCTGATGTGCCGCTCTTCTTTTTAAGCGCTAAAACCATGAAAGAAGACATTATACAGGGTTATAAACTTGGTGCAGATGATTATATCACCAAACCTTTTGACTCTGAAGTATTGCTTCATAAAATAAAAGCTATTTTAAAACGCAATGAAGAACTCAACAGGGAATCGGAGAATAAAGAATTCGATATGGCTTCATATCATTTTAATCCCAAGCTGAGACAACTTTCGCACAGTGGTCAAACACAAACGCTTTCTCCAAAAGAAAACGAGTTATTAAAAATGCTCGCCGAACATTTGAATGACCTTCTTCCCCGCGAACAGGCATTGAAACGCATCTGGGGCAGCGATACTTATTTTAACGGAAGAAGTATGGATGTGTATATTGCAAAGCTGAGAAAATATTTGAAAGATGATCCTAAGATTGAAATTGTGAATATCCATGGGAATGGATTTCGGTTGGTGGTGCAGGAGTAGCCTCACCACGGCCCCCTGAATTCCTCTCCAAAAGAGTCTGGAGTCCTTCGTACCGAAAGAAGGACTTATCAACGCACAAGCTTTTTTATTTAAGATCTTACCATGATTGCAAGCACTTCAAATGAAGTGCTTGTTTATGTAATAAGCATATAAGAAGAAAATTTTTTAACTATAAACTTTTTTTTATCCAGGAACTCTAAAAAATACAGAACTTTTGAAGTCATGAAATTACGCAGCAGCATAAATGAAAAGCTGCTTTTATTCGCGTTACCTGAACGGTTTATAAAAAGGCTGGGTAGCAAGTTTCAGCATTGGCAAATCTCCGCTTGTATCGCCATATGCATATATCTCCTTATAATCTTCAATTGTATGTTTTTCTTTAATTCGTCTCACTTTTTCATCACCATGACAATTTTTTCCAAGGATTTTACCTGTTATCTTTCCATCCTTTTCTTCTAATTTGCTTGCCATTAACTCTATATTCATTTTGTTAGTCCAATGCCTTATCCAGTTCTCAGGTGATGCAGATACAATTACAATATGGAATTCCTTAGACTGTAAATCTTGAATTTCATCAAGAGCTTTTTTACGAATAAGTTTTGGCAATATTTGATGAGTGAATAACTCGCACTGCTCATTAAACCTTAATACCGGGGTTCCATTAAAAAAAAAATGCAGCACCTTTTCCTTTACCGCCTGATTGGATATCAGTTTAAGTTTCATTGCGACGAGGTGAGGGCTATATAAAAGAAACCCCAAATAAAAATGCAAATTGCCTTTGCAGAATTTAATGAACTCAAGCAAAGTATCTTTTGTAGTAATGGTACCGTCAAAATCAAAAAATGCAATGCCCTTCTTCAAAGTTTTTTCTTTTTAAACATGGCTTCAGGCACAGAAGTTATAATGAGCATGATCCAACGCCAAAACCATTTTACGTAAATGATATTTTTTTTATTCTTAACACCTTTAAAAACCGCATTGGCTACTTCATCCGGTTTAGCAGTTAACGGTTTTGGTAATTTTAAATGCTCGGTCATTTTGGTATAAACAAATCCAGGCAATATCGTCATCACATGCACTTTGCTATGATACATTTTATTTCGCAAGCCCGATAAGTATGCTGTAAACCCGGCTTTTGCGCTTCCGTAAATATAGTTGCTCTGCCTTCCGCGGTTGCCCGCTACAGAACTGATGCCTGCAATTGTTCCTTCACCTTTTGCACTGTAATCTGCAGCTACAATATTTAACACAGAAACAGCGCCGGTATAATTTGAATGAATTGTTTTTAACGACTCTGTCCAGTCATTGATCACTTTCTCATTATCGTTCATATAG
>Ga0136634_10000897_pt1 | contig 11903 bp, 10 predicted proteins | sample AntDrymUQ8332106_2_FD_104654 | JGI IMG/M metagenome (GOLD analysis project Ga0136634, IMG submission 104654) | Polar desert sand microbial communities from Dry Valleys, Antarctica - metaG UQ833 (21.06) | ecosystem: Environmental > Terrestrial > Soil > Desert | place: Antarctica: Dry Valley... | reverse complement strand
CCAGCATGTTGCCGGCCTTCTTCGTCAGCAGTGTTTGCGTCGCAAGCACGTGTTCGACTTCGCTGGTGCCGATGCCGAAGGCCGGCGCGCCGAACGCACCATGCGTACTGGTATGCGAATCGCCGCACACGACAGTCATGCCAGGCAGAGTCGCGCCCTGCTCCGGTCCCATCACATGAACGATGCCCTGGCGCTTATCAAGAAACGGGAAATAGGCCGCGGCGCCAAAACTGCGAATGTTCGAGTCGAGCGTGACAATCTGCTCTTTCGAAACGGGATCGTCGATTCCACCATAGCCATTTTCCCAGCCGGTGGTGGGTGTGTTGTGATCCGCCGTCGCAACAATCGAACTGATGCGCCACGGTTTGCGACCTGCCAGTCGCAGCCCTTCATACGCCTGTGGACTCGTAACCTCGTGCACCAGATGACGATCGATATAAAGCACCGTGGTGCCATCGTCTTCCACGTGCACAACGTGGTCCTCCCAAAGCTTGTCGTAGAGTGTGCGCGCGGTGTCCATGCTCAAACGATTATGCCATTCGAGCGAGGAACCATCGCGCGGCGTGGCACTCTGAGCGCATCGTTCGGGACGGGAGACAACGTGAACAACAGGCCGAATAACAGACGCACGTTGCAGCGCCGCTACTTGCTGGCCGGCGCCGCGGGTTTAATGGTGGCGCCGCTGGCGAATGGACAGGCCGCACTGACGCGGCCGCGCACCAGCCCGTCTCAAACGTTGGGTCCGTTTTACCCGCGCGACGCCAGCGAGCGACCAGCGGAATTTGATGCTGACCTGTTGCGCGTCGAGGGCGACCGAGTTTTGACTAAAGGCGTGCCAATATTCTTAACCGGCCGCCTGCTCGATCTGCGCGGTCAGCCCTTAAAGAATGCGCTGGTCGAAATTTGGCAATGTGATGCAAACGCGGTCTATCACCATCCTGCGGGCGGCGCAGTGGGCGAGCGTGATCCGAACTTTCAGGGCTACGGCGTTGCGCGTTCCGACGCCGCCGGTTCATTTCACTTTCGAACCATCAAGCCGATCGCGTATCCAGGACGCACGCCTCACATCCACGTGCGGGTCGAGGCGCCCGGAATTTCAGCCTTTGCAACGCAACTGTATTTGGCCGATGACCCGGCCAATCGGCGCGACTTTTTGTACTCGCGGATGAGCGCTGAAGAGCGTGCTGCATTGACTTTGAAGCTTGAACCGCGTAGCTCCGTCACGAGTGCTGCAACGCACGAACTGGCGCGCGCGACTCAACTCACCGCACGCACCGAGTTGATTGTCGGTTAACGCCGCGCCGCCTGATAAAGCGGCATCACTTTGTTGACGTACCCTTGCAAATCGCGGAGCCTCGTCTCGCCGCTCGGGTGAGTCGATAAAAATTCCGGTGCCCCGCCTCCGCCGCTGACCTGTCCCATCTTTTGCCACAGGGTCAGTGCAGCGCGCGGATCGTAACCGGCACGCGCCATCAACTCAACGCCAATGATGTCGGCCTCCTGTTCATTCTGGCGACTGTTCGGCAGCACAAGTGCTGTACCGACCACGCTCCCCGCCAACTGCGGATCGACGCGTACGCCGGTAAAGATTTCGAGTGCGATCGCGCCTACGGTCGACACTGCGCTGCTCGTCATCTGATCAGCGATGCGCTCACGCGCGTGCTCGCGCAACGCATGCGCAATTTCGTGACCCATTACTGCCGCGAGTTCGTCGTCCGTTGCGTTCAGCCGCTCGATAAGGCCGGTGTAAACCGCCATCTTGCCGCCGGGCATTGCCCACGCGTTAACGTCCTTCGACGTCAAGACATTGGACTCCCATGCCCAACCCGGCGCATCCTGACGGAACACCCGGGTTTGCGGAATCAAGCGCTGCGCGATCGTCCTAACGCGCTGAACCTGTTGCGGGTTTCGATTCAGCAGACCCTTTTTCTGCGCCTCGGCCATGACCTGCCCATATTGCTGCGACGCAGCCTGCTCGACTTCCTTCGCGCTGACAACGGAACTAACCCGTTGATTACGCGCAACGCCGACGGAGCCAGCCTCGGTCGTCTGAACCGTTTCGCACGCTCCAAGCACCATCACCGCCGCGGCCAGGAGCATCAAACGCAATGAGTCGTTCATCACACAGTCCTTCGCAGGTTCATATTCAGCAGGTCAATATTCAGCAAAACATACTCAGCGGGTAAGCCTCATTCAACGACAACCGACCGAGCAGCGATGGCAGCCGTGTCGTGCATCACATCGCCATTTTGGGCGCGGTGCAACAGCGCATGGTCCATCAGCACCAATGCCAGCATTGCCTCCGCGATCGGCGTCGCCCGAATTCCGACGCAGGGATCGTGCCTGCCCTGGGTTTCGACAACCGTGGGTTCGCCGCTCCGCGTAATCGAGCGGCGCGGCAGGCGAATGCTCGAGGTCGGCTTCAGCGCTATTGAGACTTCAATGTCCTGTCCGCTGGATATGCCGCCCAAAATTCCACCGGCATGGTTACTGGCGAAACCGGTCGGTAACAGCTCGTCTCCGTGTTGCGAACCCTTTTGCTGAACGCTCGCAAACCCGGCGCCAATTTCGACACCCTTGACCGCATTGATCCCCATCATTGCGTGCGCAATGTCAGCGTCGAGCTTCGCCGCCAGTGGCGCACCCAAGCCTGCAGGCACGCCGGACGCACTGACGCGTAAACGCGCACCCACCGAGTCGCCGCTCTTGCGCAACGCATCCATGTATTCCTCGAGCCGCGGTACGAACCGCTGATCCGGGGCGAAAAAAGCGTTGTCCTGAACATCGGCCCAGCTTGCGAAAGGAATTTCAACTTCGCCAAGTTGCTGCATGCAGCCGCGAATCTCGATCCCATATGTCGCATGCAGCCACTTTCTGGCCACCGCCCCAGCCGCCACCATCGGCGCGGTGCATCGCGCCGACGACCGACCGCCGCCACGAGGATCGCGTACGCCGTACTTGCGCCAGTAGGTGTAATCGGCGTGACCTGGACGAAAGGTATCGATCAGATCGTCGTAATCGCGGCCCTTTGCATCTTCATTGCGAATCAGCAGCGCGATGGGCGTGCCAGTAGTCTGTCCTTCGAATAGGCCCGAGAGAATTTCAACTCGATCGGATTCGCGGCGTTGCGTCACGTGGCGTGAAGTTCCCGGCTTGCGCCGATCCAGATCACGCTGCAGATCGCCTTCGGCCAGCGGCAGGCCCGGAGGACAGCCGTCGATAACGCAGCCGATCGCCGGCCCATGCGACTCGCCAAAATTGGTAACGCAGAAGATGTTGCCGAATGTGGACGACATGCGACGATTGTGCCCGACGCGGAATCAGCGTTGTGCGCCGCGCAGTTCCATTACCCGCTGCATCAGCAGTTCGGGCGTAGCCGAGTCGGGGGCAACGGGCTCGCCAACCACGAGTTCCAAGCGTGACCGAAATCCGCGCCGGACTCGCGCATCGACCGGCAACGAGAACGCCGCGCCCCCGTAGCGCGAGAAAAATGATCCCCATAAGCCGCGTAGCGCCATCGGAATCACCGGCACCGGGCTGCGCTCGACGATTCTCCGGACGCCCTGTTTAAACGGTGAAAGCTCGCCGGTGTCGGTGATCCGCCCCTCCGGAAAAATGCAGACCATTTCGCCTTCGTCGAGCGCCTGCTCAATGCTTTCATGCGCGCGATGCAAAGTCGCAGCATCGACCTTGGCCGAGGCAATTGGAATTGCCTTCAGCTGCCGGAAGAACGTGCTCAGCACGGGAATCCTGAAAATTTGGTGATCCATTACAAATCGGATCGGTCGCGGACTCGCGCCCATGATCAGCACAGCGTCGATAAAACTGACATGGTTGCAAACCAATATTACCGGGCCGGAGTCCGGCAGGCGATCCGTACCAATGGAGCGCACCCGATACAGAACATGCGACAGGACCCACGCAAGAAAGCGCAACAGGAACTCGGGCACGAGGCGATAGATGTAGGCCGCCACAGCGGCGTTCATCAAAGCAGCGACCAGAAACAGCTCCGGGATCGTCAGTCCCGAACCGAGCAGCGCCGCCGCCATGATCGACGCGACGATGATGAACAGCGCGTTCAGAATGTTGTTGGCCGCAACGATTCGTGCAACATGGGTTTTCTGCGCCCGTGTCTGGATCAGTGCATAAAGTGGCACCGAATACAGGCCCGCGAAGGCCGCCAGCAGCGCGAGGTCGGCGACGATGCGCCACGCACCATCAATCGCAAGGAACTGCATCACGGTGCCCGAGTTCATTGGCGCAATGCCCCGCGCTGCGAAATACAAGTCAGCCGCAAACACTGTCATGCCTATCGAGCCGAGTGGCACCAGACCGATCTCGACCATTCGCCCCGACAGACGTTCAGTTAACAGTGCGCCGGCTCCAATGCCGATTGAAAACACCGAGAGCAACAAGGTGACGACCGTCTCGTTGCCGCCCAGGTTGTTACGCGCAAGAGGTGCCAGGCCGGTAAGGAAGATTGAGCCGAAGAACCAAAGCCAGGAGATGCCCAGCATCGAGTTGAACACTGCGCGTTCACGATGCGCAATCCTCAAATTGGCCCACGTTTCCGAAAATGGATTCCAGTTGATGCGAAGCCCTGCATCGGCCGCCGGCGATACGGGGATGAACTGCGCTGCCACTCGGCCAGCGATGGCAAGGAGCAAGACAGCCGTTGCAACCGCGGCGGCGCCGCGTGCGAATGTATTCAAGGTCACTCCGGCTACGATCGTTCCGAGCAGGATTGCGACGAACGTGCCCATTTCGATCAGCGCATTGCCACCTGTCAGCTCGCCCGGCGTCAAATGCTGCGGCAAATACGAGTACTTGACCGGGCCGAACACCGTCGCCTGCAAACCGATCAGCAGAATCGCGGCATAAACCAACACCGGCCACTGAAAGATCAAGCCGATCGCAGCGATCGACATCACGAAGATCTCGGCATCCTTTAGGCGTCGGATCAGCCAGGACTTTTCACGCTGGTCGGCCAGCTGGCCCGCAGTCGCGGACAACACTAGAAACGGCGCGATAAAAAGCGCGCCAATCGCAAAGCCGGCGTAGCGGGGGTCGAGCCCGCCCCACTGTGCCGCGGAGTAGGTTGCGAGCAGCGTGAAGGCGAACTTGAAGACGTTATCGTTGGCCGCGCCGAGAAATTGCACCCAAAATAGCGGTACGAATCGGCGTTCACGCAGCAAGGCGAGCTGCGATCCACCGGAGGCGCTGCTCAAAGTAGCGCGGCGCCCAGTGCATCCCCCGACAGATAGGCGCCTTCCAGACGTTGCCCCTGGCACCAATCACCCACTGCGCCGATGCGCGCCGCGGGATCCCACAGATAACGCTCCAACAACGGTCGCACCGGTGTTGCGTAAAGCCATCGATGAGCACCGACAAACGCCGGCCGAAAGCCGAAGTTAAAGCGCTCGGCAAGAGCTTGCGCGAGCAGTGCAGCGACGTCATCGCTTGGCATATTCAGATGCGAGCCGGACCAGCCCGCTGTCGCATGCAACACCCAATGCTCGGTGCCCGCCGCATCGAGTTCGCGCGCTGCCCACGCAAGTGCTGCATGGTCTTCCACAGATGCGCCTGCGAAATCAAATCCGCTTGCCACTTGCATCGTCAGCACCGCCGCCCAGCAGGGTCGCCACTCCACCATTTTTAAGCTGGGCACCAGCGGAGGCGGTAGGCCGGCCAGTTGCGCTGCCTGCGTGGACGGCATGGCCAGCACCACCGCGTCAAAGCCGCCGGGTGTCGGGGTGCGCTCGGTTTCGTCGAGCAACGACCATCGCGAACCGGTTCTAACCAGCGAGCCGATGCGCGTGTCCAGGCGCACGTCGAGCCCTTCCGCGAGATGACGCGCAACTGAAATCATGCCATCGGCGCCTACGTAGCGCGTGGCCGAAGCCGATTTATCCTCGGTTCTGCCGCCATTGATGGAAATGACACGACCATCGAAACGCTTGACGACGCCCGTTTGCATCCACTGTGTGACCACGCGCTCAAACGCATGACTCTGTACCGTGAAGTACTTGGCGCCGTGATCGAAATTACCGGACTCGGTTCGCAAGGTTCCGGCGCGACCGCCCGGCCGGCGCGCCTGCTCGAACACAGTGACCTTGCCTCCGCGCGCAGTCAGCTGACGCGCGCATGCCAGCCCGGCGATGCCGGCGCCGACTACAGCAACGCGAAAGTCTTCCGAAAGCGCAGGTGAATCAGGACCCGGAGACGAGTCCCTGCCCGCTTCCGACGCCGCATTGCTCAGCTGCGTGCCTCCTCAGGCTCGTGATAGTCGCCGATGTAGGCCTTCAGCATTCTGTTCTCGAAGCTCTGCTCCTCGAGAACTGCACGCGCCACGTCATAGAACGAAATCACGCCCGCAAGCGTGCGGCCGTCCATCACCGGCAGGTAGCGGACATGGCGCTCGAGCATCAGGCGGCGCACCTCCATGATGTCGGTCTCTGAAGTTACCGTCAGAGGCGACGGATCCATCGCGGTGCGTGTCGACACATCACCGATGGCACCTCCGTTTTGATGCAACCGGTTGATCACTTCGCGAAACGTCAGCATGCCGGCGAGCTGGCCGAACTCCATGACGACCGCCGAGCCAATGTCCATCTCGGCCATCATGTTGATCGCATCTCTAAGCGAGGCATCCGGTGTGACGGTGTAAAGCGCAGTGCCCTTGACGCGAAGTATGTCGGCAACTTTCATGATTCCTCCGTCGCATTAGCGGCGATGCGAACGATCGTAGACCGCTGCGAGCGAACCAACAAGTGGCAGGGTGAGCCCTGCTAGCGGGCAAGATGCAGCTTCATGCGCTCGACCTCTGCTACAACGGCCGCGCTGACCGACAGCTCCCACACGGAATGACCGGCGCCGGGAACGATGGTGTACTTCGCAGTCGGCCACGCACGTGCGAGCTCGTCAGCGTTGACGATCGGGCACACCATGTCGTAGCGGGCCTGGACAATCGAGCCTGGGATATTGCGGATGCGGTCAAGGTTGTTGAGCAGCGCATTCGGCGCGAGAAAACACTGATGCGCGAAGTAATGCGCCTCCATGCGCGCAAGCCCAAGCGCCTCATCGGCAAAATGGCGCACCAGCTCCGGGTTCGGCAGCAGCGTCGAGCATGAGCCTTCGTATTCGCTCCACGCACGCGCAAACGGCATGTATACCCGCGCGTCCGTATCGAACAGTCGTTTAAGGTAGCCACGCAAAAGATCCTTGCGCTCGGCCGCAGGCAACATGCTTGCGAATCGATGCCACGCTTCCGGAAAAATTGTCCGGAGTCCATACAGAAACCAGTCGATCTCACTCTGACGTCCAAGGAAAATTCCGCGCAATACGAATCCAGAACAGCGCTCCGGATGCGCCTGGCCGTAGGCGAGGCCCAACGTGCTACCCCACGACCCGCCGAAGATCAGCCAGCGATCGATCTCAAGATACTTTCGCAACAGCTCCATATCGGCGATCAGATGTGGCGTTGTGTTGTCGATTGCATCACCGACAGGTGTCGATGCGCCAGCACCACGTTGGTCGAACAGCACGATGCGGAAAAAATCCGGATCGAAAAACCGGCGGTGTTCGGGAGAGCACCCTCCGCCCGGGCCGCCGTGCACAAACACAACGGGCGCACCGGCTGGATTGCCCGAAGTTTCCCAATACATCGTATGAACGTCGTCGAGCGCGAGCATGCCGGAGTCATAAGGCTCGACCGGGGGGTGAAGAATTGCTCGCGTATCCATGCCCGCCGAGTGTACGCAAACGTGATGCATGATCGCGGCTTTGGACTTGATCAACGACCTCAATGACCGCCCGCTACCCCGGCTTCGAAACACTGGCTTTGCATGCGGGACAGCCTGCTGATCCCACAACAGGCAGCCGCGCAGTGCCGATCTACGCAACAGCGGCATATGTATTCGAGGATTCCGATCACGCAGCCGCGCTTTTCAACATGGAGCGCGCAGGGCATGTGTACTCGCGCATCTCGAACCCCACCGTTGCCGTGTTCGAGGAACGCATCGCAGCACTGGAAAAAGGCGTTGGCGCGATCGCCACGGCGAGTGGACAGGCGGCGCTGCACCTGGCAATCGTGACGTTGATGGGGGCGGGCTCGCACATCGTCGCCAGTCGCGCCCTCTACGGCGGATCACACAACCTGCTCGGCTTCACGCTGGCACGTTTCGGGATCGACACGACGTTTGTGGACCCACGGGACCATGCAGCATGGCGTTCGGCGGTTCGTCCGACCACGCGCCTGTTGTTCGGCGAGACGCTGGGTAACCCGGGACTCGACGTGCTCGACATTCCTGCCGTCAGCGCTATCGCGCATGAACGCAACCTGCCTCTGCTGGTTGATTCGACTTTCACCACTCCGTACCTGATGACGCCGTTCGATCATGGCGCCGATCTGGTTTATCACTCCGCAACAAAATTCATTGGCGGTCACGGTATTGCAATCGGCGGTGTGCTGGTCGACGGCGGCACTTTCGACTGGTCACGCAGCGGAAAGTTTGAAACCCTGACCGAGCCGTACGCAGGGTTCCATGGCATGAACTTCGCCGACGAAAGCACGGTCGCTCCATTTTTGTTGCGCGCACGGCGCGAAGGGCTGCGCGACTTCGGCGCCTGCATGAGTCCGCACACCGCATTCTTTCTGCTTCAGGGCGTCGAGACATTGCCGTTGAGAATGCAACGTCACGTCGAAAACACGCGCAAGGTTGTTGCGTTTCTGGCTGCACATTCTCAGGTGCAATCGATTGCCTACCCGGAGCTCGAATCGCATCCGGACCACGCGCTGGCCAAACAATTGCTGCCGCGCGGGTGCGGCGCTGTGTTCAGCTTCGACCTGAAAGGCAGCCGGCAAGCCGGGCGTGCGTTTGTCGAGACGCTGCGGGTTTTCTCACATCTTGCAAACGTTGGCGACGCGAAATCGCTGGTGATCCACCCGGCGTCGACCACGCACTTCAGGGTTCCGGACGCCGACCTCGCCGCAGCCGGCATCGGGCAAGGAACGATCCGGCTCTCGGTCGGGCTCGAAGATATTGACGATCTGCTCGAGGACCTCGAGCAGGCGCTCAATCGCGCTGCAAAAGCGTCCTGATGGATCTGGTGGCGTCGCCGCGGCTGTACGCCTACACCGGCGGCAAAAAATTCGACTCCGCGCTACCCACCGTCGTGTTCCTGCATGGTGGTGAACACGACCACAGCGTGTGGGCTCTGCAAAGCCGTTATCTCGCGCACCACGGCTACAGCGTGCTCGCACTCGACCTGCCCGGACATATGCGAAGTGAAGGGCCGTTGCCTCAAACCATTGAAGCGTTCGCGGATCGCATCGCCGTGGGTATTGCTGCGTGCAGCGCGGAGCGGATGCTGCTGGTCGGCCACAGCATGGGTTCGTTGATCGCACTTGAATTGGCGACGCGGCTTGGCGAGAAGATTCGCGGCGTCGCCCTGCTGGCAACAGCCTTCCCGATGCGCGTTTCCACCGCCCTGCTCGACGCTACCAAGAATGCAGCGCCCGCAGCGATGGACATGATCAATGTTTGGTCCCACAGCGCTTCGATCGATGCATTCAACCGCAAGCCGTCGAGCCCCGGGCCAGGCTTCTCTAACTTCTGGGGCAATCTGCGTCTGATGCAGCGCGTCGCGCATCGCAGCGGCCCTGAGGTTCTGCAGTCCGACTTTGCCGCATCCAATACATATCAGCACGGACTTGAGGCAGCGGCCGAGCTGCGCTGCCCGGTGCTGTTCTTGCTCGCACAATTCGACACGATGACCCCCTCGCGCAGCGCAGGAAAGCTGATCGAGGCCTGCAGCGACTCAACCGTCGTTACGCTTCGTGGCAGTGGCCATGCCCTGATGGCCGAAAATCCGGACGGTGTGCGCGACGAATTGGTGCGCTTTGCCGCACGCTCGTTTGACCGCACCACGCGCTAGTCAACTCCAAAGCAGCTTCACCACGCACGCCCAGTCTGCGCCGCGGCTGAATCACGGCTGCGCCAAAGGCTTGTCGCCATGCGGATTTGAGAGTTCCTTGACCAAGGGTGTTCTTAGCCACTCGGGCTGAAACCAACGCGTACGCATCGCGCGCATTCCCAGATCATCGCCGTTGATCAGGGTGTTGGTGGGATCGAGCACCAGATGCTCGTAGGCTGGCTTCAATGTCATCTGGTTTTCGTCGCACAGTAAAACCCACTCGTGCTCGGTGCGCCGTCTGGCGTGCGTCACTGCAACCTTGCGCACGTATCCAAGTCGCTCAAGCGTCTCGAGCAACCGCTCCGTTTCATCGATCGAGGTCTTGATCTGCCGCGCGAGCTCAACCGCCTTTAGTGCGGGCGCCTTGCTTCCTTTGGCTAGCATCAATACCTTCAACAGCGCGACCGACGTCACGAACTGGTCGCCGGCGCGCATCTCGTCGGAAAATCTGGTCGTGCGCAGCCGGGGCAGCGTCGCAGTGATCGCAGCGCCGAACAACAACACGTACCACGACAGATAAATCCAGATCAGGAAGAGCGGGAGCACTGCAAACGCGCCGTACACGGGCCCGGTCGTGCCGCGCGATACAAAGTCGCCGAATGCATGCTTCAGCAGTTCCGCCAAGGCCGCGGCAATGAAGCCGCCAACCAACGCGTCGCGCCATGCAACCGATCGATTCGGGACAAACACATACAGGGCGGCGTAAGCAAAACCGCTGATAATCACCGGCGCAAAGTCGAGCACTCCGCGCAGCGCAGGCGGCAATTGTTTCACTGCGTCGCCCGACAAGGTCCACAGGTACGAAGTGGCGGTCAGGCTCGCGCCGACCAGCAACGGGCCAAGTGTCAGGATCGCCCAATAAATAAGGATGCGCTGTGTCAACGGGCGGCGGTTACGTACACGCCAGATATCGTTCAGCACACGATCAAACGTCACCATCATTGCCACTGCGGTGCCGGTCAAGAAGATCAGACCCACCGCGGTCAGGCGCGTTGCTTTAAGTGCAAACTCGTTGATGTAACCCAGCACTGTTTCGGAAATCTGCCCTGGCAGTGCTTTCAACACGGCGTTTTCTATCGCGCCACGAAATTCGACAAACAGGGGGGACGCCGTAAACAAGGCGAGCGCGACGGCGAACAGCGGCACGATCGTCAGCATCGTCGTAAACGTCAGACTGCCGGCAACCTGGGCCATTTTTACGTCACGCGCGCGACGCTGCGCAAAAATGGCGACTTCCTGCGACCTTTTCAGCCACGGGTAGCGGTCGAGCCACGGGTTCATGTTCAGGCGCATCGTGCGGCGATAATAGCGAGCGTCACGCATCAGTCGCACAACATCCGAAACATCAACTCAGTGGAAATCCTTGTCCTGTACTACTCGCGCAGCGGCGCCACTCGGCTGTTGGCCGAAGCCGTCGCGCAGGGAATCGATCAGGTGCATGGAGCTCAGGCCCGACTGCGCACCGTTCCACCGGTGTCCGCGATCGTTCATGCCGCTGGTCCGCCCGTTCCCGATGAGGGCGCCCCCTACGTTGAGTTGCGCGATCTGGAAGAGTGCGCAGGACTTGCGCTCGGTTCGCCGACGCGCTTCGGCAATATGGCAGCACCGATGAAGCACTTCATCGACTCGACGTCGTCACAATGGCTGTCGGGTGCGCTTTCCGGAAAGCCGGCTGCCGTGTTTACGTCGACGACCTCGATGCATGGGGGCCAGGAATCGACGCTGCTGTCGATGATGTTGCCTTTGCTGCATCAGGGGATGGTGGTGCTCGGGATTCCGTACACCGAGCCCGATTTGCGCACGACGAAAAGTGGGGGCACACCGTACGGCGCAAGTCATCTTGCGGACCCCGGCATCGCGCCGCGGCTGACCGACGAAGAACGGCGGCTCGCGATCGCGCTTGGGACGCGGCTGGCGCGCGTCGCGTT
>Ga0136634_10000896_pt1 | contig 11925 bp, 13 predicted proteins | sample AntDrymUQ8332106_2_FD_104654 | JGI IMG/M metagenome (GOLD analysis project Ga0136634, IMG submission 104654) | Polar desert sand microbial communities from Dry Valleys, Antarctica - metaG UQ833 (21.06) | ecosystem: Environmental > Terrestrial > Soil > Desert | place: Antarctica: Dry Valley... | reverse complement strand
GGAACAGCCCGAGCACGATGGTGTAGGTGGCCGCGACCGCCGTACTGAGCGCCAGGTCGCCCCTGTCGATCAGGTCGCTGGACACGTGCGCGGTGGCCGCGGTGCCGAAGGCGCAGGCCCACCATCCCTGGCGTCGCCGGGAGCGGAGGGAGACTCCCCAGGCCAGGGCGGGGATGCCGACCAAGGCCTCGACCGGGTGGGGTACACCGCCAAGGTGTTCGCTGGTCCAGGACTGTGCCTTGCGCACTTCCAGGATGAGCTCGGGGGAGCCGTACCTCGTGAGTGCGGCCGTGTAGACGACCACGACGAGGAACAGCGCGAGCGCACCAGCGGAGAGGACCAGCCCGCGGCGGCCGAGGCTGTGCAGGCCGCCGCCGAGCCGGTAGACCAGCGCGGTCGTCGAGACCAGGGTGAGCCCCAACACGGTGTAGGCGAAGCGTTCGTTGTCGACGCTCACGGCGAACCCGGCGCCGCCGATACCGCCGGCGGTGGCGACCAGCAGAGCGAGCACGACCTCGCGGACAACTCCCCGGAAGGTGGGGGCGGGGCGGGTGCCGAGCACGGCGAGGCAACCCGCGAGCACCGCCGTCGCGACAGCGGCGCCGGCCAGGAGGAGTGGCCACTGGGTCGCGACCGCGGTCCCACCCACGAACACGGCAAGGACCACGGCGACCGCCCCCCGACCTCCGCTTCGCCGGGCGAGCCCCACCACGAGCAGGACGCCGAGGGCTGCAGCGAGCGACTGCTGGGCAAGGATCGGCTGCTCGAGGGACTCCAGCGTCACCAGCGCGGCGGGAAGGGCGACCAACGCGAACGCCCACGCCCAACCCAGGGCAGTGGCGGACCGACGACCACGGGGTGCCGGACCGTGATCCGAGTGCCGGCCCGCTGCGACACGTGGCCGTGCTCGAGCGGGAAGGTCCAGGATCGCCTCACCTCGGGGCAGCTCGCTGCCCCGCCCCGGCACGTCTTCGACCACTGGCACGCCGGGAGCGTACCAACGCCGATCACGTGCGCCGGTTGACCAGCGACGGGTTGGTTCGGCGTACGTCGGCCACGGCGGCGCGGTCGAGGACCGCCTCCAGCACCGCCTCGTCGCCGTCCGCTTCCACGACGACGTCGCCGTTGGGTGCCACCACGATCGAGTGGCCGGTGTAGCGCGGCGCCGGTTGTCCGACCCCGACCACCCAGACGGTGTTCTCGATGGCGCGGGCACGCAGCAGGGTGCGCCAGTGCTCGACCTTGCGGTCGCCCGCGACCCAGGCAGCCGGAACAACGAGCGCCTCCGCCCCCTGCTGGACGAGCGCGCGGGCCAGCTCGGGGAAGCGCAGGTCGTAACAGGTCATCAGCCCGAGCGGGAAGCCGCTCACCTCCACCAGCGAGGGCGCGATCTGACCCGCGCTGATGGTGTCGGACTCCTTGAAGCCGAAGGAGTCATAGAGGTGGATCTTGCGGTAGGCCGTGAGCCGGTCGTCGTCGGCCAGCACGAGGGTGTTCAGCGGTCGGGCCGCGTCGTCCCCGCCCTCGAACATCCCGGCGAGCCAGGCAAACTTGGTCGTCTCGCTCAGGTGGCGCAGATGCTTGGTGAACGGTCCATCGAGCGACTCCGCGAACGGGGCGAGATCGGATCCAGGCTCGCCGAAGTCACGGGCGAAGGCCTCGGGGAACACGACCAGGTCCGGCTTGCCGGGCAGCGCTGCGACCTCGTCGAGCGCCGCACGATTGTCGGCGGGGTCGAGGCCGGAGGCACGTTGGATCAGACGGACGCGCAGCTGATCGTCGGACTGGCGGGTGGACTGGTCGGCCATGCCTCCCAGCCTGCCAGCCGGGGTGCCAGACTTGCCAGTCGTGAGCCTGCGCGAGAACGGCCCCGTGTCCGGCGGGCGGGGGGCCATCGTCCTGACCGGCGGCAGTGCCGTGCGGTTGCAGGGCGTCGACAAAGCCTCGATCGAGGTGGCCGGAGCGACCCTGCTCGAGCACGTGCTGGATGCGTTGGCCGAGGTGTCCGACGTGGTCGTGGTCGGGGAGGAGGTGGGGACCAGCCGCCCGGTGACCTTTCTGCGCGAGGACCCGCCCGAGGGCGGTCCGGCCGCGGGCGTGCTCGCCGGCCTCTCCGGGTTCTTGCGCATGCCGCGCCGGGTCGTCGTACTCGCTGTGGACATGCCCCTGGTCACCTCGGCGACGGTCGGACGCCTGATGCGGGCCGCGGAGGCAGAACCGGACGGGGACGGCGCGCTGCTGGTCGATGACGACGGGCGTCGCCAGTACCTGTGCGCGGTCTATCGCAGCGAGGCACTGCTGGCGACGGCACCACCGCTGGACGCACAGCACGGCCTGGCCATGCGTCGCCTGGTCGATGGGCTGCGTCTCACGGAGGTGCCGGCACTGCCCGGGGAGTCACAGGACGTCGATACCTGGGGCGACCTGTTTGCGCTCCGGGAGCGTCTGGAGAAATGAGGCCAAAGGCAGAACATTCCGGATTCGTGTTGCGCACGCGTGGAGTCGGATCAAGACTGTCAACGTGAACCTCCACGACTGGATCGATGAGCTCTGCGACGTGCTCGACATCGAGGTCGAGGTGGACGAGGCCCTGATCCTGGACCTCGCTCGCGACTCGGCCCACAACGTGGAACGACGCTCGGCTCCGATCACCACCTTCCTGCTGGGCTACGCGGCCGCCGGCTTCGAGGGCTCGCCACCGCAGGTGGAACGGCTCTCCGCGCTGGCCACCGCGCTCGCCCTGCGCTGGGACAAGACACCGGAGGAGATCAGGGACGAGGTCGAAGAGGTCGAGGTCGAGATCGAGGACGTCGAGATCGACGCGTGACCGGGTACGCCTAGACATCCCATGCTCCCGAGGTGCCAGGCGGTCACGCTGCCGGTTGGTGGGCTGGCGGTGGGCCCGCGCGGTTGCACACCACTCTGGCTCACCACCAGAGGAATGCACCCCCACTAGGGTGGCTGCATGCGCGCCGTCACCGCACCCGAGCCGGGTGGTCCCGAGGCCCTGCAGGTCACCGAGTTGCCCGACCCCGAGGCAGGTCCGGGCGAGGTCGTGATCGACATCGTCGCCAGCGCGGTCAACCGGGCCGACACCCTGCAGCGGCAGGGGTTCTACCCGCCGCCGAAGGGCTCCTCCGACGTGCTCGGCCTCGAATGCTCTGGCCGGATCAGCGCTGTCGGCGCCGGGGTCGAGGGCTGCAACGTTGGCGACGAGGTCTGCGCGCTGCTCGCGTCCGGGGGGTACGCCGAAAAGGTGGCCGTGCCGGCCGGACAGGTGATGCCGGTTCCGTCCGGGGTCGGCCTCCAGGCCGCCGCAGGCATCCCGGAGGTCGCATGCACCGTCTGGTCCAACGTGTTCATGGTCGCCGGGCTCCAGCCGGACGAGACCCTGCTCGTGCACGGCGGAGCCGGCGGGATCGGCAACTTCGCGATCCAGCTCGCCAAGGCAATGGGCGCCCGGGTGCTCAGCACCGCCGGCTCGGCCGAGAAGGTCGAGCTCTGTCAGTCGCTCGGAGCCGATCGCGGGATCAACTACCACGACGAGGACTTCGTCGAGGTCGTCAAGGAGGCCGGGGGTGCCGACGTCATCCTCGACAACATGGGAGCGAAGTACCTCTCCCGCAACGTCAAGGCACTCGCAGCCGAGGGCCGGCTGGTGGTGATCGGCATGCAGGGCGGCTCGAGGGCCGAGCTCGACCTGGGCGCGTTGCTCGCCAAGCGGGGGGCCGTGATCGCGACGTCGTTGCGTTCTCGGCCCACCGAGGAGAAGGCAGCAATCTGTGCGTCGGTCGTCGAACACGTCTGGCCGCTGATCGCGGAGGGCAAGGTGCGCTCGTTCGTGCACGAGGAGGTGCCGCTCGAGGAAGCGGGGCGGGCTCACGCGCTGATGGAGTCGGGTTCCCACAGCGGCAAGATCCTGCTCACGGTCGCTGGGTAGGGTCGATCCCATGTCGACGTCCCAGGACCCGCCCCCCGAGAACCAGTTGATGGTGATCGGTCCCGACGGCCAACCCGTCGCCGTACAGGCCGATGGCGACCAGGACGACGATGGCAGCGAGCGCAACGTCACCGACCTGGTCGAACAGCCGGCCAAGGTGATGCGGATCGGCCGGATGGTGCAGCAGTTGCTCGAGGAGGTGAAGTCGGCCCCGGTCGATGAGCCCGGGCGCAAGCGGCTGGCAGGCGTGCTGCACATCTCGATCAAGGAGCTCAAGGACGGGCTCGCACCCGAGCTCGATGACGAGCTGGACCGGCTGATCGAGCCGTTCGACGACGCCACCCCGACCGAGTCGGAGCTGCGCATCGCGCAGGCCACGCTGGTGGGCTGGCTCGAGGGCCTGTTCCACGGGATCCAGACGGCGATCTACGCCCAGCAGATGGCTGCCCGCTCACAGCTGGAGCAGATGCGGCGAGCGCTGCCACCGGGTGCGCTGCCGGGGATGCACGGCGAACAGGGTCAGCCGGGTGGCCCGGGAGACGAGGACGGCCACGAGCGTGGTTCCCAGGGCGGGATGTACCTCTAGTCGCAGTAGTCGCAGAACCCGGTCGAGGGCACTGCGGTGTGGCACTTCGGGCACAGCGGGGGCATCTTCTCGGCCGCTGCGGCACGACGCTCGCGGCTGCGGGACGCGCTCAGCCTCGGTGTGAGTGCCCAGGAGCCCCCACCTGCCGGCATGTCGGCGCCGAACTCGCGGTAGCACTCCAGTCGTTCGCGCGCGGCGTGGTCGTCGGCATCCCCGGGGAGCGAGCCACGCGCGGAGACGACGGCGGGGCCGTAGCCGGCCCCGACACTGCCGTCTGTGTTGACGCACAGCGAGGACAGGAGCGGCTCGCCACGCTCGGCACAGTCAGCCGAGACCCGCCCGAGCACGTCACTGATCCAGTAGTGGCTCGGCCGTTTCGTGTGGATCTTGCTGCGGCTCATCGCGGCAGCCGCGAGGTCCTTGGACGTGATCACCGAGTGATAGGTCTTCGCCGTCTCCAGCAGCACGTCCCTCGCGGCGTCGGCCCAGGCAGTCCGGGCGGCTTCGTCCCCCACCTCGGAGGCATCGACGACTGCGTCGGCGGGGTCAGGTTCCGCTGCGTGACCGTCCACGTCGAAACCAAGACCACGCAGCACCACGGCTGCCGACGCCGGGCCGCCGGAGAAGTCCTCGGGCGGCGCGAGCTCACCGGTCGCGCGAAGGTGGGCGACACCAAGAACGGCCAGCGAGTCGTACGAGGAGGAGTTGTGCAGGAGCTCGAACTCACCGCTGTGGTCGAAGCCGTAGCGGGAGAGGAACTCGTCGGCCCCGATGCGGTCGAACTCCTCCAGGGCGAGCAGGACGTGCTCTGGCCTGACGGCCTGAAAGGGGGGCATGTACTTCACTCTACGTCCGGGCCGGCCGGGTTCCCTAAAGCGGTCGCACCATCACCAGCTCGTCGTCCTCGTTGGCGCCGCGCAGCCGGGTGAAACCGCAGCGCGCCAAGACGCGGAGGCTGGCCCGGTTCTCGGGCCGCACGCTCGCCCGGATCCGTACGCCGACCCGGTCGGTCTCCTCGAGCAGAGCCGTCAGCGCCTCGCTCACCGCACCGTGTCCGCGGGCCTCCTCGACCAGACCGAAGCAGACCTCGGTCTCGGGCACCTCGTCGGGTGCCGCTGCGGGAGCGCCGAAGAACCCGATGGACCCGACGACCAGGCCGTCGGAGCTGCGCACGATGTGTCGCTGACCCCATCCGGCGTCGGGGTCGTCGGACTTCACCATCGCCGCCGCGTCCTGGTCCTCCTTGCGCGGGTAGTCAGGGTGCCAAGAGACCCGGCGCCGCCCGGCCAGCATTCCGGCCGCGTCCTCGGGGGTGACCAGTGGCAACCGAAGCCGGGGGGTGTTGACGAGGTCGGGAAGTCCGCTCACGGGAAGTACTTGCGGAGCTCGAGTGCCGCCCCGTCCTCGTAGACCGAGAGGGTCGAGTGGTGGGCTGCGTCGTGGACCTCCTGCACCGCCTGCCCCATCGCCACCCCGCGCGCCGCCCAGCGAAGCATCTCCACGTCGTTGCGGCCGTCGCCGATCGCGAGGGCGTCCTGCGGCCCCAGTCCGAGCTCGCGGGCCACGTGCTCCAGCCCCGAGGCTTTCGACACCCCCACCGGAGCGAGGTCCAGCCAGGCCGTCCAGCCCACGACGTAGTCGGTGCCATGCAGCCCGAGCCGGGACGCCATCGCGACGAAGTCGTCAGCGGTCGCCGTGGGGTCACGAATGATCACCCGGCTCACCGGGCCGGCCACGATCTCGTCGACCGCGGTCTCGATCATCTCGCCGGAGAGCTCCCCCTGGGGAAAGGGACGGTTCACCCGGTAGCCGACGCCGCGCTCCTCGACAGCGACCAGGGCCTCGGGGTGTTGTTCCAGGACCTGCTGCACCGCCTTGCGGGCGTCGAAGGTCTCCTCGTGGACCACCTCGAGCGGCGGGTAGCGGAAGATCACCGCTCCGTTGGAGGCAACCACCCACAGCCGGTCCGCGCCCTCCCGGGGTAGGTCGAGAAGGTCCGCGATCTTGTCCATGCCGTGGGGTGACCGTCCGCTCGCGAGCACGATGTGTGCTCCTGCGTCGACGGCCTCGTGCACGGCGTCGTAAAGCACGGACGAGATCTGCTCGTAGCTCTGGCCCTCACCCTCGACCCACTTGAGCAGGGTGCCGTCGATGTCGAGCGCGACCAGCTTCGGCTGCCAGGAGGATCCCTCAGCCACCTGTGGTACCCACCGGCTCGAGGACCTCGCGGCCCTGCAGGTAGGGCTGCAGGGCCATCGGGATCCGGACCGAGCCATCGGCCCGCTGATGCGTCTCCAGGATGGCCACGATCGTGCGCGGGATGGCGACCAGGGTGCCGTTGAGGGTGGCGATCGGCTGGACCTCACCGTCGAAGCGTCCGCGGATGTCGAGTCGTCGGGTCTGGAAGTCGGTGCAGTTCGAGGTCGAGGTCAGCTCGCGGTAGCGGCCCTGGGTCGGCACCCACGCCTCGCAGTCGAACTTGCGCTTCGCCGAGAGACCGAGGTCACCGGCCGCGACGTCGATGACGCGGTACGCGAGCTCGAGCTTGTCCAGCCATTCCCGCTCCCAGCCGAGCAGGCGCTCATGTTCGGCGGCGGCCTCGTCGAGGGTCGTGTAGGAGAACATCTCCACCTTGTCGAACCAGTGCACGCGGATGATCCCGCGGGTGTCCTTTCCGTGCGAGCCCGCCTCCTTGCGGAAGCAAGGGCTGAACGCCACGTATCGAAGCGGCAACGTGTCGCCGTCGAGGATCTCGTCGGAGTGGTACGCCGCCAGCGGCACCTCCGAGGTGCCGACCAGATAGGTGTCCTGGCCCTCGATCCGGTAGACGTCGTCCGCGGCCTGGCCGAGGAACCCGGTGCCCTCCATGGCCCGCGGCTTGACCAGGGCCGGCGGGATCATCGTGGTGAACCCGGCCGAACGGGCCTGGTCCATCGCCATGGTGACCAGCGCCAGCTCGAGGTCCGCACCCGGACCGGTCAGGTAGTAGAACCGTGAACCTGAGACCTTGGCCCCGCGCTCGACGTCGATCGCGCCGAGGATCTTCCCCAGCTCGACGTGGTCCCGGGGCTCGAAACCCTCGGCCTCGAAGTCCCGCGGGATGCCGTGCACGGAGAGCACTGCGTAGTCGTCCTCACCCCCGGCCGGTGACTCGTCGGCTGCCGGGTTGGGGATCGCGTAGACCGCGTCGCGCCAGCCCTGCTCCGCCTCGGTCTGCGTGGCCTCCGCCGACTTGACGTCGGCGGCCAGCTGCTTGGTCCGGGCCAGCAGGTCGGCCTTCTCCTCGCCCTGGGCCTTCGCGATCAGCTTGCCCAGCTGCTTCTGCTCGGCGCGGAGCTGCTCGAAGTCGGCGATCGCGACCCGGCGCGCCGAGTCGGCCTCCAGGGCCTCGTCGACCACCGAGCTGGACAGCCCGCGCTTCTCCTGGGCGGCACGGATCAGGCCAGGGTGGTCGCGGAGCAGTCGTGGGTCGATCACGGCCCGAGACTAACGTTCACGTCCGGACGCGAACTACTCAGCAGGCGGCAGCACCAGCGGGAAACTGGCCGCGACGGGTGCCACGGCCGCGCTCGGCTTGCCGTAGGCGGTCCACTTCTTGCCGTCCGTCGGCAGGAAGTATGTGGAGAGCGCGGGCTTGTCGGCGCAGAAGGCCCAGGTGACCCCGGTGTCGTCGGTGAACCCTGCACCGAGCCGGCACGGGCTCGCGGGCAGAGCGGAGAGCCCGGTTGAACCCGCAGGCAGGACGGTGCCGCCGCTGCGGGTCACCGCGCTGGTGTCCGCGGGACCGTTGCCGGGAGGGTTGGTCTCGTCGCTGTCGATGCTCTCCAGGAACGGCTCACCGGTGTTGCGGTTGAAGCCGTTGAGGAACGTCCAGGGGCCCTTGGGCAGGGTGCTCTCCAGGGTCGTCTTGCCGCCGGCCACGCTGAGCCCCCACACCCTGTTCTTCGTGTCCACGACCCGCAGCGTGTCCGCGCGCGCAGGATCGAAGGCCCAGCCGATCGCCCGGACGTCGTCGCTCCCGGTGCGCTCGCGAATGTCGATGACCTTCGCGTTGCCGGCCGCCAGCGAGTAGACCTTGAGCCTGCCGCTCTTCTCCTCCGCGCCCGAGATCTGGGTGTCCGGGATCGCCCAGAGACGGTTGCTGCTGACCAGCAGTGCGGCCTGCTCGGGCGTGGAGCTGGAGGCCTGGACGCCTGGCAGCTTGTGGGGGGTCGTCTGGCCGGTCGAGGGGTTGAACGTGATGTAGACGGTGGTGCTGGTCTCGCCGTCCGCGCCGCCAGCACTGGTCACGCCGAGGAGCCAGTCACCTTCGCCGGCGCTGGTGTCAACCTCTTTCGGAGCAGCCGAGGGAGTCTGGTCGGCGCCCTTCGGGTCGTCGTCGGTGGTGTCCTCCGCGCTGCCGCACGCAGTGGTGAGCAGCAGCGCTGCAAGGGTCGCAGCCAGTGGCGCTACCGACACTCGGAGAATCGTTCGGCGCATGTGGTCCCCCTCGCTGAGTTGGCCATGGTCTTGAATGGACCGCATGGTCAGGTCCGCTCCTCCCGATGATCCCACATCGGGCCACGCGAGGCGTGGACGTGACTGAAGCCGCACTGCGACCCAGACGACTCGGCTGGAGCGCCCTCTGCTTCGTCCTGTTCGCCGTGTTGGCCGTCCTGGTGAAGACGGAGTGGTCGCCGCTGCTCGACCTCGACGCCGAACTGGCCTCGTGGCCGGAGGCGGTCACGCGGGCCCATGAGGGTCTTTACCACTTCTGGCGCTACCTGGGGATCGCCACCTCCACGCTCCCCGAGGCAGTGGCGACTGGGGTCGTGGCCATCGCCCTCGAGGCCAAGGGGCACCGACGGGCAGCGATCTGGACGATCGGCGTGATGGCGAGTCTCGGACTTGTGACCGCCCTGATCAAGCAGGTGGTCGGGCGGGAGCGCCCGGTCTGGGACGACCCACTCGCGGTGCTGACGTCGTACTCGTTTCCCTCGGGCCACTCGGCGGGGATCGTCGGCGCGATGGGCGTGGCCGTCGTCCTCGCCCGGATGCTGGTCCGGCGGCGCGGCGTACGCCGACTGGGGCTCGGCCTCGCCGTCGTGCTGGTCGTCCTCGTGGGCGCCGACCGCATCTTCCTCGGCCTGCACAACTTCTCGGACGTGATCGCGGGCTACCTCCTCGGCGGCGGACTGGTGCTGCTGTGGCTGGCGCTCTACGACCCCACTCCGCGGTCGATCGCCCTGGTCAACACCCCGCTGCCGGACGCCGTACCCACCCAGCGCAAGAAGCTCGCGGTGATCCTCAACCCGATCAAGATCGACGACGCCGAGCAGTTTCGGGTGCTGGTCGAGGCGCTGGCGACAGCCTCCGGGTTCGCCTCGGTGGTGTGGTGGGAGACCACCATCGAGGACACCGGCTACGGGATGGCACACGAGGCAGCGACCAGTGGCTGCGACGTGGTCCTGGCCATCGGCGGCGACGGCACCATCCGCGCGGTGTGCGAGGAGCTCGCCGGCACCGGCATACCGGTGGGGATCGTGCCGGCGGGCACCGGAAACCTGCTGGCCCGCAACCTCGGGATCCCGCTCTACCTGCGCTCGGCGGTCGACGTCGCACTGAACGGGCAGGACCGCGCGATCGACATGGTCGAGGTCAGCGGCGACAAGATGGAGGACGCCACCTTCCTCGTGATGGCCGGGCTGGGCTTCGACGCCGCGATCATGGAGGGCGTCAACGAGAGCATCAAGGCGAAGGTGGGCTGGCTGGCCTACGTGTGGTCGGGCCTGAAGTCATTGATGTTCCCGGCCATCCGGGTCGAGGTGTCGGTCGACGGTGGACCGTTCACCCGGCACCGCGCCAGGACGCTGGTGATCGGCAACGTCGGCTTCCTCCAGGCCGGGATGCCGCTGATCCCCGACGCGGCGATCGACGACGGGAAGCTCGACGTGGTGCTTCTCTACCCGCGGCGGTTCCTGTCGTGGGTGCCGCTGGCCGTCCGGGTGCTGACCAAGAACAAGCGCACCGACGAGACGATCACCCGGATGACCGGCCGGGAGGTCGTCGTACGGACCAGTGTCGACGCCCCGCGTCAGCTCGACGGCGACCTGATCCCATCCGGCCGTGAGCTGCGCGCGACCTGCGTGCACGGGCGGCTGCTGGTGCGGGTTCCGCGCTGACTCAGGATTCCGGGTTGACCATCCACACCGGCACCTTCGGTCCGCCGAAGTCGGAGCCCTCGATCAGCTGGCCGGACTCGTAGGGTACGCGCAGCGGAGTGGTGCGTGGAACCCGGACTCGCGACCCTCACGGGCGGGCGTGCGAGATCGCGTCCTCCTCCTCGGGGGACAGCTGCATCTCGCTGGCCCAGCCGGCGACGTTCTTGGCATAGCTGCGTGAGTCGTTGCGGCCCTGGATCGAGGTCAGCACGACACCGCTGCCGCTGTCGTCGAGCAGGGCCATCGACCAGGAGAGCTGGCCGCCGGTGTCGGCGAAGGCGTCGTACCTGACCACGGCCACGTGCCGCATCGCCTGGGCGTTCTCCGCCTTCAGCGCCGCCACCTCCTGGCGCAAGGCGCGCGGATCCAACGGCAGACCACTGGTGTCGGCTCGGGACCGGCCCCGTCGGCTCGTGCGCCGGCCCGCGACGGCCACCGACAACGCAGTCAGGGAGAGCACGAGGGCGAGCAGGCCGAGAGCGGTGTCCACGATGCCGAGAGTAGGTACGCCGGTCGTTGTGCCAGTGGAGACTCGCGGAGACCGGACTAGTCCAAATCCGATCTCGGCGTAGAGGTGATTGCGCGGACCACCCGAAGTGATCAACCTTGCTTGTATGCGCGCTACCTACAGAGCCCTCGGTCACCTGATCGCCGGGATGGTCGTCATCCAGGCGGCTGCTATCGCGATGTGGGCCTTCGGAATGTTCCACTGGCTCGCCGAGGGGGACGGCAACACCGTGACTCCTCAGCTCGCGAAGGACTTCCTAAAGGGGGTTACCGGTTCCGTCGGCATGTCCATCCACAGCATCGGCTCGGTTGTCATCGCGCTGCTGGCGATCATCTTGTTGATCATCTCCTTCTTCGCCAAGGTCCCCAGCGGGGTGAAGTGGGCCGGGTTCACGTTCCTGGCCGTGCTGTTCCAGTGGGTCATCGCCATCGTCTCCTTCGTGGCACCGGGGTTCGGGTTCCTGCACGGCGCGAACGCCCTCGTGATCGCCTGGCTCGGCTGGCGGGTCGCGAAGCAGGCGGGCGTCGCCGAGGAGTCCGCGCCTGCCTCTGAGGCGGCCGCGGCGCGGTGACCCGCGCTCGGGTCCGGCTGCTGGTCGGGCTCGTCCTCACCCTGGCGATCGTCGGACCGCTGGGCGCGATGTGGTGGGACAGTCGGCTGCCCTCGTCGTACTCCGTGATGGACATGGGGG
>Ga0136634_10000895_pt1 | contig 11932 bp, 8 predicted proteins | sample AntDrymUQ8332106_2_FD_104654 | JGI IMG/M metagenome (GOLD analysis project Ga0136634, IMG submission 104654) | Polar desert sand microbial communities from Dry Valleys, Antarctica - metaG UQ833 (21.06) | ecosystem: Environmental > Terrestrial > Soil > Desert | place: Antarctica: Dry Valley... | reverse complement strand
TGAGAGTATTTTTTTTCTTCATCAAAATCATCATCATTTTCTTCAGCGTATTCGCTGCGGACATCATTACTTTTTACGACGCCCAGTTCGTTCCTGAATAAATCGTAATCCACGTCAAATTGATTTAAGATTTGAGTAGCTATGTTTTCTTTATTCTTTAAAATCGAAAGCATCAAATGCTCGGTTTCTACAGTAGGACTTTTCAAAGCTTTTGCTTCCAGAACAGTTACCCTGATCACTTTTTCTGCCTGCTTTGTAAGGGGCAAGCTGTTTATGTTGGCAATGTTCTTTCCTGTTTTGTCTTTTACCGCGAGTTCAACTTCTTTCCGCAGTTCATATAAATCTATATTGAAACTCTTTAAAATGCGAACCGCGGTATTGTCACCTTCACGTATTAAACCCAGCAACAAATGTTCCGTACCGATGAAATCATTACCCAGTCGTAAAGCTTCTTCCCTGCTGAACGAAATAATTTCCTTTACCTGGGCGGAAAAGTTATTGTCCATTTTTGTAATTTGTTGTGTGTGATACAATAATAACGAATATTTTTGACTTCTGTTGTGAATGAAACACTTACGGATATAAACCAATAAGAGTTTTATGGAGGTCAAAATTGATACCAGAGAAAAATTTCATGCCATTACTATTCACGAAGCTTCTCTCGCTGCTAATATGACAGAAAAGATGGAAAATTGTTTGATTCCGTTGCTACAAAGTGACGTTAAAAATGTGGTCATTAATCTAAAAGATATTAAAACAATTGATGAAGCTGCCGCAAAGCAATTGATACAACTGCAACAGTTGTTTTACGAGAACAATGCATCCTTTGTGATTTGCGAACTGCAGAAACAAGTAGAGGAATCTCTCGATAAAGTAAATCTCCTGGAGCTTATCAACCTGACACCTACGGAAAGCGAAGCCGGTGATATCGTTCAAATGGAAGAGATTGAAAGAGAGTTGATGGATGGGGAATTTGAAAATTAGCAAATTAGCAGAAAATGAAAGAGGAATTTTCTAACAGTATTTTGCGCATAGCAGCTTTCTAAAGAAATTCTCATAGTTAAAACATATAGGATTGTTGCTTTACAAGGTATATAATATACCGCGCTCGATCCCATCACTTGTTTCTCAGATCAGACATTGAAATGAAAAAATACGCAATCATAGTAGCAGGTGGTTGGGGTACCCGTATGGGATCCCCGGTTCCGAAACAGTTTATGAACCTGAACGGAAAACCAGTCTTGTGGTATACCCTGAATGCCTTCCTGGATGCTTATGATGATCTTGAAATCGTTTTGGTAGTCCCTGAAGATCATTTGCAAACCGGGGAGATTATTCTTCAATCTACAACCGGGCCGGGCCGCATAATACTAACACCCGGGGGACAGAACCGGTTTCTCTCTGTAAAAAATGGGTTGCAGCATGTACAGCATTCATCTATAGTTTCTGTGCATGATGGCGTTCGGTGCCTTGTTTCAAAAAATCTCATTCATCGTTGTTATGCCATGGCACTGGAACAAGGCAATGCTGTTCCGGCGATCCGGGCAACCGACTCTATCCGTTTCGAAACGGTAATGGGAAACGAGGTTTTAAACCGCGACCAGGTCAAAATCATACAAACACCCCAAACATTTTTTAGCGATCTGATTAAAGCGGGCTACGAACAGCCATTTACTGAAGCTTTCACTGACGAAGCCAGTGTGGTTGAAAAACTGGGCATCAAGATTAACCTCGTGGAAGGGGAAGAAACGAATATCAAGATCACCCGGCCCATGGATATCATCATTGCCGAAAAGATTTTAGAAAACCGGTCAAGGTAGTAAAGTGCTGATTAGCCTCTTATTAGTTTTATCCACCAGGGCAAATTATCAACGCGTATAGATGGATATGTTTCTGCTGTGGCGCCAAAACTGCTGTAAAAGAATGCAAGATTTTTGATATCAGAACCTTCAAAATCCAGTACTAGATCATTCCCTGCATGATCATGAATAAATCTGTCGATCAGGTAATGGGAAGCACCTGAAGTTTTACCGTTGGGATGATTGCCCACCAATATATAGTAGGCCCGGTTGTGTGAAAAAAAATACACCGCCGACGCCACCAATTGATCCTGCAGGTAAACGCCACATGCCACTGCCTGATTCCTTGTTTTCAATAAATGGTACAGTTTTTCAAATCGGATATAATCTTCATCCTTTATTCGCCATATACCTTGCATTTGATTTTTTGATAACTGAATGATCGCAGAGATAGACACGTCGGTTTCGTACCTCGTTTCCAACTGCCGGGATTTTTTTACATTCCGTCTGATATTTTCACGATAGCCGGTATATAAGGCATCATAAGACTTATTTAAATGAAGTATGTAATTATTCCGCAGTGAAGCAAAGGGTAAACCAGTAAAAACATTTCCGGTATTGAGAGCTATCTCTATCAATTTATATTTAGAAGAAATTAAATGAACAAACTGAGCGATCATTTGTTCATTCAACTGATTTCCGAAAATTCCGAGGGAGGCTGTAAAAGCAGGCTGATATAAATAATAAATTCCATACTTTTTATTCCAGGTCAGGGGCATGACAGCTTCATAATCTTCCATTACCAAAGCATCCCAATGGCTTGCCATCAGGTCGAGATAAAATGATTGTCCGTAGATCAATCCATTTGCTGCCCGGTCAATGCATCGATCCCACTTCAAAACATCCACCTGTTCTCGCCGGAGATATTGGATTTTATAGGCTGACATTAAAAAGGAACTTTATGCCCAACAATACGACGCAAATCAAAACGATGCACATCGATGCTGAAAGAAAGACGTTGAAAAAACTTATTTTCTCCGGGCACTGTTTTTAGATTGTCCCGAAACTCCCTACTATAAACCAGTGGCGCGTAAATATTCAATAGATTCTTAAAAAGCGTTAATTGTAATCCGCCAACATATAAAAACCTGCTCGTGGCTGCATCCTTTTCCCAGGCTTCTGCATAAGTGCCAATATCGAAAAAAATACGCAAAGGCAATTTCACCGGGAATAGCTTTTCAGGTAATGTGGTATTGAAGTTTATTGATGACACCCAGTTATCAGAACGTCCCTGCAACCCCTGAAAAAGGTCGGTACGCAGTTTTAAACCTCCATCGCGAAGCATGATCTGCTGACCTGAAAAATAAGCGGATTCATTCCGGCCAATAAAATAATTGCTATACGTATAGTCTTCATTGCCTCTAACTGCGGTTAGCTTTGGCTGATATACTAAGGTTGCAAATTCGGTGGCAGTGGCCGGAGAACCTATGTAGCCAAATTTTGCTGCGAAGAAACGCACCTGCATCCCTCCACCCTTTGCATAATTATAAAAGTAATTGGCGGTTGCATTGGCACGATAAAAGCCATCGCCTTGTTGCAATTGCAGTTGTACATCGTATGGATACAGGACTCTGTAATCGGTAATATTAAAAACCAGCTGATTCAGATAACGGTTTTCAACCTCAGCTTCTGCAGGATAAAATAAAGAATCTGCTGTTTTCTTATTATAATTGAATCCACGCTCTCCTATTAAAAACGTTTTCCATTCGATCCACTTTTCCAAAGTGCTTCTTGCGTATTTATTTTTTAAGGTAACACGAAATGAGGGCACGATTTTGCGAAATCCTCCAAAGATTTTATTGCCGTTGCTATCGATTCCCTTTAATGTTGAAAAGCGGGCTCCACCCAAACCCAACTGGATTCTTTGAATTCTATTTTCAGGAAACCAGGAATAACTGGCGCTGCCAATTCCATTGAGCTGTTTACTACCGGCGGCATACAAGGGAACAGCAACGAATTGAAATTTGTTTGAAGGGAGATTAAAATTATGGATGATCGCGCCAATCATGAAACCGTCGTATTTGTTGTAACCGGCAGCAGGAACAACATTCAGGTAATTAAACTTATCAGTACCCTTCAGCGAAAATAAAAAGACAGGTTTTAGTTTACGCGAAGGTAAGGGAGCCGCACCTTTATCATTCAGAGCCATAAAGAGATCGCTCAAATCTTTTTGCGCATGTACTTGCATCGCGTTTTGAAAGTCTTCAGGATAAGGATGTTTGAATTGCCATTGCGTATAATAAGCACGCATGCACGAATCAAATAGTTCCCTGCCAAGAATATGTTCTAATCGTTTCATCCAGAGGGCCGCCTTGCTGTAAGCGATGAGACTGTAATTGATCTCTGTAAAGTCATTCGAAGGAGTACTGACCGGTTGATCCAATTTGTTTTTTTCATAGGCCCTGATCAAAATCTCCTCCATATTTTCAGGCATCTTCCGGGAAATCCAATTTCCTTTGTCATTGGTTCTAACTCCGTATTTCCATTCCTTGTACCGCGCATCATAGTAACTATTCATCCCTTCATCCATCCATGGATGTACTCTTTCATTACTGGCTATCATTCCATAAAACCAGTTATGGCCGATCTCATGCTCTATCACTTCCTCTAATACTTTTTCATTGTTAGTTGGAGAAATGCTGGTGATAGCAGGATATTCCATCCCACCATTAAAACCCATTTTGGCTTCAACAACACTAATGGAGCTATATGGATATTCGCCCAGTACCTGGGATCGGAAATGTATAGCATCTTTTATATATTGAATGCTGTTTTTCCATCCTTGATTTTCTGTGGAAGTGTAGGAATAAGCCTGGACTACTTTACCCGATTTGAATTGAATGGTATCATGCCGAACAATAAAATTTTTATCCGCAAACCATGCAAAGTCATGAACACGGTTTTGTTTGTATTGCAAAGTTTTAAGTTCAGTAGGCAATTGGCGGCTTGCAATCTTTGAAACAGGCTTAAAGTTTTTGACTGATGATTTTTTATTGGTGACTTGGGCTTTTAATTTTGATTTTTGACCCGTTTCGGGTTTATTCTTCGGGCTTCCGACTTCTGACTTCCGACTTCTGTCTTCCGACTCCTGAGTTCTGACCTGCGACTCCTGACTCCCGACTCCTGCCTCATTCAGAAGCTCCCCCGGCGCGGCCACTACATACGTTTCGGGAATTGTGATCCGAACGTCAAAATTTCCGAATTCACTATAAAATTCTCCCTGGTCTAAATAAGGCATAGGATGCCATCCTTTCCGATCATACACTGCAGGTTTGGGGTACCATTGTGTGATCTGGTATGATCGACCGGTGCGACCGCTCCGGGAAAAATTATTGGGGATCTTTACATGGAAAGGCGTTGTAATTTCTATTTTTTGAGCAGGTGGCAGCGGTTGTATCAAAAATACTTTGATCACATCGATGTACAAAGGATGATCTTCAATTTTGAGGGTATTATTATTTGTTCTGAAATCAAGGCGATTGATATAACCTCTTTGTTCTTTATCAGAAAAATAGAAATCAGTTCTGCCATTTTGCAGAAGCTGCTCGCTGAAAGCGGAGCGGTCATTTTTAAAAGCGTTTGGCCACAAATGAAACCATATAAAAGAAAGCGTATCGGGCGAATGATTGGTATACTCAAGTTTTAGAAATCCATCCAGGCTGTGCTCGATGTCATTTAAGCTAACATCAATCACATAATCCGTTTGTTGCTGCCAGTATTTTTGCTGACCGTGAACAATTCGATGACCAAGCAGGGTGAATAAAAAAAGAAAAAAGAATTTAAAATTCAACATTATTAAATGTATGGTTGATACAGGATATCTATTGGAGGCTTCCTTCCTTTATAAGAAGTCCGAACAGGTTTCCCAGATCCTGGTGGCTTCCTTTTTCAAGGGATGCTTTCAGATCTTCGGGATACGGATGCCTGAACTTCCATTGGTTAAAATACTCTTTCAATCCATTCTGAAGATTTTCCTTGCCAATAGAGGCTTCCAGTATTGACATCCATACTGCTGTTTTTAGATATACAACGATGCCATACTCGTCTTTATTGGCGAAAGCCGTTGAAGGAGTCTGAATAGCTGCTTTGGCTGGCAATGAATTCATCGCAAACATGATCCTTGTCAGAAATTCATCGGCGGCCATTTTTTTGACCTCTTCGGGCAGGCTGGCTCCGAATACGCTATTGGACCGATACTTTTCCGCCTCGTACCTGAATTGAAAATAAGTATTGAGACCTTCATCCATCCAGGGATTATCTCTTTCATTACTGCCAAGAACTCCATAGAACCAATTATGACCCACTTCATGGGCAATAACAGCATCAAGACCTTCTTTGTTTGCATCCGGGCTGGTTATTAAAGTAATCATTGGATATTCCATACCGCCCGAAGAGAGATTTTTAGGACCTTCTACAGCAGCAACTGTTGGGTATGGGTACTCCCCGATCCAGTCTGAATAATGGCTTATTGCATCTTCAATAAAACCGATACTGTTATGCCATTCTTTATTTCCATTAGGCTGATAATAGGAAAAAACATCTATAATATTTCCAGATTCTAATTTCAGGGTATCGTATTGAATGACGAAATCCTTATCCGCGAACCATGCAAAGTCGTGTACATTCTCTGCATAATACTGAAGTGTTTTATTTGCCTCTGGATCAGGAGATTTGTAATGGCGAACCGCTCTTTTATTTACATAATTTTCGGCGCCGATTTTTTTGTATTGCGCCAGTTCAGTTTGTGTTTGTAATGATCCGGTTGCCCCAATTACATATTCAGCAGGAACAGTGATCGAGACCTTGAATGTTCCAAATTCACTATAGAATTCGCCCTGGTCGAGATACGGGAATGCATGCCAGCCTTTCCGGTCATACACTGCCGGTTTTGGATACCATTGACAGATCATGTATTGCTGTGAATCATATCCCGAACGGGAAAAATAAGAGGGCAATTTTACATAAAAAGGTGTGGCAATGCTTATGGACTGTGCGGGCAATAAAGGCGAGTGTAAAATTAATTTTACAATATCTATGTGAAGGGGATCTTTCTCAATATTAACGGTTCGTCCGTTTACAGTAAAGCCCAAACTATCGATAAAGCCTTTTTGCGAATTGTTCAATTTTTGTTTGCTTTCTATATCATTAGCAAGTTGATTGGCCATTGCGGTGGTTCCATTTTTATAAGCATTGGGCCATAAATGAAAATAAATAAACGAAAGGGTATCAGGGGACTGATTGGTATAATCCATGGAGATATTTCCTTTAAGACTATTATTTTTATCATTCAACGTCACGGCAATGGTATAATTCACTTCCTGTTGCCAATAACCGGTTTGTGCAACGCCCTGGAGGGAGAAAAAACATGCAAACAAAAAAAATACTTGGGTCATACAAAATTTATAAGCTTCCTAAAATCATTGCCCTTTTCCTGAAAATATTATGCGTAGGGTGTGTGCCATAATCTTGACATCCAGAGCCAATGAAATGTTTTCTATATAAATCAGATCATATTGCATACGTTCAATCAACTGCTCAACATTTACAGCATAACCAAATTTTACCATACCCCAGGAAGTAATTCCGGGCTTCACTTTTAAGAGATACTTAAAGTAAGGGGTATTTTGAAGAATGTGTTTAATAAAAAAAGCCCTCTCGGGACGAGGACCTACTAGACTCATATCTCCTTTCACTACGTTCCACAACTGGGGCAATTCGTCTAAACGCCACTTGCGCATGGTTCGGCCCCATTTTGTGATTCGCGCATCATTTTGCGAGGAAAGTTGCGGACCATCCTTTTCTGCATCATGATACATAGAACGGAACTTATGAATAATAAAAGGCTTCCCTTTATAACCAATCCTTTCTTGTGAATAGATAATGCTCCCGGGCGAAGAAAGCTTTACCTTGATCATAACATACAGGAATAGCGGCCATAAAATGATGAAACCCAAAACCGCAACAACGATATCGATCACCTGCTTAATATTTTGTTGCCATTGAGGCATCAGACCAGTTTTTATATCAGATAATATGGCCCCGAAAACGTCATTCATTTTAACTGAACCCGAAAGTATATCCAACATATTAGGTGCTATCTTTATTTCCACATCTTTTTCGCTCAATATATTTACAATTTTTTCGACCTGGTCCCTTTCTGATGTAGAGAGGGCAACGACTACCAGTTTGATATTTTCTTCATCAATCACTCTTTCCATATCTCTCAAATAACCATAATGCTGCAAATGGTCGGCTATCCCGTTTGTATTCTCATCATTGGCAATAAAACCTGTATAATAATAACCTCCTGATCTGAGACCATGCTCGGTTTCCTTAAAAATTTTAGAAGCAACCCGATTTCCTCCGACCAACAAAGCATTGAAACGAACAAAACCCTCATCTAATTGCTTTTTAACAAGAAGGAGAATAAATACTCTGCCAATCCAGGTACATATAAATTGCACGAGCAAAAAACTAAAAAATGTTTTGTAATAGTAGGTATAACCTGAATGCGGGTCATTGATAACAATCATAAAAAAAATGATGGTACAACCAATTAAACTGCAAATGAGTGTAAGAGTAAACTCATTCAGGCGGGATTTCTTGTACAGGGATCGGTAGGAGCCAACCATTGCATAAAAGATTATCCAGGCAATTGGAAGTAGACCAATTCCCCACCAAAAACGCCTATTAATATAAATCTCGTCGTCGACGGTAATTGTGAAAAGTAAATAACGGCGCACAAAATACAAGGCAAGCCACGCCAGTATAGCCGCGAAAAAATCGCTGAGCAGATACCAGGCGCTATGGATCTTATTAGACAATTGCATGTGAACTCAGGCAATAATACTATTGTTTTTTTATCTTCTGAAGGATCTGGTGTGCTACATCCATAGCTCTGTAACCATCCAACTCGGTAACAATGACCGGAGTATTGTTGAGGATGGCCTCACAAAATTTTTCCAACTCCAGCTTGATGGCATTTACTTCAGGAATTACAGGATTTGAAACGGAGATTGTTTTTTTTCCGCCGCCAGGCGTTTCAAGATCAAAAGAAAAAACATCAATATCATGTGCTTCCTTCAATTTTATCACTTCTGTTTTCTTAAGCAGAAAGTCTATTCCTATATAGGCATCTTTTTGAAATATGCGGATCTTACGCATTTTCTTCATCGAAATCCGGCTAGATGTAAGGTTGGCGACACACCCATTGTTAAACTCGATGCGAACGTTGGCAATATCAGGCGTTTCAGTCATCACGGCTACGCCATTGGCCAAAATAGATTTTACATCGCTTTTAACCAGGCTTAAAATGATATCAATGTCATGGATCATGAGGTCCAGGATTACACTGACTTCGGTACCCCTGGGGTTGAACTCAGCAAGTCGGTGAACTTCTATAAACATTGGAGAGATGTCCAGGTCTTTTATTGACATAAAGGCGGGATTGAACCTTTCTACATGACCCACTTGGAATTTGATATTGGATTCTTTAGTCAGCTTAAGCAGTTCCCTTGCTTCGGCCATAGTATTGGCAAGGGGCTTTTCAACAAAAACATGTTTTCCCTTGCGGATAGCCAGCTTGCATAAATCAAAGTGAAAATTGGTGGGAGCAATAATATCGACTGCATCGACGGCATCCATCAAGGCGGAAGGATCAAGAAACCGGGCAAGTTGATATTTTTCCGAAACTTCCTGGGCTGTCACATCATTCGGATCATAAAAACCAATCAATTCGGCCTGATGAATCTCCTTCCAATTATTAAGGTGAAACTTACCCAGGTGTCCGACGCCGAAAATGCCAACCTTTAGCATAATACCTTTTTTAAAGGCCAAAGATAGAGGATAGGCTTTGGAGGAAACCGGAATGTTATAACCCTTTGTTTGGCAATGTGAATAAAATCAGCTTATTAAATCTGATTTTTTTAAATAACTTATTAATGGTGAATAAATAAATAAACAGGCACCATCCTTCAATTGATCAATAACGCGGCGATGCAAATTCATAGGTATCGCAGGACAGCCCTGGCTGCGGCCGATATAACCCAGTTTGGAAATAGTAGCAGGATTTACATAATCGGCCCCATGCATAACTATTGCTCTGCGACCTGCATTGTCATTGATTCCTCTTTCAACACCGTCTAATCTCAATGAATAACCATGCATTCCCTGGTAGGTACCCCGAGTTACATAAAATCCGGGGCTGCTTTGAAAAGAAGACATTTTATTAGAGAAATGATCTGCCATTTGCTTGCCGGAATTTCTACCATGGGCCACCCAGGTGCGGAATTTTAGTTCAAATTTGTTTAAATCTATTATATACAATCTCTTATTTATAGAGGGCTGATTAAAATCTGCTATGGCGATCACATTATCTTTCCGGGTTACACCAGATTGCAATAATTTCTCCATTCCTTTCAGAGCCATTTCGAATACTTCTTTAGACAGACCTTCTTTTTCAAGGTTAAGACTATCATATACAAGTAGATTTTTAATCATAAAAGCACTAGCGGTCGTCCTTGCAACTACGTCGATTTGGTGCAAACCTGAAGAGCCCGCTTCAGAAACTTTTTTGGGAAAAAACGAGTTTTTTGCAGCCACAAAAGACAAGTGTACGAACACAAGGATTGATGCGAAAAATATCCAGGTAAACTTTCTAGCTTTGAGCAAATCAATTGACTTCATGTGGATGTGGTTAATTAAAAACTGATACCGGTTAATTTTCTAAAACGTACAAAGGTCGGATTCAGGATAAACTTCTTCGTTATAAGGGACTTGTTAAATGGACTGCAAAGTTAGCCAATAAAATTTCTAAGCCTAAAAACTGTTGGTTTCTTAACAGTTTTTTGGAGTTATACTATATAAAAACTGAGGTATTTAATGAAGTGTGACTTCTCAATTTAACCCAATCCCTTCAAGATTTCATGTCCCAATTTGTCTCTTTTTGTAAAGAGATATCTTTCATTATGAGGGTTGGGCTTGACTTCAATAGGTACCGTTTCAACAATTTCAAGTCCATAACCCAATAAACCTGCGCGCTTTTTTGGGTTGTTGCTGATCAAACGCAGCTTGGTAATATTCAGGTACCTTAAAATCTGGGCCCCGATTCCGTAATCTCTTTTATCCATTGGAAAACCTAAATGAAGATTCGCCTCCACAGTATCCATTCCATTTTCCTGCAACTTATACGCTTTTAATTTATTGAAGAGACCGATCCCTCTACCCTCCTGGTTCATATACAAAATGACCCCTTTCCCTTTTTCGCTAACCAACTCCATAGCAGCATGCAGCTGATCACCACAGTCGCAACGTAAAGAACCCAGAATGTCCCCGGTAAAGCAGGAAGAGTGAACCCTAACCAATACCGGATCATCTTTTTCCCATTCACCTTTTATGAGGGCCAGATGTTCATTTTGAGTTGTTTTTTCAAGAAAAGCGACCAGTTGAAAATCACCGTATTTGGTAGGCATTTCCACACGCACAATTTCTTCGATCAAAGAATCTGATTTCAATCGATATTCTATCAGATCTTTAATTGAAATAAGCTTCAGATCAAACTTTTTTGCGATCACTCTTAATTCGGGCAACCTGGCCATCGAACCATCTTCATTCATGATTTCGACCAACACGCCCGCAGGGTCAAAGCCAGCAAGCCGTGCGATGTCAATAGTGGCTTCTGTATGTCCGGCTCTACGCAATACACCTCCTTTTTTTGCACGCAAAGGGAAAATATGTCCTGGCCTTCCCAGTTCTTCGGCTTTGATTTTTTTATTGATTAATGCCTGAACAGTCTTTGACCGGTCATGTGCGGATATTCCGGTAGTACAGCCATATCCAAGCAGGTCCACCGATACAGTAAAAGCTGTTTCGTGCAAAGCTGTATTGTTATTGACCATCAGATCCAGCTTTAATTCCTCACACCGATCCTCAATTAAAGGAGCGCAAATCAATCCCCTTCCATGCGTACTCATAAAGTTGATCACTTCCGGGGTCGCATTGGCAGCAGACGTTATAAAGTCACCTTCATTTTCCCGATCGTCATCATCCACTACTATAATTAACTTGCCATTTCT
>Ga0136634_10000894_pt1 | contig 11936 bp, 12 predicted proteins | sample AntDrymUQ8332106_2_FD_104654 | JGI IMG/M metagenome (GOLD analysis project Ga0136634, IMG submission 104654) | Polar desert sand microbial communities from Dry Valleys, Antarctica - metaG UQ833 (21.06) | ecosystem: Environmental > Terrestrial > Soil > Desert | place: Antarctica: Dry Valley... | reverse complement strand
GCCATAGCCGCACACGACCGCCATCTTGCCGGCCATCATCACGTCGGTCGCGCGGCGGATGCCGTCCACCAGGCTTTCGCGGCAGCCATATTTGTTGTCGAACTTGGACTTGGTGACGCTGTCATTGACGTTGATGGCCGGGAATGACAAATCGCCTTTTTTCTCCATCTGGTAAAGGCGCAGCACGCCCGTGGTCGTCTCCTCGGTCACGCCGCGGATATTGGCCTTCACCTTGGAATACCAGCCGGGGGTGCGGGCGAGGCGCTTCTTGATGGTGGCGAACAGCGCTTCCTCTTCTTCGTTGCCGGGGTTGCCGAGAACGCCGGCATTGCTCTCCGCCGCCGCGCCGAGATTGACGATCAGCGTTGCGTCGCCGCCATCATCGAGGATCATGTTGGCGGTTTCGCCGCCGGGCCATTCCAGGATTTGGTCGACATAGTCCCAATATTCCTGCAGCGTTTCGCCCTTGACCGCATAGACTGGCGTGCCGCGCGCGGCGATGGCGGCGGCGGCATGATCCTGCGTCGAAAAAATATTGCAAGACGCCCAGCGCACATCGGCGCCCAATTCCTGCAGCGTTTCGATGAGCACCGCCGTTTGGATGGTCATATGCAGGCAGCCGGCAACGCGCGCGCCCTTAAGCGGCTTTTTCGGTCCGAAGTCGCGCCGCGCGGCCATCAGGCCGGGCATTTCGGTTTCCGCGATGTCGATTTCCTTGCGGCCCCAATCGGCCAGACCCAGATCCTTCACGCGAAAATCTTTGCTCATCGTCATATCGTTCATTGCCGCTGCCTTATCGGATGGAGGGAGTATGCCGTTGTTATAGAGGCAGCACGAGCATCAAGCAATAAAGATATAAAGCTTTCCTTATATGCCGCACAATGCCTTGCACGAATGTGCGCTACTCGCCTTGGCCATGAAGGCTCACGCCCCGCCAGTCACCCGGCATCGCCATAATTTCAGAATCTGTGGGCAGCCCTAACGGGTGTCGTCCCCGACGCCGCGAAGCGGCGATCCGGGATCTCCTCGCATCGCACCGCTTCTGTACCTCAGTGACAGGCCATTGGGCCCGTGCGCGGAGGCCGGGGCGACTTAGAGGACGCGGCCATAGGGGCCAATCGCGAATTCAGTGAGCGTTGCCGTTTATCCGACGAAGGGCGCGAGGCGCTAGTAGTCCGACATCACGGCATGAGACGCGGCAATGTGGTGATCGCGCTAGCGGCCGCCGCTGACTTCCATGATGGCGCCGGTGACATAGGACGCGGCCGGCGAGAGCAGCCAGATCACAGCTTCGGCGATCTCTTCGGGCTGGCCAAGGCGGGCAAGCGGAATGGTGGGCATCACCCGTTCCGTACGGCCGGCCGGGGCGTCGCGCACACCCATATCCGTTTCGGTCAAACCCGGGGCGACCGCATTCACACGCACGCCCTCTTCGGCGGCCTCCCGTGCCAGACCGAGCGTAAAACTATCGATTGCACCCTTGCTGGCCGCGTAATGCACCCACTCCTTCGCCCCGCCCAAGCGGGCCGCGATCGATGATAGGTTCACAATTGCCCCGCCCGAGCCGCCGCGGCTTGTCGCCATGCGGCGCAAGGCTTCCCGCGCGCATAAAAATGACCCCGTGACATTGACGGCGAGCACCCTGTCAAGCATCGCGGCTTCCAGGTCGATGACTTTGGCCATCCCGCCTACGATCCCGGCATTGTTGACCAGCCCCTCGAGGGGTCCGAGCTGGTCTTGCGCGGTTTCGAACAGGCGGCGGACATCCTCCTCGCGCGAGACATCGCCCTGAACCGCGATGGCTTTGCCGCCGGATGCCTCGATCGCGGCCACGACATGGCGCGCCTCGTCGGCCTCCCTGGCATAGTTGACAGCGACTGCCGCGCCGCGCATGCCCGCCAGGCGCGCGACAGCCGCGCCGATGCCGCGGCTGGCTCCGGTCACGATCACAACGCGCGGGAAATGCGTCAGTGTCATTCAGTCCTGCTCATGAAAGCGCGATTCGATCAGCGCGGTGAGGGCGTCGAGCGCTTCCTCCGCCTCGGGGCCTTCGGTTTCGATAAGGATTGTCGAGCCCGGACCTGCCGTCAGCATCATCAGCCCCATGATCGAGGAGCCGCTGACACTTTGCCCATCCTTGGTCACCGTCACCTCCGCGTCGAACTTTTCAACGCATTTGACGAAATGCGCCGAGGCCCTGGCGTGCAGACCCTTGCGGTTCGTGACCATCACTTCAGCCAGGCATTGGTATACGCCGGAAGCAGGCATAGTGGTCATAAGAGGGCTCAACGATTGATCGCTTGATGAATTGGCCGCGCGACGCGGAGTATGCACTGGAGGACCACGGAGCGAAAGAGAAAAGCGTCGCGAGTTGGGGAAAAGCGGGCCACGGCAATGCATGCTTTTCGTAACAAATCTACTAAAGTTCGCAAGATTAATTCATCGCGAGTCTAGAAACTTATGTCACCGGCTGGTTAAAACCTGGCTGGCGACATGAATATATTTGCGTCCAGCTTCCTGTGCGAGCTTGATGGCTTCCTCGATCGGACATTCCTCGCGGACACGGGCGAGCTTGACCAGCATGGGCAAATTGATGCCGGCGATCACCTCGACCATGGAATCTTCCATGACCGAGATGGCGAGATTGGACGGCGTGCCGCCGAACATGTCGGTGAGAAGGACGACGCCATCGCCGCTCTCCACGTCCCCGAGAGCCTTGAGGATCGCTTTGCGCCTTTCCTCCATGTCGTCGTCCGGTTGAATGCAGATCGTCGCGATCTGCTCCTGCGGGCCGACGATATGCTCGAGCGCGGAGCGGAATTCCTTGGCCAGATTACCGTGGGTGACGATCACGACGCCAATCATGCTCATGTCCGTTCTAGCCGCAGCATCGCTGCGGCCGCAAATCATCTTGCTGCAATTGTCCTATCGGCAAGGCGCGTACTCAAGAGCATTCATGCGTATCGACGCCGATTTCGCAAAGCGTCGCGCTGTGTGCCGCAATCGCCGCTATTTCCGCTACGCGATGCGCAGCAAAGCAAGCCGCAATTTGAGAGGCGCGGACGCTTCGAAAGGAGCTAGGCGCAATATTGGCAGGGAGATGCCACAAAATTCGGCGGTTTGCTCAGGCAGCGTGGGGAGGCGGGGGATTTCCGCGTCGTCCGCCAGGCAAACCACGAGCCGCAATTCGGCTTCGGCGCGGAACCCCAACGTGATAATGCCGATGCCGCGCACCTCGATCTTGCCTGCTATCGCGGCCGGCGGACGGGCGATCAGGCGGCTGCCGGCGCGCTCCAGCAAAACTTGATCGTCGGAGACGAGAGCGGCGTCGAGGGCAAGCGGGGTTTCCAGAGCAAACCGCAGCGCCAGGTCTGATTTGCCGCTGCCGGAGGGTCCTTGCAGCAGGGCCGCCACCGGGCCCAGCGCAACACAGGTTCCGTAAGCGAGCTGGCTGCTTGCGTTCACGCGAGCGTAGGAATGCGGATGACGAAGCGGGCGCCTACAATTCGCGCCGCCTCCGTTTCGCCTCCGCGGGGCGCCGCCATGCGGTTTTCGGCCCAGATACGCCCATTATGGGCTTCGACGATCTGCCGGGAAATATGCAGCCCGAGGCCGGAATTCTGGCCAAACTCCTCATGCTCGGGTCGGTCGGTGTAGAAGCGCTCGAAGATGCGTTCCAGATTTTCCGGCGGGATGCCTTTGCCATCGTCGTCAATGGTGATTTCCAATTCCTTGGTTTTCTCCACATGCCGGCAGCGCACGAGGATGCTGCCGCCAGCAGGCGAGAAGGAAATGGCGTTATCGAGGAGGTTGTTCACCACTTGGGCCAGCCGGCCTTCATGCCCTTGAATAGCGAACTTGGGATGGCCGTTCACGGCGGCCCCGCGCGCCATGCCCTCGACCCTCAGCTCGATCTGCGGGGTGCCTTCCCTGTGAATGTCGTTGACGATAGAGCAGATACCGTCCAGCTGACGGGCCACATTCACCGGCCGCCGCGCTTCGCGGGCGAGTTCGGAATCGAGGCGCGAGGCGTCGGAGATATCCGTGATCAGCCGGTTGAGCCGTTTGACGTCGTGCTGGATGATTTGGATGAGACGCTCGCGGTCTTCCTCCCTTTTCACCAGCGACAGGGTGTCGGCCGCGCTGCGCAAGGAGGTGAGCGGATTTTTCAGCTCGTGGGAGACGTCGGCGGCAAAGCTCTCGATCGCGTCAAGCCGCCGGTACAACGCCGTGGTCATCTCCCGGAACGCGCCAGAGAGATGGCCGATCTCGTCCGAGCGGTGCGAGAAATCCGGGATCTCGGCGCGCTTTTTAATGTTGCGGCGCACCAGCTCGGCCGCATTCGCCAAGCGGCGCATGGGGCCCGCGATGGTGCTTGCGAGCAGCAGCGAGGAGACAACCATGACCGCCAGCAACAGGCCGGCGAGGCGCAGGATGGAGAGCCGCTCACGGGCAACGATGCCATCCAACTCACCGCCGGGCGTGGTCAGCAACAGGGCGCCGAGCACGGGCTTGCCCCGCTGAATGGGGGCGGCGACGCATAAAATGGTCTCGCCCAGAGCATTGACGCGCACCATCTTGTTGATGTTGCCCGATTCCAGCGCGGCCTTCACCTCATGATAGGCCTTACCGTCGGCGGGTCCGTTGTCCTTGTATTCCGGCAGGCTTTCCGCGCGGAAATACGATTCCAACTTTAGCCAAACGCGGTACACCGAGCTCGATTCCTCCTCGGGCAGGCGGCTTGGCTGCTGAAAGCGCTGGATTTGCCCGCGCGTGTAGATTTTGTTGCTGTCGACGAGCGGGCTTCCGTCCGCGTTGAAGATGAAACCATGCGTCTTGGTCGGCTCGATAAGGCTGCGCAGCAACCGCGCCGCGTGATCTGGATTTATGGCGAAGGGCTGCGAGGGAAATTCTTCCGAGACAGAGCCGGTGGCTTGCATCTGCATGGCAAGGAGCGGGTCCGCGCGCGCCATGGCGGGGTCGTCGCTATCGGTGCTGTTTTGGGCGATGGACCGGGCGATGATGTCAGCCTCGATCTCCAAGCTTTTGATTCGCGCCTTGATTAAAGCGTCGCGGAAATCGTTTAGGTACAGCAGTCCCACCACCAGGACGACCAGGCCGATGACGTTGAGCGTGAGAATACGCCCGGTGATGGTCGTGAAGCGATAATAGATGCCGAACCGCGCAAGCAGGGACATCAGCCGGCGCCAAGCGCGAAGGCTCCAGCGCGTCCCCAAGGGCGATTCAACGGGCTGAGCAGCCTCTATGGTCATCGCGCGCGCGCCCGCCCTATTCTTTAAAGCGGTAACCCACGCCATAGAGCGTTTCGATGACATCGAAATTGTTGTCGACCAGCTTGAACTTTTTGCGCAAGCGCTTGATGTGGCTGTCGATGGTGCGGTCGTCGACATAGACCTGATCGTCATAGGCGGCGTCCATCAAGGCATCGCGGCTTTTCACCACGCCGGGGCGCGCGGCGAGCGCTTGCAGAATGAGAAATTCCGTCACGGTGAGCGTCACCTGCTTGCCGTCCCAAATGCAGGTATGGCGCTCCGGATCAAGTTTGAGCTTGCCGCGCTCGATGATCTTCGCGGTGTCCTCGATGATGCCGCTCGCTTCCCGCGGAGCGGAGCGCCGCAGGATCGCCTTGACGCGTTCGACGAGCAGGCGCTGCGAAAAGGGTTTGCGGATGAAGTCGTCGGCGCCCATCTTCAAACCGAACAACTCGTCGATTTCATCTTCCTTCGAGGTGAGGAAGATAACCGGCATCTCGGTCCGCTGGCGCAACCGCCGCAGCAACTCCATGCCGTCCATGCGCGGCATCTTGATGTCGAGGATCGCCAAGTCCGGCGGATCGACGCTTAAACCGTCCAGAGCCGAGGCTCCGTCCGTATAGGCCTGGATCTTGTAGCCTTCAGTCTCTAAAACCATGCGCAAGGACGTAACGATATTGCGGTCGTCATCAACGAGTGCGATTGTCGGCATTGGTAATCATCGCCTCCGCAGCGAGCATCGGCACATCAATGTTCGAGGCATTGGTGACCTGCAGTGGCAATATTGCCACAGGGATTTAAGGTCTGCATCGTAATTGACTGTCGCCGGATTGCAATAACAGAAATGACAATAGATAATTCCCCGGGGGAATCCGGCTTATTTGTGGCGTTAGCCCGTGATTTAATGCGCGGCACTGGCGTGGCTTCCCTGGCGACTTTGGAAAGGGGCACGGGCGGCCCCTATGTCTCCATGATTACGGTGGCCACGGAAACAGATGGCACGCCGCTTTTTCTGATCTCCAATCTGGCTCTGCACACCCGCAATCTGCAGGCCGATCCGCGCGCCTCCATTCTCTTCGTCGCGGGAAATGAGTTGCAGGATCCCCTCGCACTCGGCCGCGTCAGCGTGATGGGCCATGCCGAAAAGGCCGAAACCGGGCTGGCGCGCACGCGCTTTCTCGCCCGGCATCCCGAGGCGGAGGTTTATGCCGGGTTCGCCGATTTCGCGATCTGGCGGCTGCGTGTCGATAAGGGCCATTTCGTCGGGGGATTCGGTCGTATCGGGACCATCGCCGGTGACCAGCTCGTCCGCAAGGACACAGCCCTTTCCGCTTGGGAGGCGGAAATAAGCCGCGTGCTGAATGACGTCAACGCCCGATATGGATCACGTCTCGCCCAGCTCGCAGCGCAGCGTGGTCACAAGGCGGGAGATTGGCGGCTGGCCGCGTGTGATCCGGAGGGGGGAGAGCTGCTCTCGGCCGGCACGGCGATACGGCTTGTGTTTGCAGAACCCATCCTGGACCTTGCGGGAATCCCGCAAGCCTTGGAACGTCTTGCAGCTCTGAACGACGCTCGCAACTAGGCGCTCTTAACCCCGTGTTACCTATTGCGTAAACCGCGATAGTCCTGGTCTAGGGCTGCGCCGAGGCATAGACTTATTGCTAGGTTGCCGCTCTTGCCCAATGTCGCGATTCCATTGGTGTACCAGAGCATGTCGGAAACGCAACGATCGCTGTAAGGACAGCTCGCAAACTTAGACGCGTCTTTCTTGGGAGTGGCACGTGGAAATCAACACGAGCGACAACGGCCCAGCAGCAGGTCCGATGGCGGCGCTTTTCACCGATAGCCTCAAGACGCTGCGTCGAAATCCTCCAGTGGCGGAGCTTTACCAGTTGGCCGTGGCGCGCGGCGAGGGAGAGATTGCCTCCAGCGGCGCGCTGGCGATGCGGACCGGCGCGCATACCGGGCGGTCGGCGGCCGATAAGTACATTGTCCGCGATGCGTCCACCGAAGACACCATCTGGTGGGACAACAACGCCGCGCTCGCCCCGGAGCATTTCGAAGTGCTGCTGCAAGACTTCCTCGCGCATGGCCGCGATCGGGAGCTGATCGTGCAAGATCTTTACGCCGGCGCAGACCCTGAGCATCGCTTGCGGGCGCGTATTTACACGGAGCTGGCGTGGCACGCGCTTTTCATCAATCACATGCTCATCGTGCCGCCCGAGGCCGAGCGGGTCTCCTTCGACCCGGCGTTCATCGTCTTGAACCTTCCCAGTTTTCGCGCCGATCCGGGGCGCCATGGCTGCCGTTCCGAAACCGTGATCGCTTGCGACTTCACGCGTAAGCTGGTCTTGATTGGCGGCACGTCCTATGCGGGCGAGACGAAAAAATCGGTCTTTGGCTACCTCAATTACGTCCTGCCCGCGCGCGGCGTGCTGCCCATGCATTGCTCAGCGAACGAGGCGCGTGACGGCGGCAATCCCGCAATCTTTTTCGGTCTTTCCGGTACGGGCAAAACCACCCTTTCGGCCGACCCGGGCCGTATTCTGATCGGCGACGATGAGCATGGCTGGTCGCCGGACGGCATCTACAATTTCGAGGGCGGCTGCTACGCCAAGACCATCAAGCTCTCGGCCGACGCCGAGCCGGAGATTTACGCGGCCACCAATCGCTGGGGCACGGTGCTGGAAAACGTGATGCTCGACCCAGCCACGCGCGAGCCCGATTACGACGATACGTCACTGACCGAAAATACGCGCTCGGCCTACCCTTTGAGCTTTATCGCCAATGCCAGCCCTACCGGCCGCACAGGGCACCCGCGCAACATCGTGATGCTCACGGCCGATGCTTTCGGCGTGCTGCCGCCGATCGCACGGCTTACGCCCTCGCAGGCGATGTACCATTTTCTATCCGGCTACACCGCCAAGGTCGCGGGCACGGAGAAAGGCGTCTCCGAACCGGAGGCCACTTTCTCGACCTGTTTCGGCGCGCCGTTCATGCCGCGCCACCCCAGCGTTTATGGCAATCTCTTGCGCGAGCTGATCGCCAAACATGGTGTGGAATGCTGGCTGGTGAACACCGGCTGGACCGGCGGCCAGTTCGGGGTGGGGCAGCGCATGCCCTTAAAATTCACGCGCGCTTTGCTCGATGGCGCCCTGTCCGGCAGCTTGAAAGCGGCCACTTTCCACCGCGATCGGCTGTTCGGCTTCGCGGTGCCGGACGCCGTGGAGGGCGTCCCGCCGCACCTGCTCGATCCGCGCCGCACCTGGTCCGACAAGCTGGCCTATGATCGGCAGGCGCGAAAGCTGATCGCCATGTTCGCCGACAATTTCCACCGCTTCGAGGGCGCCGTGGACGCCGAAGTGCTCGCCGCCGCACCGGTTTTGCAGGCCGCGGCCGAATAGCGCCAGCGTTCAGGCGTGCCTTTCGCAATCGCCTGACATCTGTCTGCGTCGTTGACGGCCGGGCTACCGTCGCCGAGCTTGTCGCAGAACGCGGCGTCAGTGTAAGAATCGTCCGCCGCGGGTATAGCGATCTCAGACGTGTCCACTTCTCCGATCACCCTCTAAGATCAAACCTTCACGCGTGATGTCAGGCGCTGAATGACCGTATCTGCGCGGCTTAAGATTTGCCCCATTGGTCGAAGTCGGACACTTGCTTCTGCCGTGACGCCCCCGACGATCTGGACCGCGGCGTGTCGTCAAGCGGGCTTAAAATCCCGCCGACAATGGCGAATAGGATCCGCGTGACCGCCACGAACCCCAGCAACACCAGCTTGTCGCCGCTGAGCAGGATATCGACCCACACCATGTAATTGTCGGGGATACCCAGGCCGGAGAGATAGCCCGGCACTTTCTGCGCCGCCTCGATGAGCTCGCGCATGATGCCGGGAAACTGGATGGCGGTGAACGCGAACGCAAAGGCGCCGACGATCAAAGTGGCGACGAATGAAACGGATGAAAAGAATATACGCATGGCCGTTCTCTCTTTCGCCGCGCCTTCACCGATTTGTCTGTAGCTCAGGCATGCCTTGCGGCGCGCGGGCCGAGCAGCGCGTGAGCAACGGCCTCAATGCTGCAACACGCAAAAGTGGCGTTGGTTGCCGATTTGTTTGGCCTCTTGCCTCTCAGGCCCGCCGTTAAAGGACGCTGGGTCGTGTCAAGATGACAAAACCCGTCTTCGCTAATGCTGAAGCAAGCGCAGACTGCGGCATTCACCTGCCGCAACAGACTCCAGACCGTCTTGCGTGACAGCTGAGGGATCGCGGCATTCGGAACGCAGCGAGGGGCAGCGAAACGCGAACAGGCTCAAGACCTTTTCTTCAGCGCTTCAGCTTTGTGCGCCGCCTTTTTACCGGATTTGTCGCTTTTTACGATAAACTGCGGCTTCTCTTTCGAGGCCGCGACTTTGTGGCTTTTGATCCTGGTTTCGCTTGTCTGCTTTTTCTCCACCGTGCCGTGCGTCTTACCTTGGCTGGTGTCCCACTCTACCTTGTCGCCTTTTTTCAGGTCTTTCGCCATCGACTACTCCTGGATTGCGTTCTGTTGGCTCGGCTGTGCCGCAGATAAGCCCCGTTGTCTGCTTTTCTGTTCCGCCGGCGCGTCGCGAGCGCGTTAGCCGCATTGTGCAATGCATGCGCAGACCTGTGTAATATCCGCTGGACGACTATGCGCGTAAACTCGGGAGCCGTGCAAAGGCCTGCTTGGGAAACCTACTTATGTTCACAAAATCCGCACGCTATTACGATGCAATTTATGCGCAGAAGGACTACGCCGCCGAAGCTGAAAAGCTGCGCGCTTTTATCGGCAGCCATATGCACCGGCCGGCGCGCACCCTGCTCGATGTGGCATGCGGCTCGGGCCGGCATCTAGCCGAGTTGCAGCCCTGGTTTGAGCTCGAAGGCGTGGATCTGAACGAGGAATTGCTGGAGCTGGCCCGCGCGCGCCTGGCAAATGTCCGGCTTCATCGCGGCGACATGCGCAGCTTCGAACTGGCTCAGCTCTTTGATGTCGTGACCTGTCTTTTCAGTGCGATTGGCTACATGACGACCCGCGATGACCTGCATGCGGCGATTACCGCGATGGCCCGGCATGTCGCCCCGGGCGGCCTGCTGATCGTCGAACCCTGGTGGCCGCCTGAAAACTGGGTTGTCGACGGGAAGCCGCGCGCTTTGTTCATCGACGGACCGGATCTCAAAATCGCCAGAATGTCGATGAGCGGGCGAGAAGAGGATGTTTCGACGATTGAGTTGCATTTCCTCATCGGCTCCCCTGACGCGTTTGTGCATTTCAGCGAACAGCACCGCTTCGGCCTATTCACAACGGAGGAGCACCTTGCCGCTTTTGACGCGGCAGGGCTGGAGGCCAGTCATGACCCCGCCGGGCTCATGGGTCGCGGCGCCTTTATCGGGCGAAAACCCGATCCAGTATGATGCCGCGCCACGATGGCGACGAGGCAATCATCGCAGCTACCCGGCCAATCATCTTGAATGGCATCGAAGATATGATCGTTCGGCCCGATCTGGCCGACCGCTCGCTTGTCCGACAGGGCCGGTGCGTCAAGATCCTCCAGGCCACGTCCGATCGTCGAGCGCGCAAGCCCTGTGATTTCGGCAATCGCAGCAAGACCGCCACGCCCGGCAGTCCTCGCTTCGGCCGGCGCAAACAGGCACCGTCCCCGCTCGTCGAGCTTCGAGCCGAAGGTCTCCATCGCTGCTGAAGGTCCCCGATCAACCATGCCCCGACAGATACAGCAGCAGCCACGCGGCAGGAATCCCAACCCCCTGAGTCACTCCGACGCAGCCGGACGCAAATCGATTCAGTTATTTTTGAAAGTGTGGCGCGCTGCAGGTAGAAGCCCGCTTACCTCTCCCATGGGGAGAGGGGGCAAGCATTGCACTAAGCCGCCGCCGTAACCACAAACCCTTGAATCTTCGCCGACACCTCTCCGATGCCGTGGCGCTCCGCAATGGCCGCAGCCGCGTGATCCGTAGCGGCCTGAAGTTTGTCTGTGCACCGAGCCTCGATTTCGCTTCGTAGTGGGGTGCCCTGGCAATATGCGATTGCTGGGTGACGCGGCGAAGGCGCACGGCTCAGCTCGCTGCGCGTCTCGACCCTGACATTGGCGAAGCCGGCTTTACCCAACTCATCGCGGATCAGCGGCACGTCGTGATAGCCATGCGGTATTCGCGCCATAAAACGCGGCGGATCGCCCGGAAACAGCTCAGCGAGCGCGTTCGTGACGTCGTCGGCGAACACATTGTCTTCGATGCGATCCCACACGTTGAACACGAACCGGCCGCCAGGCTTGAGCACCCGTTTCGCCTCCCTGTAACCGCCGATGCGGTCGGGGAAAAACATCACGCCAAACTGGCAGCAAACGACATCGAACGCGGCATCCTCAAACGGCAAGGCAAGCGCATCCGCTTGCCTCCAGGTGATACGGGCGTCCGCGCCTTGGCGTCTCGCGGCATGATCGAGCATTGGCTGATTGAGATCCGTGACGACATAACGCGCATCGGGGCCAAGCTTGGGAGCCAGCGTCCGGGTGACCACACCGCTGCCGACGGCGGTTTCCAGCACCGCGACCGGCGCAAAAGTGGTAACGCGGCGCGCCATGTCCTCAGCGAAGCCAGCGAAAATCAGCGGCACCAAATAGCTGTCG
>Ga0136634_10000893_pt1 | contig 11940 bp, 12 predicted proteins | sample AntDrymUQ8332106_2_FD_104654 | JGI IMG/M metagenome (GOLD analysis project Ga0136634, IMG submission 104654) | Polar desert sand microbial communities from Dry Valleys, Antarctica - metaG UQ833 (21.06) | ecosystem: Environmental > Terrestrial > Soil > Desert | place: Antarctica: Dry Valley... | reverse complement strand
TCATCTGCGGCTTCGGCCGGATCGAGGGCCGTTCCGTGGGCGTGGTGGCCAACCAACCCATGCAGTATGCCGGCTGCCTTGACATCGACGCCTCGGAGAAGGCCGCGCGGTTCGTGCGGACCTGCGACGCCTTCAACGTCCCGGTGCTGACGTTCGTGGACGTTCCAGGCTTTCTTCCCGGCACCGACCAGGAGTGGAACGGCATCATCCGCCGCGGGGCGAAGCTGATCTACGCCTACGCCGAGGCGACCGTCCCCCTGGTCACGATCATCACCCGCAAGGCCTATGGCGGAGCCTACGACGTGATGGGCTCCAAGCACCTCGGTGCCGACATCAACCTCGCCTGGCCCACCGCGCAGATCGCCGTGATGGGTGCGCAGGGCGCGGCGAACATCTTGCACCGTAAGGAGCTCGCCCAGGTCGAGAAGGACGGCGGCGACGTCGAGCAGCGCCGCGCCGAGCTGATCGCCGACTACGAGGACACCCTCGCCAACCCCTACGTCGCGGCCGAGCGTGGCTACATCGACGCGGTGATCACGCCGCACGAGACGCGGATCGAGATCGTCCGCGCACTGCGGCTGCTGGCCACGAAGCGCGAGACGCTGCCGCCCAAGAAGCACGGGAACATCCCCCTGTGAGCGACGAAGGAGCGAGCAGGCGGAGCCGAGGCGTCGGAGATTGTGGGAGGAGCGCAGCGGGGGACGCCATCCGCGACGCCTCGGCGAGAGAGGTACAGCCGCTCCTCCGCATCGTCAAGGGTGACCCGACCCCTGACGAGGTGGCCGCCCTGGTGGTCGTCGTCTCCGCCCTGGCCGGCGCCCAGGCTGCGAGCACCCAGGCAGCTCCCAAGCCCGAGTGGGGCGCCCACCACCGCAGGCTTCGGGGCACCCACCGTCACGGTCCGGGTGCCTGGCGCGCCACGGCCCGCTGATCTCCGGTGCCGAATCCGCCCCGGCTCGTCCTCGCCTCGGCCTCACCTGCACGGCTGAAGACCCTGCAGAACGCCGGCCTCCACCCCGAGGTGGTGGTCAGCGGCGTTGACGAAGGATCCGTCGAGGTGACCGAGCCCGCCGACTACACGCTCAAGCTGGCCCAGCTCAAGGCGGTCGCCGTCGCTTCCGGCCAGAAGCGCGCCATCGTGATCGGCTGCGACTCGGTGCTGGCCCTGGACGGGCAGATCCTCGGCAAGCCGGCGAGTGACGAGGAGGCGGTGGAGCGCTGGCAGCAGATGCGCGGGCGGGCCGGCGTACTTCACACCGGGCACTGCGTGATCGACACCCACCGCGAGGTGTGGCTCGCGCGGTCGGCGGCCACTCAGGTGCGCTTCGCGCAGGTGTCGGACGAGGAGATCGAGGCCTACGTGGCCACCGGCGAGCCGTCAGCGGTTGCCGGGGCGTTCACCCTCGACGGGCTCGGTGGGGCCTTCGTGTCGGGCGTGACCGGCGACCCGCACAACGTCGTGGGGATCAGCCTGCCTCTGCTCCGGCTGATGCTCGAGGAGCTCGGCTTCGTCTGGACGGAGTTCTGGGTCCGCTGACCCGGCGTCTGGCCCAGGGTCGAGCTGGCCCTCGAGCTCCTGGTCCAGCAGGGGCTCGACGACGATGCCGTGCAGCATCCCACCGCCCTTCTCCCGCTTGAACACGAACCTGCGGAACGCCCAGAATCGGAACAGCATGCCGAGCACGGCACCCACGAGGTTGGCCGAGATGTTGTCGGCGAGCGCCGAGCTCCAGTCGAGGAAGTTGCGCGTCACCCACAGGCAGCCCATCGGGATCACGAAGGACGCCAGGTTCACCACGACGAAGTTGAGCGCGCCCCCACCAGGTCCGCTGGGCTGCCGGTTCTTGAACGCGTAGCGGCGACTTCCGTAGAAGCTGATCCCCATCCCCACGCAGTTGGCCAGGAACCACGATGTGACCGGCCAGCCGTTGAGGATGCCCGGCCTGGAGATGGCGGTGATGCCGTGCACCAGAATGTTGAAGATCGACACGGCGACGATCGTGGCCACGACATTGACCGCGGAGAACTTCGCGGCCTCGCCGCCGATGCGGCGTAGTCGTGTTCCCATGACTGCAGGCTAACGATCCAACAGGCAGGATGAGTGCATGCGCGGCCTGATCCTCGCCGGTGGAACCGGCTCCCGACTGCAACCGGTGACCCTCGCCATCAGCAAGCAGCTGGTCCCGGTCTACGACAAGCCGATGATCTACTACCCGCTCAGCACCCTGATGCTGGCCGGCATCCGCGACATCTTGTTGATCACCACCCCGCACGAGGCTGACGCGTTCGAGCGGCTCCTGGGCGACGGGTCGCGGTTCGGCATCTCGATCACCTACGCCCAGCAGCCGAGCCCCGACGGCCTGGCGCAGGCGTTCACGATCGGGGCCGACTTCATCGGCACGAGACCCAGCGCGCTGATCCTGGGCGACAACATCTTCTACGGGCCGGGGTTCGGCCGGCAGCTCGAGAGGTTCACCCACATCGTCGGTGCCACGGTGTTCGCCTACCGGGTCTCCGACCCGAGCTGCTACGGCGTGGTCGAGTTCGACAGCTCGGGACGGGCCATCTCCCTGGAGGAGAAGCCGGAGAGCCCCCGCAGCAACTACGCCGTGCCCGGCCTCTACTTCTACGACAATGACGTGGTCGAGATCGCACGGGACCTCAAACCGTCGGCCCGAGGCGAGTACGAGATCACCGACATCAGCCAGCACTACCTGGAGCAGGGGCGGCTCAGCGTCGAGATGCTCGAACGTGGCTTCGCCTGGCTGGACACCGGCACGTTCGACTCGCTCTCGGATGCCGGCAACTTCATCCGCACTCTCGAGCACCGGCAGGGTCTCAAGGTCGGCGCGCCCGAGGAGGTCGCCTGGCGCCAGGGATTCCTCACCGACGAGGAGCTGCGCGAGCGGGCCGAGCCGCTCCTGAAGTCGGGCTACGGGCAGTACCTACTGGGCCTGCTCGAGTCCGAGGACCTCTGACGCGGCAGCGGCCCAACGCTCGTCCCACGGCCCGATCGGTTCGATGCCGTGCAGCCGCAGCTTGTCGTGACCGAGCACGGAGTACGCCGGTCGCGGCGCCGGCCGCACGAAGCTCGCGGAGTCCGTCGGGCTGACCAGGTCGGTCGACAGGCCGGCCCGCTCAACCACCAGGCGGGCGAACTCGAACCAGGTCGTCTGGCCGGTGGAGGTCGCGTGCCAGGTGCCGGCCGGAACCTCGGTCTGGACGAGACGGACGATCAGCTCGGCGACGTCGACGGTCCACGTGGGCTGACCGACCTGGTCGTCGACCACACTCACGCTCGCTCCGCTGACCGAGGCCCGCTCGCCCGCCAGTCGAGCGATCGTGCGCGGGAAGCAGGCACCGTGGGCGCCGTACAACCAGGCCGTGCGGACCACCAGGTGCTGCTCCGGGGCGGCCGCGCGCACCACGGCCTCGCCCGCCGCCTTGGTCCGGCCGTACGACGACGCCGGGTCGGTCGGCGCGTCCTCGTCGTACGGCGAACGCGCGGTGCCGTCGAAGACGTAGTCGGTGCTCACCTGGACGATTCGACGTCCGTGGTGGGCCGCGGCCCGGGAGAGCACGCCTGGAGCGATCGTGTTGATGTCGTAGGCCCGTTCCTCGGCCGTCTCCGCATCGTCGACCGCCGTCCAGGCGGCGCAGTTGACCACCACGTCATGGGCCGAGACCGCCTCGCCGACCGCGTCCTGGTCGAACAGGTCCAGGTCGCCGCGGTCAGCCGCAGTCACGGAGATGCCGTGCCGGGTCAGCACGCGACAGAGGTCAGTGCCGAGCATGCCCCTCGCTCCGGTGACCAGCCAGCCCATCCCGACCTCCCCTCACACGTGGCAAGCGCAGGCTAGCCTTCCCCGATGCAGGTCCGAGAGCTCACCGTCCCCGGCGCCTTCGAGGTGACCCCGGTCCAGCACGCCGACGACCGTGGCGTGTTCCTCGAGTGGTTCCGCGAGGAAGTCTTCACCGAGGCCGTCGGTCATCCCCTCCACCTCGCCCAGGCGAACACCTCGGTCTCCACCGCGGGCACCCTGCGCGGCATCCACTTCGCCCAGCTGCCGCCTGGCCAGGCCAAGTTCGTCACCTGCCTGCACGGTGCCGCCTTCGACGTCGTGGTGGACCTCCGGGTCGGCTCCCCGTCGTACGGCAGGTGGGACGCGGTGTGGCTCGACGACCAGGATCGCAAGGCGATCTACCTGCCCGCGGGCGTCGGGCACGCCTTCCTGGCGCTGGAGGACCACACGGTCGTCTGCTACCTGTGCTCGGCCCCCCACGCCCCGGGGCGCGAGCACGCCGTGCACCCGCTCGACCCGGAGATCGGGATCGGCTGGCCCACCACGGACCGCCAGGGCAGCCCGATCTCCCTGCTGCTCTCCCCCAAGGACGACGCGGCTCCGTCTCTGGCCCAGGTGCACGAGTCGGGTCTGCTGGCAACCTACGACGACGCCTTGGCCCTCACCCGCTCGCTGCTCAACCCCGCTGCAGCCGCGCCCGGGCCTTGAGCGGCTCCCACCACGGGCGATTGGCCCGGTACCACTCGACCGTCTCGGCCAGCCCGCGATCGAACGGCATCTGGGGCTGATAGCCCAGCTCCGTGCGGATCTTGGTGCAGTCGACCGAGTAGCGCAGGTCATGGCCGAGCCGGTCGGTGACGGGAGTGACCCGGTCCCAGTCTGACCCGGTCGCCTCGAGCAGCCGCCCGGTCAGCTCCTTGTTGGACAGCTCGGTCCCGCCGCCGATGTTGTAGGTCTCGCCGGGGCGACCGCCTTCGAGGACCAGCTGGATGGCGCGGCAGTGGTCGTCGACGTGCAGCCAGTCGCGGACGTTGGCGCCCTCGCCGTACAACGGCACCTGCGCGCCGTCCATCAGGTTGGTCACGAACAGCGGGATCACCTTCTCCGGGAACTGGTAGGGCCCGTAGTTGTTCGAGCAGCGGGTGATACACACCGGGAGCCCGTGGGTGCGGTGGTACGCCCGGGCGAACAAGTCGCTGGAGGCCTTCGAGGCGGAGTACGGCGAGTTCGGCTTCAGCGGCTCCCCCTCGGTCCAGCTGCCCTGCTGGATCGACCCGTAGACCTCGTCGGTCGAGACGTGGACGAACTTCTCGATCTCGTGCCCCAGGGCGGAGTCGAGCAGCGTCTGGGTACCCACGACGTTGGTCACCACGAACTCCGCAGCACCCAGGATCGAGCGGTCGACGTGGCTCTCGGCCGCGAAGTGGACGACGGCGTCCACCTCTCCCATCAGCCGGTCGACCGTCGACCGGTCGAGGATGTCCCCCTCCACGACCCGGAGCCGGGCATCACCTGCCACAGGCTGGAGGTTCTCCAGGTTCCCGGCGTAGGTCAGCTTGTCCAGGACCACGACGCTCTCCGCCGCGGCCCCCCAGGCGCCGGTCAGCACCGAGCGCACGTAGTGGCTGCCGATGAACCCGGCTCCGCCCGTCACCAGGACTCTCATCGGATGCCGCTCCGATGGCCACGCATCGAGTCGAGGGTGGCGGCGATCCCGGCCACCATCGGGGTCCGTGCCAGTGACGAGGTGCGCGGCCAGGCCACGGATCGCAGCCGCAGGTCGCGGGGCTGCAGCAGTGCGTGTTTCGACCGGCCGAGGACGACAGGCGGGCGTCGTCTGGTGATCCGGTGCAGGTCCCCGAGCAGGGACCCGATCGTGGTCGACTGCTCGCTCGCCAGCACCTTCAGCGCCCGCCTCCCGCGGGACGTGACGGCGTCCAGGCCGGAGACCACCATGGCCGCGGCATCGTCGACGAAGAGGTAGTCGCGCATCGTGTCCAGCGAGACGTAGACGCTCAGTGGCTGGCGACTCAGCTGGGCGCGGCACAGCTGGGAGATGAGTCCCTGGGGCTTGGTGAGGTCCTGTCCCGGGCCGTAGAGGTTCGCGAGGCGTCCGACGAGGAGCGCCGTCCCCGTGCTTACGGCGAAGGCGGTCGCGATCTCCTCTGACCGCAGCTTGGCCAGGCCGTACGCCGAGACCGGCGCCGGCCAGGTGTGCTCGGTGAAGGGTGCACAGGTCGACCCGGCGTACGCCCCGCCCGCGGAGGAGGCGAGGAAGAACCCGTGCGCGCCTTCCCCAGGCTCCCAGGCGCTGAGGAACCCCTCGAGGACGCCGAGCTCGTCATCGAGCTCCTGATGGCTGCTGCCCACGACCCCAGCACCGGCGCACCAGTACACCGCCAGGTCTCCCGGGGGCAGGTGCTCGGCCGCCCGCAGCAGCGTGTCCACGGCGGTCGCCGGCGCCTTCCACGGGACGGTCGTGGTCAGCACCTCGCGGCCCAGTGCCTCCAGGCGGCGGCACACGGCACCGCCCAGCAGGCCACCCGAACCGAGCACCCAGGAGAGCTGGGGAGCCACGGTCTCAGGGCCCCGTTCGTGGTCGGGGCCGGCCGAGGGGCCCTTCTGCCGGGTCCTGGGTGATCAGGTAGAGGGGCTTGCCCATGGCCATGTTCACCGCGACCCCGACGTACTCCGCGATCACCCCGAGCGAGAACAGGATCGCACCGGTGGAGATCAAGATGACCACGATCAGCGAGGCCCAGCCCTCGGTCGGAGCTGGGGGCACGAGCTGGCGATAGACGACGAATGCCGCGATCAGCAGCCCGACCAGCCCGAACACCAGACCCAGCACGCTGACCAGGCGCAGCCCCCGGGTGCCTCCGGTGAGCACCATCCGCCAGAGGTGCGAGACCAGCGTGCGCGCCGAGTAGCCCGAGCGACGCTGCTGCCCCTCCTCGCGGAGGACGACCGGCGCGGTCGCGCTCCGACCGGCCACCCAGCCAAGGGCGACATCGAGGTAGACCCCGGCGCCCGCATAGGCAGCCACGCTGCGGCCCACCTCGCCGAGGATCAGCCGGAAGCTGTGGAACGACGACGCGTCCGACCCACCGCTGAGCGCGGTGACCATCCGCTTCGCCGTGCTGGAGGCCGCGTTGCGCAGGCTGCCGTGCGGCGCCGGGTTAATGGGCTTGGCGTAGACGACGCTGGCCTGTTCGGCGAGCGCGACGTCCAGCATGGCGCCGAGGTACGCCGGGTCGTGCTGGCCGTCCTCGTCCATGGTGACGATCCAGTCCCCACCCGAGGACGACATGCCGGCCAGGGTCGCCGCGTGCTGGCCGAAGTTGCGGCTGAGCCAGATCGGCCGCACGAACGGGTGCTCGACCGCCAGCTCGCGCAGGACGCGAGCGGAGTCGTCGGGGCCGCAGTCGTGGACCAGCAGCACCTCGGCCACCCGGAACGGCACCCCGTCGGGAGAGGTGGCGTGCCCGGTGAGGGGGATCAGGTCAGCGATCACCGACGGCAGCTGCCGCTCGGCCTGGTAGATCGGGATCACGACCGAGACAAGGTGCTCGCCCGCGGGTGACGAGGCATCGGCTGGCACGCGCACGACTATAGTCACGCGTCGACGGCCGGGAGGGTGATGGATGGACAGCGTCCTCCCAGTGACGCCCCGGGTCTCGGTGGTGATCCCGACCTTCGAGAACGAGCACTACGTCCGCGCCACGCTCGAGTCCGTGCTCGCGCAGACCTACCAGGACTTCGAGCTGGTCGTGGCCGACCACACCTCCTCGGACCGCACCTGGGAGATCCTTCAGGAGTTCAGCCACGACGAGCGTGTCCAACTGCTCAGCACCCCGGCCGGTGGCGGGGCCGAGCGCAACTGGAACCGCGTGACCTCCGTTGCCCGCGGCGAGCTGGTCAAGCTGGTCTGCGGCGACGACCTGCTGGCGCCCGAGTCGCTGGCCAGGCAGGTTGCGGCCTTCGACGAGCACGGCGAGGGCGTGGTGATGGTGGCCTCGGCCCGCGACATCGTCGATGCCTCCGGCCGGCCGGTCGTGCGACGGCACGGGCTTGGCGGGCTGTCCGGGCGGGTGCCCGGCCGCCAGGCCATCCGACGTTCGGTGCTCCGCGGGGCGAACATCTTCGGCGAGCCGTGCTGCGTGCTGTTGCGCCGCTCCACCCTCGAGACCGTCGGGGGCTGGCACGGCACCCCCGGCTATCTGATCGACCAGGCGACGTACTGCCGCGTGCTGCTGCGTGGCGACCTGGCCACAACTCCCGGCTCGCTCGCAGCGTTCCGGCTCAGCTCGACCCAGTGGAGCGTCGGCCTTGCCCGGCAGCAGGCGCGGTCAGCGGCCGAGATGCACCGCCAGATCGCCGAGCTGGCGCCGGGGCTGCTCAGCCACCGCGAGGTTCGTGTCGGCAACGCTCGCGCGATGTTGCGCGAGCTCCAGCGCCGTCTCGTCTACCTCTACCTGCACCGCCGACTGCAGCCCGGCACCCCGGACGCCTGAGGTCTCACTCAGGCTTCAGCGCGAGCAGGCAGAACTCGTTGTAGACGAACGGCTTCCCGGCCCACCGCGGAAACGGGAAGCTGAACCATGGTTGCGGTTGCAGTCCAACCTCCCGGGACAGGCTGGCGAGGTCGTCGCCGGTCGTGAACCGCACGTGCGTCGAGTCACTTGCATAGCCGCGCTCCTGAGGGCACAGGAAGAACACCTTGCCCGCTGGTCGCAGGTAGGGCAGGTAGTCCCGCAGGAGGGCAAGCGCGTCGGCCTCGGTCAGGTGCTCGATCACGTGCGCGAGCAGGATTCCGTCGAAGGACTCCGGCACGCGCAGCACACTCCGCTCCCACTCGGCGACAGTGAGGGCCACCGCGCCTTCCTCGCGAGCCAACGCAACCGCGTGCTCGTTGTGGTCCACTCCCACTGAGCCGGGGTCGAGGGTCTCGAGGTTGCGCCCGATCCCGCAGCCGACGTCGATGGTGCGGCCGAGACCCTGGCGGCGCAGGTTCCACCGGTACGGCGCCTGGACGTTCAGCGCGGTCTTCCACCAGACGTGCTGCTTGGTCTGCAGCCGGCGCGCATAGTCCTCGCCGGAGGTGCCGTCCGGGACGCTCACCAGGCGATCACTCCACCGGGAGGCCGAGGCCGCGGGCGATCAGCATCCGCTGGACCTCCGAGGTTCCCTCGCCGATCTCGAGAACCTTGGCATCTCGGTAGAACCTGGCGACCGGGTACTCCTCCATGAAGCCGTAGCCGCCGAAGACCTGGGTGGCGATCCGGGTCGCGGTGACCGCCGACTCGGTGGCGTAGAGCTTGGCGATCGCCGCCGCGTGCTTGAACTCCTTCGTCGGCTTGCCGGAGTCCTTCATCCACGCGGCCCGATAGGTCAGCTGCCGGCTGGCGGCGAGCATCACCTCGAGGTCGGCGATCTGGAAGGCCACGCCCTGCTTGCGACCGATGGGTACGCCGAAGGTGGTCCGCTCCCCGGCGTACTGCACGCTCGCATCCAGGCACGCCTGGATGCAGCCGACCGCCAGCGCGGCAATGGCTACCCGGCCGTCGTCGAGGATCGCGAGGAACTGCGCGAAGCCCCGACCGCGCGCGCCCAGCAGGTTGGACTCGGGCACCCTGGCGTCGCTGAAGCTCAGTGGGTGGGTGTCCGAGGCGTGCCAGCCGAGCTTGTCGTAGGCCTTCTCGGCGGTGAACCCCTCGGTGTCGCTGGGGACGATGATCGTGGAGACCTCGGCCTTGCCACCTTCTCCCCCGGCCGCTGTCACGGTTCCGGTCCTCGCGGTCACCGTCACCAGGCTGGTGATCTCCGAGCCCGAGTTGGTGATGAACTGCTTGCTGCCGTTGATCACCCACTCGCCGTCACGCAGCTCCGCCTTGGTCTTGGTGGCTCCCGCGTCGGAGCCTGCGCCGGGCTCGGTCAGGCCGAACCCGGCGAGCTTGCGCCCTTCGACGAGGTCAGGCAGCCAGGTGTCCTTGTGCTCATCGGTGCCGAAGGTCAGGATCGGGTTGATGCCCAGCCCGACGGCCGCTTCGAGGGTGATCCCCATCGACTGGTCGACCCGGCCGATCTCCTCGATCGCCACGCACAGGCTGGTGAAGTCGCCGTCCGCGCCGCCGTACTGCTCGGGTGCTGTGAGCCCGAAGAGACCCAGCTGCCCCATCTTCTGGACCACGTCGATCGGGAAGTGGTGGTCGTGGTCCCACTGGCCGGCGTGCGGAGCGATCTCCTTCTCCGCGAACTCGCGGACCGTACGGCGGAACTGCTCGTGGTCCTCGGAGAGCTCGTAGGTCATGAATGGCACCATACGACTCCCGCGAGGCGTCGTGCGATTGACCTCGGGCCCACCACCCGGGCCTACACTGCCGGGGTGACTTCGACGAGCTCAGCGGCCCTCCTTGGATCGGCAGGGGCGCTGGCCGACGTGACGTCCTCCGACGCCAGCCTGCGCCGATTCCTGCACGGACTTCCCGGCGTCGACCAGGTGGGCGCCGAGCAGCGCGCCGCCGGACTCGGGACCCGCTCGATCAAGGCCTCGACCAAGGAGTTCGCCATCGACCTGGCGATCCGGATGGTCGACCTCACCACCCTGGAGGGCGCTGACACGCCGGGAAAGGTGCGTGCCCTGGCCGCCAAGGCGATGCGCCCGGACCCGGCCGACCAGGGCTGTCCGCAGGTTGCTGCCGTCTGCGTCTACCCCGACATGGTCCCGCACGCGAAGGAGGCGCTGGTTTCCTCCGGCGTCCAGATCGCCTCGGTCGCCACAGCCTTCCCCAGCGGCCGCGCGGCGATGGACATCAAGCTCGCCGACGTCAAGGACGCGGTCGAGGCCGGTGCCGACGAGATCGACATGGTGATCGACCGCGGCGCCTTCCTCTCCGGGCGCTACCTGGAGGTCTACGAGGAGATCGTCGCCGTCCGCGAAGCCTGCGGCAGGGCCGATGGTTCGGGGACCCACCTCAAGGTGATCCTCGAGACCGGTGAGCTCCAGACCTACGACAACGTACGCCGAGCCAGCTGGCTCGCGATGCTGGCCGGTGGCCACTTCATCAAGACCTCGACCGGCAAGATCCAGCCCGCCGCGACCCTGCCGGTGACCCTCGTGATGCTCGAGGCGGTCCGCGACTTCCGCGAGGCCACCGGGCAGATGATCGGTGTGAAGCCGGCTGGGGGCATCCGCTCCTCGAAGGACGCGCTCAAGTACCTGGTGACGGTCAACGAGATCGCCGGGCCGGACTGGCTGAGCCCTGACTGGTTCCGCTTCGGCGCCTCCACGCTGCTCAACGACCTGCTGATGCAGCGCACCAAGCTGACCACCGGTCGCTACTCCGGCCCTGACTACTTCACCCTTGACTGAGAGGGACTGACGATGGCCAACCCATTCGACTATGCACCGGCTCCCGAGTCCCGCTCGGTGATCGACATCTTGTCCTGCTACGGACTGTTCATCAACGGCGAGTTCACCGACGGCGGGGGAAAGTCTTTCAAGACGATCTCCCCGAGCACCGAGGAGGTGCTCTCAGAAGTCGCCGAGGCCGACCAGAACGACGTGGACACCGCGGTCAAGGCTGCCCGGCGCGCCTACACCCGGGTGTGGTCGCGGATGAGCGGCGCCGAGCGCGGCAAGTACCTCTTCCGGATCGCCAGGATCATCCAGGAGCGCGCCCGCGAGATCGCGGTGCTGGAGTCGATCGACAACGGCAAGCCGATCAAGGAGTCGCGCGACGTCGACATCCCGACCGCCGCCGCGCACTTCTTCTACTACGCCGGATGGGCCGACAAGCTCGAGCATGCTGGGTTCGGTCCTGACCCGCAGCCCCTCGGTGTCGCCGGTCAGGTGATCCCGTGGAACTTCCCGTTCCTGATGCTCGCCTGGAAGATCGCACCCGCCCTGGCCACGGGCAACACCGTGGTGCTCAAGCCGGCCGAGACGACTCCGCTCACAGCCCTGCTGTTCGCCGAGATCTGCCAGCAGGCCGACCTGCCGCCCGGGGTCGTCAACATTCTCACCGGCGCTGGCCCGACCGGCCAGGCGATCGTCTCCCACCCGGGCGTCGACAAGGTCGCGTTCACCGGGTCCACCGACGTGGGCCGGGCGATCGCCAAGGCGGTCGCCGGCTCG
>Ga0136634_10000892_pt1 | contig 11943 bp, 11 predicted proteins | sample AntDrymUQ8332106_2_FD_104654 | JGI IMG/M metagenome (GOLD analysis project Ga0136634, IMG submission 104654) | Polar desert sand microbial communities from Dry Valleys, Antarctica - metaG UQ833 (21.06) | ecosystem: Environmental > Terrestrial > Soil > Desert | place: Antarctica: Dry Valley... | reverse complement strand
TATAATAATATGGATGATACAATAAGGTCACAAAAATTTCTGTTAGAATCTATAAAACTTGCAAAATCCGATAACATTAAAAATGTTGAACTGTATGGCTATTCTAATCTTGCCAGTGTTTACAGTAAAAAAGGAGATACAAAAAACGCATATGAATATGCTATGAAAGCAGCACGGCTTGGCAAAGACATGGGTGACTATGGAATTCAGGCCGCCAGTTTATCAAAAGCAGCTGAATCCCTGGCCGATATGAAAAATTTTCCGGATGCAGAATCATTAGCAAAACAGGCGATAATTATTGCAGATTCATCAGGCCAGACTTTTAATATTTACCAGGTTAATTCCGCTATGGGTGCAATATTAAAACTACAGGAAAAATATAAAGAGGCTATTCCTTTTCTTGAAAAAAGTATTGATGTGCTTGAGAAAACCGATCTGTATAATGAATCCACAGGTCTTACTTATAATAACCTGTCGTTATGTTATGAAAAGACTGGGAACTTCAGTAAATCATTGTCGTATTATAAAACATCCACAGAAATTATGGATTCAGTACGCAGCCGGGAAAATATCCGTAAGGCTACTGAATTAAATATGAACTATGAGTTTGGGAAAAAAGAGGAAGCACAGCGTATTGAACAAAAAAATAAAGACGCAAAAACGCGGGACAGGCAATTGGTGTTGATCATAGTATTTGTATTGACATTCATCCTGGCCCTTGTAGCCTTTGTTGCATATCGTAATAAACAAAGAGCAAATTTGCAGCTACAACAGCAAAAAGAGGAAATACAAACTACTTTGTCAAAATTAAAAGAAACGCAAAATCAGTTGATCCAGTCAGAAAAAATGGCATCACTTGGGGAGCTTACCGCAGGTATAGCCCATGAGATACAAAACCCCCTAAATTTTGTCAATAATTTTTCAGAAGTTAATACAGAATTGATAGAAGAAATGAAAACTGAATTAACAGCCGGGAACAATAAAAATGCTATTGCTATTGCAAATGATATTTCCGAGAATGAACAAAAAATAAACCACCATGGTAAAAGGGCTGATGCGATTGTAAAAGGTATGTTGCAACACAGCCGCAGCAGCAGTGCGGTTAAAGAACCTACAGATATAAATGCTTTGGCAGATGAATATTTGCGTTTGGCATATCATGGCTTACGTGCAAGAGATAAGTCATTTAATGCAACAATGCAAACTGATTTCGATCAAAGCCTGGGAGCAAATAATTCAGGTGCTGGCATGGTTAATATCATACCCCAGGATATAGGCAGAGTGATTTTAAATTTAATTACAAATGCATTTTATGCAGTAACTGAAAAGAAAAATAACCTGGCCACAGAGTTAGAAAAGGAAACTTCTCAGGAGAAATACGAACCATTAATAATTGTATCCACCAGAAGGAAAAATTCGTCAATCGGAAACGGAGTTGCCGAAATAAGGGTAAAAGACAATGGAATGGGCATTCCACAAAAAGTTTTGGATAAGATCTTTCAACCTTTTTTTACCACCAAACCAACCGGGCAGGGAACTGGCCTGGGTTTATCATTAAGCTATGATATATTAAAAGCGCATAACGGAGAGTTGAAAGTAGAAACAAAAGAAGGAGTTGGAACGGAGTTTATTATTACTTTACCTATTTAAAACATATTACATGAATAAACCAATTATGAAAGTTTTAGTAGTAGATGATGAAAAGGATATGCAAATGCTTTTTGAGCAGCGTTTTAGAAAGGAGATACGCGAACAAAGGATAGAATTTGTTTTTGCTTTCTCAGGTGAAGAGGCACTAAGCTATCTTAACCAGCATAAACAAGAAGTTGTGCTGATCCTTTCTGATATTAATATGCCCGGTATGAGTGGTCTTGAATTGTTGGAACATATAAAACAAAAATACAACCAGCCGCCACCGGTAGTTATGATGATTACCGCTTATGGTGATTCGGAAAATTATAACACAGCCATGCGCCTGGGAGCGGATGATTTTCTAACAAAGCCGGTTGATTTTACTGTATTGAAAGAAAAACTAAAAATTACAAGTAATGGCAAAAATATTAGTAGTTGATGATGAGGTTGATCTGGAGATGCTGATCAAACAGAAGTTCCGGCAAAAAATACGGGAACATAAATATGAATTTGTATTTGCGGTAAATGGTATTGATGCCCTGGCTAAAATAGAACAGCATTCTGATATAGATGTGATTCTAAGCGATATCAACATGCCTGAAATGGATGGCCTTACTTTGCTTGTTAAATTAAAAGAAACAAGCCCTATCAGTAAAACTGTTATTGTTTCTGCCTATGGTGATATGGAAAATATCCGTACCGCTATGAACAGGGGCGCTTTTGATTTTATTTGCAAACCTGTCAATTTCGAAGACCTGGAATTAACTATTGAAAAAACAATACAGCATGTATTACGGGTAAAAGAAACATTGCTTGCTATTAAGGAGAATAATATCCTCCGTATGTATGTGGATGAGAATGTACTCAATTTTATGGGAACACGTGAATATGAGGCTTCCCTGATCAGCACTGAAACAGTAGAAGCAACTGTGGTTTTTATTGACATCTGCTGTTTTACTTCACTCAGTGAAAATGAAACTGCTGATGTGGTTGTTAAATTATTAAATAATTGTTTCGAAGTAATGGTAAAAGAAATTCTGGCACAAGGCGGTCATATTGATAAATTTATTGGTGATGCAATCATGGCAGTTTTCCGGGGTGATTATCACTTAGACAGGGCCGTGGAAGCCTGCCTAGGGGTTCGTAAGAATATTAAAGAGATGCCCAATCAATTAAAGAATTCTAATTTTTCACCCAACGTTGCAATCGGGCTTAATAGCGGTGAAGTTATATCAGGAAATATCGGTTCTGCCAGCTTACGCCGGTTAGACTATACTGTTATTGGTGATGTTGTGAATACTGCACAGCGTTTGCAATCCGCTGCTCAGGCAGAACAAATCCTGTTAAATGAAGCATGTTATGAAAAAATAAAAGAGTCTTTCCATTGCAGGCTTGTAGGAGAAAAAAATCTGAAGAACAAAACAGGAGTTTCAGTTTTATACGAAGTGCTTAATTAATATTTAAATACACGGGTGTGACTGAAATAAATAAATATGAAGGGCAATATAAAAAAGCTTACAGTTATTTATTTAAGCGTTTACAGCAGGATCTGCCCGCGCATTTAACTTATCATAACCCACTTCATACCGAGCTGGTATTAAACGCAACAGCTATACTTGCTGAAGCTGAAGGCGTAGATGAAGAAGAAGAAATGTTGCTGATGACCGCGGCTCTTTATCATGATGCAGGCTTTCTTCAAACTTATGCAAACCATGAAGAAGCCTCTTGTGTTATTGCGAGAGAAAGCCTTCCACAATTCGGCTATTCAGATGATCATATAGATATAATATGCCAGATTATTATGGTTACTAAATTGCCACAGACACCTACGAATAAATTAGAAAGCATCATGTGTGATGCCGATTTGCATTATTTGGGAACAGATCAGTTTTTTCCTATAACTGAGAATTTATTTAAAGAATTTAAGACGCAGGGAATAGTAAAAAGCAGGAAAGAATGGGATGAAAAACAAGACGATTTTTTAGAAAGCCATCATTTTTTTACACTAACTGCAAAGCAATTATATGCAGCCGGAAAAGAAGAAAATATTAAATTACTTTCATACCAGTCATCTCCCTATACTGTGCATAGCACCTACTTATTACTTCAGGACCTATTTTTTATGATACTTGGAGTTGTTATTGCTGGCTTTGCCCTGAAAGGTTTTCTTGTTCCTAATAAATTTTTAGATGGTGGAGTTACAGGCCTTTCTCTTTTAATACACGAACTGTATCATTACAACCTGGCATATTTAGTATTGATGCTTAATCTGCCATTGATAATTTTAGCTTACTTCTCTATTAATAAACAATTTGCATTTAAAACTTTTGTGTGTGTTATTCTTCTGGGACTTTGCCTTCTGGTGATCCCATATCCGGTTATTACTTCTGACAAGTTACTTATATCTATTTTCGGAGGCATGTTTTTAGGTTTAGGTATAGGTTTAACCATGCGTGCAGGCTGTGCATTGGATGGCATTGAAATACTGGCATTATATACTTTAAAGCGAACAAGCTTTACCATTACAGAAATTATCCTGGGTTTTAATATTGTCATCTTTTCTATTGCAGCTTTTAAATTTGGACTGGAAACAGCCTTATACTCTGTGCTTACGTTCCTGGCTGCTTCTAAAATGATTGACTATGTGGTAGAAGGTATCCAGGCGTATACAGGTGTTACAATCATTTCCGGGGAAAGTGAATTGATCAAGTATAAGCTCGTTAATGAACTGGGGCGTGGTATTACAATATATAAGGGAGAAAGAGGGTTTTTACCAGGAAAATTTGAAGTGAGCGCAGATTGTGATATAATTTTTACAGTGGTAACCCGCCTGGAATTGCGGAAATTAAAAAACCTGGTTTATGAAGCAGATCCTAAAGCTTTTGTATTTGTTAGTATAATTCGGGAAGCTTCCGGCGGGATCATCAAAAGAAGGCATATTCATTAATCTAACATAAAAGTAAGCGTATAACTTTTTGTAATTATTTAATTAACATGGCGGAGAGAGAGTAGAAAATAGATTATTAAATGTTTATAATAGAAAAAAACAACGTAAAAAAGGTGAATATGCACTAATGTAAATCCATAAAGAATAATAACATAGTTTATTTGATATAGAATTGATCATAATGATCAAAGCCAAAGATTACCCATTGGCTTTTTTTCCATATATTTAGATGTTCCTACTCGGGTATCTTTATATTTTAACCTCTAAACCATAAATTAAATGCCAAAAATTCAAACTCTTTCTGCTTTACTAATGTTGGTGATTTTTACAGCTTGTGGACCGACCATTTACAAGGCCCAAAATTTTAATGATTCAAAGACTACAGTTAAAACATTAGCAATACTCCCTTTTAATATTTCTATTGACAGTAAAAGATTACCAAAGGGGACTACTATTGAAACTCTTAAAGAATCACAAGAAAAAACAGGATATGATATCCAAAGTAATTCATATACTTGGTTTTTACAGCGACAAAAAGATTACTCAATTACATTTCAAGACATTGATAAAACAAATGCACTTCTAAAAAAAGCGAACATCACATTTGACAATATCGCACTCCAGGATAAGGGAGATATAAGTAAAATGTTAGGTGTAGATGGCATAATTTCTGGGAAGGCAACAATGTCAAAACCTATGTCGGAAGGCGGTGCAATAGCTGCAGCTGTTCTCTTAGGTGGTTTCGGTGCCACAAATAAAACTGCAACTTCCTTAACAATTCATGATGTAGCCGGGGACTTACTTTGGAAATATGATTATGATGTACAGGGTGGATTAGGAAGTAATTCAGAAAGTTTGACTAAAACTTTGATGAAAAATGCTTCAAAAAAATTCCCTTATACAAAGTCAAATACAAATACAAAAACTACGAAAACGAAAAATGCAAAGACAAGATAAAAGCTAAGGAGTAATCCTTAGCTTTATTATTTGATTTACTCCCTCTATTGCTCCCTTTAAAAATAAAATCCGCTGAAACCTTTATTGGTAGCGGATTTATAAAAATTAAAAGCGGAGAGAGAGGGATTCGAACCCCCGGAGGCTTTCACCTCAACGGTTTTCAAGACCGCCGCATTCGACCGCTCTGCCATCTCTCCGGCGCAAAAATAAGGGTAGAATGTTTTGTAACAAAAACTAATTATCATTATAATTTATGTATCAAATTATGAAAACTTTATAATGATACTGGCAGTTAAACTTTATCCCTCACAACAATAAGATCTTTTATCTCCACAGTCATTGGCATGATCCCTACCTGCAGTATTGCTCTTTTTCCACGCAGTTCTTTTACTATTCCAACCTGGCGGTTTTGCTTCATTTTTACTTTATCACCAATATTAATATTGCCTCCGATTTCTATAAATTTTTCGTCCAGTTTTTTCTGCTGCTTTCCTGATAGTAGTTTGTCTTTCTGAGTGAATAACAGTGCATGGATCATCTTCATAGCATCTTCTTTATTTTCCGCCCTCCTCCACTCTACTACCATGGCTTTCAGCTTGCGTTCCATATCTTTCAGATAAATAAGTTTTTCTTCTGCTATTTTGTTCTGGTGCTTCAGAATTTCCACTTCCTGCTGATGTGTTTCCTTTTCAATCACTTTTTGCATTTCCTTTTTTAAATGTTCATTCTCCTTTACAAGTGCATTTAGTTCGGATTTTTCTTTTTCCATTTTCAATAAATCCTGTTCTGTTCTGTTCAATAATTTATCAAGGCTTACATGGTCATCTTTTACCAGCTTTCTGGCACGGGCAATAAGTCCTTTATCCAGTCCTATACGTTCAGCAATTGAAAAAGTATAAGAACTACCGGGTTGGCCTACCTGCAATTTGTATAAGGGTAATAAATTTTTTTCGTCAAACTGCATGGCCCCATTTACAATCCCTCTTACTTTGTTTGCCATTATTTTCAGGTTTAAATAATGCGTTGTTACAATTCCTAGGGCATGTTTATAAGCCAGCTCTTCCATGATAACTTCTGCAAAAGCCCCACCCAGGTTAGGGTCACTGCCACTTCCTAATTCATCAATGAAAAAGAGGGTCTTGCCGTTCGCATTCTCAAGGAAGTGTTTCATGTTCTTAAGTTGAGAAGAATAAGTGCTTAGCTCAAACTCAAGGCTCTGTGTATCCCCGATATGTATCATCAACTGTTTAAATATACCCATCTCGCTGTCCGGGCTGGCCGAAATAAGCAACCCTGACTGTAACATTATCTGCATAAGACCTGTCGCCTTTAAAATAACCGTCTTACCACCTGCATTGGGACCACTGATAACAAGTATTCTTTGATTATCATCCAGTTTCAGATTAAAGGGAATTGTAGATTTGCCCGCTGCATTGTTATACAAAAACAATAATGGATGCACTGCGTTTATTAAATTTATTATAGCGCCATTATTTAACAGTGGCAGGTTTCCGCCAATATCCCTTGCAAATTTTGCCTTGGCATGTATAAAATCAAATTCACCTGCAATAGCATGATATGTTTTTAACAATGGCGCATATACGCTAAGCTCTTCAGTAAGTTTTTTCAGGATCCTGTACACTTCCTTTGTTTCTTCAATTTCCAGGGAGAATACTGCATTATTAAGTTCAGTTGTTTCCTCCGGCTCAATAAAACTCGTTCTCCGGCTATCTGATTCCCCATGCAAAATTCCTTTAACCATTCTTTTTTGTTCAGCTACAACCGCCAAAACCCTTCTGCCATTTATAAAGCTTTCTTCAATATCTGCCAGGTAACCCTTACTATTTAACTTGTTTACCAGCCTGTCAAACATCCGGCGCAATTCATTTCTTTTGCGATATAAATTCATCCTGATCGCGGCAAGATCTTTACTGGCAGAATCTTTTACAACTCCTGATTCATCAAGTATATCATCAATTGATTTTTTAATATCTTTCTCATAATAGGTATCTGCTATTACTAAAGCAAGCCCGGGATATAATATCTTCCTTTCTTTATCGAACCAACGGAAAATATTTGCAGTGTTCTCAGTTAGTCTGCGTATTAAAAGAAACTGATCATTTGTTAATGATGCGCCTGTGATACCCAGCAACTTCAATTCATTGTTTACATTTAAATTAAAATCGTTGGGGAAAGCCTGACCACTGACTATTAATATTTTAAATTCAATTGTTTGACCTAATTCCTTTTCTATAAATTCTTTTTTGGTATGAATTCTCAGGTTAAGCACACGCTCTTTTGCTATTTCAGTTTTGCAATATGCTCCCAGTAGTTCCTTAATCCTGTTGAATTCCAGTTGCTGTAATGTTGATTCGGGGAATATTTTCATCTTGTGTTTCTGTTTCTAATTGTATGCCGTTTTTATAAACGTTTTAATTCCTTTAAAGATGCATATGTTTTGACAATGTACCTGAAAGACTTAAAATCTAAAAATAGCCACTGTTCATACAGCATGATCCTGGTTGGCAAATCTCAAACGTTAAGTTGTAAGGCTGCCCATTGCAGCAGATATCCAGGCTGCTTCTAACTGATGATTCTCAACAAAAATTGTATTTATTTTCTTAAATCATCTCCCGGCATTAACCTGATAGCATAAATATTAATATTTGGCAAGGTGGTTGTGTCATTATTCATATAGAATATTAGATTTCATCTTTTCTAAAGTTATCACGTGTTAAAGTTAAGAAGAGGAGCAGCGAAAAATATTCAAAATTTAAAACGTGTACAATGAACGATATTAATAATAATAATAAAATTGAAATTGCCACACTTGGTAATGGCTGTTTCTGGTGCACGGAAGCAATTTTCCAACGGCTTGAGGGAGTTGAAAAAGTTGTAAGCGGGTATAGTGGGGGTGATATGGCCAATCCTGATTATAATACAGTTTGTTCAGGCGTTACCGGGCATGCAGAATGTCTGGAGATCACCTATAATACAGATAAGTTAAGTTTCGAAGATGTACTTGAGATCTTCTGGCAAACCCATGATCCCACTACTTTAAACAGGCAGGGAAATGATGTAGGCAGTCAATACCGTAGTGTAATTTTTTATCATTCGGAAGAGCAAAAAAATATTGCGGAAAAATATAAGGCCCAGGTTAATGAATCTGGTATATATACAAACCCTGTAGTTACTACGCTCGAACCTTTTACTAAATTTTATCCTGCTGAATCATACCACCAGGATTACTTTAACCAAAATGGCAATGCTCCATACTGCCAGTTTGTGGTAAAACCAAAGCTTGAAAAATTTAAGAAAAATTTTAAAGAGAAAATGAAAGCAGTCTGAAAGTATTATTAATATTAACTTCTACCCTCCCTGTTACTAATAAAATACTTTTTACGCTTAAACTCTGCATAGTTAAATAAACCTATAAATGCTATCATAATAAATAACGCTGTCAAATAGAAGGTACCAGGAAGTATATTTAAATTAATCCGATAATTTATTACTATGATCCCCACTGCACAGAGAAAAATAATTCCCATGGTGTGTAATGATATGTTTTTCCACAATAACTCATAATAACGTTCTTTCTTTTGTTTGGTCTCTATTATTTTTATTACGGTCCCTGCTAAATCAGAAGTTAGATCGGGTATCGTCTCCTTTTTCATTTCATTGTTCATTAACCTATATATGGCAACTTGTTTCTGAACAGATTCATTATTAATTAAAAAGTTTTCGAATTTAGACTTATCACCAGGGAAATTTCCGGCGGCATATTCCTGGAGATCCATTTCCGTATAATGTATTATATCCATTTTATGAATTTAATATTTTAGTTAACTGATCTTTTAACTTAATTCTTGTTCTGAATAAATGGCTCTTAACAGTATTTACAGGTATAGTTGTGATGATTGATATTTCTTCAATTGATAGTTCCTCATGGTGAAAAAGTTGTAATAACGTTCTTTCCACAGGATTTAAATCTTCAATAGCCTTAAAAAGAAATTGTTGCTTTTCTTTTTCAAATAACGATTCATCCGGTAATGGTGACTGATCTTTTATTTCTACATGTATATTGTATGTTTCTTCCTGGCTATCCACACCCGGCTTATACATATCGTCAAGAAGATGTGGCTTTTTCTTTTTTAAAAAATTAATACACAGGTTAAATGCAATGTTTCCTATCCATGTTGAAAGACGGGATTTAAATTTAAATGAAGGAAGATATTTATAGACCCTTAAAAAAGTTTCCTGGCTAATATCTTCCCTGTCCTGTATTTGTCCAACCATTTTATAAACAATACTGTTAACTAACTTCTCATATTTATTTATTAATTTTTTAAAAGCCATCATTTCACCCTGGATCACTGCTTTTACAAGCACTGCATCATCATGTTCTGCCTGTAATCGTGGTTCACCCATAATCTGGAGTAGACAAGTCAGCTATTAAAAAGTTGCAGGTATGTAAAAACAAAAATTCGCCCGGAAAACAGGAGTTACTGCAACTTTGCCCCTGATCACTTGTCTGATATACTAAATCGTAAACAATGAAATTGATCAGCACTAAATTAGCTTTATTAACTGTAGGCCTATTTAATTGTGTACTGGGTTTTTCCCAGGATGTATACCGCACGCTTCCTCCAGGGTATGATCCTCACCATGATAAAATTATTCCCGATAAAGTTTTTGAGATAGGTTTACCACTCCTTGTCTTATTTATTATAGCAAATAGTATTGCCAATATTTTAAAAATGAGAGCTGAAAATAAATTAAAGGAAAAAGCATTTGACCGTCAGCTTTCTGAACAAACATTAATTACACTTTTTTCAGATGACAAAAGTCTTAATAAATATGTTTTTTTAAAATGGTTCCTGGTACTGGCAGCTTTCGGGATCTCATTAATATTTATTTACTTTTTATTCCAGTTTGCAAATATCAGGTCTGGTTATTTAGCACTTGGAATAATTACTCTTTTTATGTCATTTGCTTTTCTTATTTATTACAGGACCATACAAAAAAAATAACTATTCCTAACCCATAAAATTTATATAATGAAATCTTATCAAAAAGCTTTCACAGGCATTTTATTGCCTCTGCTTTTCCTTGTAATCTCAAATATAACTTTTGCCCAAAAAAGCAATAGAAGTATAAATGATACCGAAAAAAAAGAGATCATTGAAAAAGTATTTGAGATCCTTAAAGAAAGGTATATTTTCCCGGAGAAGATCCCTCATTTACAAAAAATAATAAGCGGAAAGCTGGCTGAAGGTTATTATAAAAAGTTTTTATCTGCTGAAAACTTTTTAGATCATTTAAACACAGACCTGGAAACTTTAACGAACGACCGGCATGTTAATTTATTTTTTGATCCGATCGTAGTAAAACAAATAGAAACATCAGAGAAGGATACTACAACACAGCCTGCCTTTACTCCGCAATTTTTAAAAAGGGCAAAATTTGAGAATTTCATGGTGCGGAATGTAGAGAGGCTTGAAGGAAATGTAGGATATTTTAAGTTCAACATGTTCATAGATCTTGCTATTTCAAAGCCAACTTTTGTCAGTGCTATGAATGTATTAACCCATAGTGATGCATTGATCTTTGATCTGAGGCAAAATGGCGGTGGTCATTCAATTACATGCGATTTCTTATTGAGTTATTTTTTACCTGATTCTACCAAGACCGGAACATTTACCGCCCGGTTGAACAATACTAAAAATAATATTTATACAACGTATGATCCATTGATCAAAAAATTTACTTCTGATATTCCATTGTTTATACTCACAAGTAAAAAAACTTCCTCAGCTGCAGAGGCTTTTGCATATATCCTGCAGGCTTCTAAAAGAGCCACCATAATTGGCGATACTACAAAAGGAGAAGCCAACCCCGGATACAGGATAATCGTTAACCCTGAAATGTATATTATGGTGCCAACTTCTATTAACCGCAATGCTATTACAAATACCAATTGGCAGGGTATCGGTGTTATACCTGATATAAATATCGGCCAGGATAAAGCATTGATCATGGCCCAGGCAATGGCATATAAACAACTTGGTAAATCAACCAATAATAATGATCTGCGTTTTTTTTATGAATGGAAAGCTATTGGAATGGAATCTGAATTAAAGCCTGTTAAAATACCAGCTGAGGATTTAAAATCATATGCCGGCAACTATGCTGATGATCGAATAATAAATCAGGAGGAAGGGATATTATTTTATCAAAGAAGTGGAAGCACAAAAAAAAGACTAATACCTATAACACCGGATACATTCAGCCTGGAAGGCTCTCCATTTTTCCGTATACGTTTTATTAAAAGCAGTGGTGTTATAACGGCATTGGAAGGAATGTATGATGATGGAATTATTGAAGCTTCTAAAAGAATAAACTAAAGG
>Ga0136634_10000891_pt1 | contig 11945 bp, 12 predicted proteins | sample AntDrymUQ8332106_2_FD_104654 | JGI IMG/M metagenome (GOLD analysis project Ga0136634, IMG submission 104654) | Polar desert sand microbial communities from Dry Valleys, Antarctica - metaG UQ833 (21.06) | ecosystem: Environmental > Terrestrial > Soil > Desert | place: Antarctica: Dry Valley... | reverse complement strand
TGCAACAAAAGATGAAAAAGTAGAATTTAAAAGATCATCAGCAATATTGTTGACATATTCAGGTGATTGTAGGTTGATAGATGCATTCGTCATTCTTTGCCGGTATAATTCACGGAAGTACGTGGCGCCTATCATGCCACCGGATGCACCGGTGAAAAGAAAAGTCTTGTTCATCATCTGGCCGCCTGTAATACTATCGAGCCTTTGCAAAACATTCATGGTGAATGTTGCGCTTCTCGTTCCGCCCCCGCTTGTTGTTACTAAAACAAGCAAAGGTTTTTCTTCACCTTGTTTTAATTTCCACTTTTCTAAAATCGAAACCATGTTTTGCTTATCCGCTGAAACAGCCGTGTCATTGGAAACCTGTTGCAGGCTTTGCTGATCATAAAGAGGTCTTTCATCGCGGTTACCATAATTTAATCCGTAGGCTTTATTACGGGGATCAATCCATTCTATTTTATAAAGAACATTCAGTATAAAAAGAAAAGCGATAAAGGCAGGTACGCTCCAACTTTGAAAAAAATAAGCCAATGCGCCAGACACACCAATGAGGATAGCCAAAAATAAAGTGATGCTGGCGCCTGCAGGTATCTGGAAGGCTTTGTGGTCCATAAAAAAACCAACGATAATTAGAAACAAGTAAGCAAACAGGATGGAAATGACCGCCGCAAAATGATGCCGCTTGAATATTTTTTCCATGAGCTCTTTTGAATAATGCGACACATCCCTGCAGCGGCGGATTCGAAAAAAAGAATCTAAGAACCACTCTGAATGGATCAGCCTACTGCTACTTGTGCCGCTTTCCGGCTGAAGCTGCGCTACAAATGTTTTTGCATTTTTAAAGGCAGGCTGCAGCTTGCGCAGTATCGTTTTATCTGCCCTGAAGAAATACACGAAACTGGTTGTGAGCACAAACAATAATCCGGAAACAAATCCTCCTGCTAAAAAAATGATCTCTACATTAGAAATGAGCTCTTTGTAGTGTGCAAACTGGTAAGCTTTTATTAAAAAGAAAAAAAGAAAAGTAAGCGGAAGAATACTGTTGTTAATGCAATATTTTAAAAATGGAAACTGTGTGGCTGCCAAAAAACGAAAATGCCTGCTAAATAAAATAAAAGTGGTCACGTTCCAGCACATAAAGAAAACGCCAATACTCATTCCCATAAAAGCGGCACTCAATGAATTTACATTACCCAAATATTCAGGAGCCAGGAATAAGGCATCGGCTCCAAAACTTTTCATAAAACTGCCATCTACAATGCTGAACATCAGGGCCCAAAAAATGAGAAAGATCTGGTACTTTCTAAAATGTAGAAAAAGCAATTGGACAGGAAGCGAATAAAAAATTCCCCGCAAATAGTCTTTTAATGGATACGTTTTTTTCACTTGGCTCAAAATACTATTAAATCAGTGGAACAGGAAGTGAATTAGAAGGAATTAGCTTTTTGTTGCGGGGCTTAAAAGAAAAAGAACATGAACAAGGGATAATAAAAGGAAAACAGCAACCAATTGATGCAATTGCGCCATCCATTCAAAACGGTCCCATTGATAGGCTGATATGTCCATACTGCTGATAACAGTTATTATTCCCAAAACAGTTTGTATCAATGCAAATAAAAGGGGGAATGGTCTTGACTTTGCAAATGCTTTTGTTGCCTTTATGCGATGTGCTTTTATGGTCCAGATAACAAGGAGCAGTACAAGCAGGTAAGCCGTCATGCGGTGAATAAAATGAACTACTACCGGGTTTTCAATGATGCTTATCAAACCTTCCGGGCGGTTAAAAACATAAGGAGGTATAAAACTTCCATTCATATCAGGCCAGGTGGAAGCCACTACCGCAGCCTTATGACCTGCCATGAGGGCTCCATAAAACAACTGGATAAAGAAAACCACAATAATAACCCAGGTAAATGTTTTTAATCCTTTATGAAAAACAAAATTTTCCCGCTTCACGAAAAATTGCAGAGTAAACCAGTAAGTATAAAAAACAAGAATAAGGGCCAATACAAAATGCATGGCAAGTTTAGTAGGTCGTACATAAACAGCATCACCCGATAAGCCGCTTGCCACCATGATCCAGCCCACTGCACCTTGCAAGGCACCTAATAAAAAAAGAATGATGAGGGGAATTACCATTTCTTTTTTAAATCGTTTTTGAAATAAGAAGATGATGAATGGAATAGCAAATGCAACGCCTATCAGCCTGCCCCACAAACGATGCATCCATTCCCAGAAAAAAATAAATTTGAAATCGGGTAAAGTAAAACCGGAATTGAGCTGTTTAAATTGTTCTGTCCCTTTATACTTATTAAAGGCTTCCAGCCATTGTGTTTCATTTAGCGGTGGAAGAATACCTGTAGCCAGGTCCCATTCTGTTATTGATAAACCTGAACCTGTGAGCCGGGTGATGCCACCCAAAACAATTTGTACAATAAGCATAGCAATACCAATCAGGAACCAAATAACCAACGGCCTTGAAGAAGGGTTTAATTTCATGGCTGCAAAAATAGGTGTGTGAGAAGAAAAAATTTTTCACAAATAATAAATGCAATAAACTTGCACCATGCTGCAAACTTATTTCCAGGAAGAACTTCTTGAGGCTGGCTGCGATGAAGCCGGTCGCGGATGCCTTGCAGGGCCTGTGTTTGCAGCGGCAGTTATTCTGCCAAAAGATTTTCATCATCCTGTTTTAAACGATTCAAAACAATTAACCGAGGAACAGCGGTACGGATTAAGACCAATGATTGAACGGAATGCAATATGCTATGCCGTAGCCAGCTTATGCAATAAACAAATTGATAAGATCAATATTTTAAGAGCATCTTTTAAAAGCATGCACCTTGCTGTAAAACAATTAAACCCGCAACCCCAATTACTTTTAATAGATGGCAACCGCTTTACCCGTTATAAAAGAATTCCGCACCAATGTATTATTCAAGGTGATGGCATGTATACTTCTATTGCAGCAGCAAGTGTATTAGCTAAAACATACAGGGATGATTATATGAAGGAGCTGCATAAAAAGTTTCCAAAATATAACTGGCAGCAAAACAAAGGGTATGCAACTAAAGAGCACCAGGCTGCTTTGGAAAAACATGGGCCATGCAAATTTCACCGGCAGTCTTTCCGGCTTGACTACAGTCAGCCTCCTCTTTTTGAAGAGGTAAATTTTTAATTCAGGATTCAGGTTGATGTTGCACTTTTCACATTTTATTTATTGCCATTCTCCTGCTCCTTCCCTGATCATTTCGGCCTCGCCAGAAGTAAAATCAATAACCGTTGAAGGCTTTATGCCGCCTATACCTCCGTCTATTACAATATCAACCCATTTTTCAAAGTGCTCATGAATGATTTCCGGATCTGTATATTCTTCTACATTCTCTCCGGGTAACGAAGCGCTTAAAATAGGATTACCCAACTCCTTTACAATAGCTCTTGCAATTTCATTATCCGGAACCCGGATGCCTACACTATCTTTTTTAGTTTTTAAAATTTTGGGCACTTGTTTACTCGCTTCCAGAACAAAAGTGTAAGGGCCGGGTAAATGTTGTTTTAAAACCCTGTATGTGGAAGTGGGAAGTTGTTTGGCATAAATGCTTAACTGGCTCAAATCATAACATACAAAAGAAAGATTTGCTTTTTCGCATTGAATGTTTTTTATCCTGCAGATGCGTTCAACTGCTTTCGGCTGGTGAATATCGCAACCCAAGCCATAAATAGTATCGGTGGGGTAAATAATAATTCCTCCGCTTTTTAAAACGGCCACAACCTGTGTAATCAGGCGGGTTTGAGGATTTTGAGGATGAATATGGATGCGCATAAAACAATTTAACAAATACTCCCCCCTTTTAAGCGAATAAAAACTTCTTTTTTGACATCAAAATTTATTTTTGCACAAACCATTGCCGCCATGCAACTTCAAACTGTCCCCGTATTTGATACAATTGACTCTGAAATTTTTAAAGAACAATTTTATGAACCACAAAAACCAGTCGTCATTAAAAGCCTTGCAAAAGAGTGGCCAGCATATGCCAACTGGAACTGGGATCATTTTAAACAATGCGTAGGCGATAAAAAAGTGGCGCTTTATAATAATGTAAAGAGCGATGCCTATACTCCCATCAATGCCGCGGACGATTATAAAACCTTTGGTGAATACATTGACATGATCTGCAACGGCCCGGCCGGCTGGAGAATTTTCTTATTCAATATTTTTGATCATGCCCCCCAGCTTGTAAAAGATTTTACATGGCCTGAGCATTTAATGAAAGGCTTTATAAAAAAATATCCGATGCTTTTTGTTGGCGGTGCCTCCTCCATTACGCACATGCATTTTGATATTGACCTTTCGAATATCATGCACACGCAGTTTGCCGGCAGAAAAAGAGTTTTATTATTTCCTTTTGCTGAACAGCATAAGCTTTATAGGAAGCCCTGGGAAGTTTTAAGCATGGCAGATTTTTCCAATTACTATACTGATAAAAGTAAAATTGATTACAACCGGTTTCCTGCATTGAAATATGCAAAAGGCTATGAAGTAATACTTGATCATGGCGATACTTTATTTATGCCCGCAGGTTGCTGGCATCACATGGAATACCTGGACAGTGGATTTGCCATGAGCTTAAGAGCATTCCAGCCTTCCATCTCTGGTAAATTAAAGGGCGCCTGGAATTTATTTGGCATGCGCAATATTGATACGCTGATGAAAAAAACAGCGCCTAAATGGTGGTATGAGAATAAGAAAAAGCAAATATTTGATAATGCGAAAAAGGAGATGCAGTTGAGTAGTTGATTAGTTCACCGGTTTACAAGTTCACAAGTTGATGGGTTACCAGTCACAATGCTCTTCTGTATAATCGAAAATTTGTTTAGGTGCTTTATAGTCTTTCCACCAGCAGCCCCAGGGAAGATCGGTTGGCCCTATAACATGAACAATATATTGCCATTTTCCTTTTACTTTTTTTAATAATGCGGATATAGTTCCTCCGTCAAACGCATCTTCTTCCACTGCTTCTTTATAAATTGTTTTGCTGAAATCAATATCTTTTCCATCAGTTGTTTTTAATTCTCCTTTCAAAAAAGCATGAGTGCCTTTCACTTTTAAATGTCCCACAATAAATTTTACATCCTGCTTTAATTCTGTTTTTATTGTACCGCGGAGTGCATTTAAAATATGGGTTCTTTCTACAGATTTACTGTTGGTGAGGTCAACAACATTTTGTGCAGAAATAACCTGTAGAACAAAAAACAATGCAATGAGAAGAGTTATTTTTTTCATATAGCGGTGATAGGAATTCTTTAGTCATTCTTTTAGAACAATCCGGCCATCTATGCCTGTTTGCTATTTCACACTGCTTACGTTATACAATCTCCCACGTTTCATTTCCCCTTAAAAGCTTATTCAGATCCGCAGGTCTTTTCGTTTTTGCTTCTTCAATCTGCATCGCCATCATATCCTCGTAAGTGGAGCGAATAGCCTGGTAAAAAACGCCAAACGGCCTTGGCAAGTGATGCGCTTCTTTGGGATCATCAAAAATGCGGACGAGTATCTGCGCCTTGTAAATATCATTTTCATCGTGAATCCAAAGATCATCTATACTATGTCCTTCGTTAAGATTTACCACTACGGGCTTAAATCCATCCAGTTTTATTCCTTTATCACTGTTGGCTCCAAAAACTAATGGCTTTCCATTTTCAAGAAAAAGCGTTTCCTCTGCCTTGCTTGATTTCTCTGTATAAATTTCAAAAGCGGCATCATTAAAAATATTACAGTTCTGGTAGATCTCCAGGAAAGAAGCGCCATGATGGGCATGTGTTCTCAGCAACATGCTCTGCAAATGTTTTGTGTCACGGTCCATGCTGCGGGCAATGAAAGTAGCATCCGCTCCAAGTGCCAGCGCAAGTGGATTAAAAGGATGATCAATACTTCCAAATGGAGTTGACTTTGTTATTTTATTTTCTTCCGATGTGGGAGAATATTGTCCCTTGGTTAAACCATAAATCTGGTTATTGAACAAAAGAATATTTACATTAAAATTCCGGCGCAGCAAATGGATCATGTGGTTGCCGCCAATACTTAATCCATCACCATCACCGGTTACAATCCACACACTCAATTCAGGCCTGGTTGCTTTTAATCCACTGGCCACCGCAGTTGCTCTTCCATGAATAGAGTGCATGCCATATACATTCATGTAATAAGGAAAGCGGGATGAGCATCCGATGCCTGAAATGATAGCAATGTTTTCCCTTGCTATGCCAAGAGTAGGCATGATCTTCTGCACCTGCGCAAGGATCGAATAATCGCCGCAGCCGGGACACCAACGCACTTCCTGGTCAGTAGCAAAATCCTTTGCCGTTAGAGAAATGGGTGGTTTTATAGTTGTTGTTTCCATACTTATTATTGAATATCGAACAGATAAACAAGAAACATCGAATTATGAATTAATAAGACTCTTTCCGTTCGATCTGTTCTTTTGTGCTGTACTAATGCTTTTTACAAAAATGGCGATCAACTCATTATTTTCAGTTAATAAAACTGCTAATTTGTTTTTATCGAACCAGTTTTTCTTCTCAATCAATCGTAAACAATTATATGTTTCTCTCAGTTCTTTTAAGCAAACCTTCATTTTATGTATAAAATCATTCCTGCTTTCCGCACTTTGCGCTTCGCCATAATGTAAAGCCAACGAAGTACCACTACGAATTAGCTGGCCGCCTAAATGATTCCCTGCAAATGTTCCAGGCAAGGCTTCAGAAACATCAATAATATTTGAAGCAAATTAAATCAGGCGTTCCTCCAGATCATATTTTTTTTCCATAAAGCAGTTGCTCACTACGATCAAGTTACTAACAATACTTCATCAGTTCATCATTCCTTGTTCATCTGTTCATTATTCTGCAGCTCCTCCCAATATTCCGCTGCTCTTCTTGTATGAGGAATTACAATAGTACCACCCACAATATTTGCTACCGCAAAAATTTCATACATCTGTTCCGTTGTAATTCCCAACTCATGGCTTTTGCCGAGGTGATATTTAATGCAATCATCACATCGCAGCACCATGCTGGCAACTAAGCCCAGCATTTCTTTTGTCTTTTTGTCTATAGCTCCGTCCTCGTATGTATTGGTGTCGAGATTCCAGAGACGTTTCATCACCAGGTTATTTTTGCTTAAGATCATCTCATTCATCTTTTCCCTGTAGTAGTTGAATTCCTTTACCAGTTCTGCCATTTTTAAAAACTTTTGATTGTTCTGCAAAAATAAGACGGAACAGCCTCTGGTTGGCGTTTCGCTTTTGGGGTTTGATTTTTGATTAAATTGAACCCCAAACCTGTTTGTATTATGAAAAAATCTTTTCTTGTTATCGCCGCTTTCACGGCTATGATTATGCTATCATTGGCTTTTACCAAACCGGATGACCCGGGGTTTAAGAATTTGAAAATCCTTCCCAAGAATATAACAAAGGAGCAATTAGACAGTGTGATGAATAATTTCACCGCTTCGCTGGGAGTGAAATGTAATTTTTGCCATGTACGCACTGCGGATAAAAAAGAATGGAATTTTCCGGCCGATGATAACAAGCACAAATTAATCGCAAGGGAAATGCTGACCATGACGGAAAAGATCAACAAAAAATATTTTGATGTGACTGGTAAGGGATTGGGTGCAAGCCAGATGGTTACCTGCTATACTTGTCATAATGGTAAACCGGAACCCCAGGTAACACCGCCTCCTCCGCCGCAAAATAAACAAGTAGCCGACAGCACCAAGAAACAATAATAATGGATCAGCAATACGATTTTGGAATGATTGGTCTCGGAGTAATGGGGGCAAACCTGTTACTGAATGTAGCCGATCATCATTTTTCTGCTATTGGGTATGATCTGAAACCGGAACGCACAAAAGCATTGGAAACTGCTGCCACTCCAAACACAGTTGTAAAAGGAGTAAATGACCTGGCAACAATGATGATGGCGTTAAAAAGGCCAAGAAAAATAATGATGCTGGTGCCTGCCGGCAAACCTGTGGATGATGTGATCAGCAGCCTGCTTCCTTTTTTAGAAAAAGGGGATATTCTAATTGATGGCGGCAATTCATTTTTTGAGGATACGCTTCACCGCATTGCTTATTTGCAGGACCAGGGAATTCATTTTTTTGGAATGGGGGTATCCGGGGGCGAGATGGGAGCAAGAACAGGACCCAGCATGATGCCGGGTGGCGACAAAGAAGCCTATCAATATTTAAAACCAATTCTTGAGGCTATTGCTGCAAAAGCAGACGGCGAAGCTTGCGTAGACTATATGGGTAATGGGGCAGCCGGGCATTACGTAAAAATGGTGCACAACGGAATTGAATATGCCATGATGCAAATGATATCCGAAGTTTATGATCTTTTGCATCGCGGAATGGATTTCAGCAATGAAGATTTATATAAAACGTTTAAACAATGGAATAAAGGAGAACTGCAATCTTTTTTAATATATGTAACAGCAGAAATTTTTAAAACAAAAGATACAGAGGCAAACAAATATATAATTGATCTCATTTTGGATAAGGCAGGTTCCAAAGGAACGGGCAAATGGACATCACAGGAAGCCATGAATCTTCCTGTTTCTATTCCAACAATTGATGCTGCAGTAGCGGCAAGAGATATGTCTGTATATAAAGAACAAAGAATAAAAGCAGCTCAACTATATCAACCTGTTGCAGATAAAATGAAAGCTCCTGCTGATGTTTTTGTAAATGACCTGGAGGACGCACTTTATTTCTGTTTTGTAATAGCCTATGCGCAAGGTTTGAACATGTTGCAAAAAGCATCAGAAGTGCATAAAATGAACATTCCGTTGCCAGACGTAGTGAAAGTGTGGAAGTCCGGCTGCATAATACGTTCAGCCATGTTAAAAAATTTCAGCGTTGCTTTTGCAAGCGATGCGCTACTGCCAAATGTTTTACTTCATCCGGCAATTGCAGATATTATGAAAGAGAAAGAACAAAGTGTTCGCAATATTATTACTGCATCCGTTAATGCAAAAATTCCTATTCCGGCAATTATGAGTGCATTAGGTTATTATGATTCCTATCTAAGTGAACGGTTGCCAACAAACCTGATACAGGCGCAAAGAGATTATTTTGGCGCACATACTTACCAGCGGATTGATAAGGAAGGAGTATTTCATACCGAATGGCATAAGGACACAACGGATTAAAAATGGCCGTACATCAACCAACCATATTATACATATTTGGCGGCAGCGGCGATCTTACCTACCGTAAGCTGATGCCTGCATTGTATAATCTTTATCTGGATAAATACTTGCCCGAACAATTTCATATTGTGGCTATTGGCAGATCAGATTTTACCCATACTGATTTTCGCAATCATACAAAAAAAGGAATTGAAGAGCACTCCCGGCGAAAGGACTGTATTAAAATTGCGTGGGAAGAATTTTCGCAAAACATCGAATATATAAAAGCAGAACTGGAAGAGGACACAACTTATCAGTCCATTGCAGCAAGAATAAAAAAGCTGGAAGAAGAATGGAAAGCTGATGCAACTGTTGTGTATTATATGTCTGTTGCGCCCCAACTGGCTCCTATCATTTCTCAAAAATTACACAAGGCAAAACTGACTGCTAATGCAGAACGATCAAGAATGGTTTTTGAAAAACCGTTCGGACACGATTTGGAAAGTGCAAAGGCATTGAATTTTCAATTGGGTAAGTTGTTTAAAGAGCATCAGATCTATCGCATAGATCATTTTCTTGGTAAAGAAACCGTTCAGAATATTTTGGCCATGCGTTTTGCCAATGCCTTGTTTGAGCCCATCTGGAATTCTAATTACATAGATCATGTACAGATCACTGCATCGGAAACGGTGGGAGTGGAAAACCGCGGCGGTTATTACGAACAGGCCGGCGCCTTGCGGGATATGATTCAAAACCACATGTTACAATTGCTTTGCATGGTGGCTATGGAACCGCCGGTTTCTTTTGATGCTGATGAAATACGGAATAAAAAATTAGATGTGCTGCAGGCAATACGCAAATGGAAAAAGGATGAAGTGCACCTGAATGCGGTACGTGGGCAATACAGCAGCGGCTGGATGAAAGGTGATAAAGTAAAAGCCTATAATGAAGAAGAAAAGGTGGCTGCTGATTCAGGTGTGGAAACCTTTGCGGCCTTAAAATTTTATGTTGACAACTGGCGATGGAAAGATGTTCCGTTTTATGTGCGCACCGGTAAGTACATGCAAAATAAATCAACCTTAATTACGGTGCGGTTTAAACCGGCACCGCAATTTGCATTTCCTGCAGAAGCCGGCGAAACATGGAGAGCCAACAGGATAACTATTTCCATTGCCCCTCAAATGGATGTTCGTTTGCGCTTCCAGGCAAAACAACCCGGCCCGCATATGACATTACAACCTGTTGATATGACCTTTTCTTATTCCGATGCGTACGGTGGCGAAGACAAGCAACCGGAAGCTTACGAAACACTTTTGGAAGATGTAATTGAAGGCAATCCAACTTTATTTATGCGTGCCGACCAGGTGGAAGCATCCTGGCAAATAGTAGAACCGGTTTTAGAAACATGGAAAACAAGACCGCCTGTTGACTTTCCTAATTATGCTCCCGGAACCTGGGGCCCTGAAGATGCAGAAGCATTGATTGCAAAAGATGGAAAGCACTGGGTGAAGATGGTGGAGGGGAAGTGAGCTTTGGAGGAACATTGAAACATTGGCGGTATTATTTTTCAAGCTCTTTTCCAAACCCTTTTTTGATATTGTCTTTTTCTCTTTGATTGAGTTCTCGTCCTTTGAATTCTGCAAAAATTGAAAAGCATCATCAACAGTATTTACACCTAAATCAAAGTTAGCTCGTCCCCATTTGCCTCTATCAAAAGCTATTAACAAAAACCATTATCAAATCCTTCCCCAATTTTCTCCGCTCTTAATTCTGTACATCGTCATTTCGCTTACTTCATATTTATCGGCAAGTTGTTTAATGGTAATGCTCCTGTCTTTTTTGTTTAGCAGGTCTTTAATGCGTCTTACCTGTACTGCCGTAAGTTTTAAGCCCACTTCACGGTTTGCCTGCTTCTTTTTATAAGCCAGTTTTGCGGGACTTTTTTGCTGGTGCTTGATCATTTCAAGCAGTGTAGCCCATTTGAGGTTTTTAATGGTATTGTCAAGCTTATTGTGATTAATATGAATTACATATTTATGTTTATTGGAAGGCCTTTTCAAAAACAATCTCGCTAACTCACGGTGTATGTATAAAGTACCTTTGTATCCCGGCCTGTGCAAATTAAGAGTGCGGTATCCTGTAGTTAAAGAACCATTCAGTAATTTTCCATCTTCCAGTAAATAATTTTTAAAACTGGCTATGCGGCCGTGAGAAGAAAGTGCATATTGATTTCTTAATTCATTACTGCCGCTAAATAATAAGGGCTTCCATTGTTCACTCCGTAATTTCCTGATCATAACTCACTTATTAACGTTCCACCTTCAATAACACGATAAATAAGTAGCATAAATTCTGTGCCTGATTTATTTTTTTGCAATCATTTTCAAAAATTGATCTTCACTGATGATTTTTATATTCGCAATTTTTTTTGCCTTCTCCAGCTTGCTTCCCGCATCTTCGCCTACTACCAGGTAATTTAATTTACTGCTCACCCCGGAAACAATACTGCCCCCATTCTGTTCTACCATTTCTTCTGCTTCACTTCGCTTCAGTTGGGTTAATGTACCTGTAAATAAAAATGTTTGGCCTTTTAGATCGCCGCCATGGAACATTTCTTTTTTCTCATTCTTTAATTGCAGACCTAAAGATTCCAGTTCATTCAGCATTTCAATATTATCATCGTTACTGAAAAACTGTTTTACACTCAAAGCTACTTTTGGTCCCACGTCTTCTAATTTTTGCAGCTCTTC
>Ga0136634_10000890_pt1 | contig 11949 bp, 11 predicted proteins | sample AntDrymUQ8332106_2_FD_104654 | JGI IMG/M metagenome (GOLD analysis project Ga0136634, IMG submission 104654) | Polar desert sand microbial communities from Dry Valleys, Antarctica - metaG UQ833 (21.06) | ecosystem: Environmental > Terrestrial > Soil > Desert | place: Antarctica: Dry Valley... | reverse complement strand
TATTATTTAAAGTTAGAATGATATTTTCCGGAACAATATTTTGGGTTGTTTTCCCATTTTTAATAGTGTATATATTTAATCTGATTTTTATGCTATCCAACCTATTATAAGATAAATGGAAGCTCACTTTTTCCAGAAAGCCCGAATCTTTTTTAATCTTGATACGGGTGCCAGCTTCTGCGCCAAGATCATTGGATGAAAAACCGCCACTTATCCATTTTGAACGCGTGGTGTTGCCATGCACCCTTATTTTCCATTGTTTTGGAGTTATGATTACTTCCTGCAAAGAAATAAATTTTGAAACCAGAACGATGCGATGCATAGGTAAGTTTACATTTGAAAGGTCCTTTACACTAAAGGTTTTGGAATGGTAGCCTATTGAAGAAAATTGAACACTATCCTCCAGAAATTGTTGCCTGATTTCCAGCCTGAAGAATCCTGCAACTCCAGAAACCGTTCCTGCATTCTTGCCGATGATCCCGATATTCACATACGGGATGGGCCTTTCGTGTTCATCTATTGTTGTTCCCTTAAAAATAAATACAACCGATGGGGATTGACTGAATACCAATAAAGGGAAAAGCACATGAGCGTTGAAAAATAATATGGACAACCATTGAATCATCGTGTCACTGCAAATAAAAATACTGTAACTCTTCAGTGCTATTTATTAACAGTTATTAATTGGATAAAAATTAACAGCCTTGTAAAAGAGATGAGCCAGCGATGTCCATGATTTTTGTATTCAGGGTTTTAATGGCTTCTTTTATGTTCCAATTTTCTTTATTCCGTTCGCCGATATAATTGGATATCGCTCTTAATTGCAAAAATGGAATTTTTTCCTGCAGGCAAACGTAGTGAAAAGCGGCGCCTTCCATGGATTCTATATCCGGGTTGTACTTGTTTCTTAATACATCAATTCGTTCTCTCCTGGTAGTGATTTCATTGATTCCAATACTTCTTACCAAACGAAGTCCAAGAATTGTTTGTGCTGTTATAAATGGATTTTTTAAAATTTTACCAATGAAAGGGAATTCATTCTCTTTTATTAATGCAAGGTCGAATACGTCTTTAAATTCATTGCCTTCCTCAACACCCAGGTCACCCATTAATTCTTCCTGTACACAAACCACTGAGCCGATTATGATTTCGGTATGAAAGCTTCCCGCAATGCCTGCCTGAATAATATGATCAGGCTTTTTCTCCCTTAAGCATTTAGTAAGTTGATAAGTTGTTGCGACTCCACCTATGCCGGTAATCAATATGCTGAATTCGTTTTCATGGATACGGAAGTTTGTTGTTTGTAAACGGTCAATAGCCGGTTGTATTTCAAAAGCAGTGGCGGCAACAATCAGGATATTCATGTTGCAAATATCTGCACAGAACCGGAAATAGGATATTGTAGATATTCATAGCCTATACATTAACTTTGCCGAAATTTTGAGGAATGGTGTATCTCACCCGTGTTGAACATTTTAACGCAGCACACAAATTGTATAATCCGGCGTGGTCAAAGGAAAAGAATGACCAGGTGTTTGGCATGTGTGCCAATGAAAACTGGCACGGGCATAATTACGAATTATATGTAACCGTTAAAGGAATCGCAAATACCGATACCGGCTTTTTATATGATGCAAAAAAGCTTAGTAATATTATCCAGGAAAGAATTACTGATAAACTGGATCATAAAAATCTGAACATGGACGTTGATTTTATGACGGGCCAGATGTGTTCAACAGAAAATCTTGCTGTGGCAATCTGGCAACAATTGGTGCCCTGGTTGCCCAGGGAAATTCAACTTCATTGTATCAAGCTATATGAAACGCCAAGGATATTTGTCGAATACTTTGGAGATTAATGTGCTGATTGGCTAATTTTCTAATTGCAATGAAGCAGTAAGTGCTGAGCGATCAGCCGAAGTATTGACGTTATTTTGTACATTGAATTATGAGCAGAAAGATTGCAGTCTTCAGGAAAGAACATTTTAATGCAGCACATCGCCTGTTCAACCCGGTGTGGGAAATGGAGGAAAATGACCGGGTGTTTGGCAAATGCAACAATCCAAATTTTCATGGACACAATTATGAATTGATCGTAAAAGTTACTGGTGAGCCGGATCCGCAAACAGGTTATGTGATCGATATGAAAGTGCTGGGGGATCTGATTAAAGAAAATGTATTGAAGCAATTCGATCACAAAAATCTCAATTTAGACACGAAATATTTCAGGAATATAAATCCAACGGCGGAGAATATTTGTTTTGTGATCTATGATATTCTGCGTGAAAAGATTGATCCGGAATTTGAGCTTCAGGTACGGCTATACGAAACAGAGAGAAACTTTGTAGAGTATCCTGCATGAGAAACTAACTCGTAACAATGGGGCAGTTTTTAGGCATGTGATGGCCATGAGGGCAAGGATAATGGTATTGCGTTTCACAGTTATTTTTTTCATATCATAACGATAAACAAATACAATGGCTTATAATAAAGTTGAGCTCTACGATGATAAGGTTACTACCGGACTTACAGAAGTTTATCGTGAATCCATTTCATTGCTGGGTGAAGATCCGCTTAGAGAAGGCCTAATTAAAACACCAGAACGGGTTGCTAAGGCTATGCAGTACCTTACACAAGGCTACCAAATGGATGCCAGAGCAATACTCAATTCCGCAAAATTCAATGAGGACGTTAGTGAAATGATCGTTGTAAAAGACATTGAAATTTATAGCATGTGTGAACATCACTTGCTGCCTTTTTTTGGCAAGGCACATATCGCCTATATTCCCAATGGCTGGATTGCAGGCCTCAGTAAGATTGCCAGGGTAGTGGATGTATATGCGCGCCGCATGCAGGTGCAGGAAAGATTGACTACGCAGATATTGGATGCCATCAAGGAGTCATTAAATCCATTGGGAGTAGCTGTGGTAGTAGAAGCTTCTCATTTGTGCATGATGATGCGGGGAGTTCAGAAACAAAATTCAGTGACAACGACATCGGCTTTTTGGGGCGAATTTGAGAAAAGTGAAACCCGTAGTGAATTCACAAAACTCATCTCTTCGAAGTTGCATTGATATTTTTTGAAGAACAATATCAGAAAGATTTTTTGCCAGTTAAAATGCTTTAAGGCATTTTTGTTTTATTAATAAACCCACGAAATGAAGCATGCCTATATTTTCCCCGGACAAGGTTCACAATTCCAGGGAATGGGAAAAGATCATTACCAGAACAACGCTTTTGCAAAAAAGTTGTTTGAACAGGCTAATGAAGTGCTGGGCTTTCGGATTTCGGAGGTCATGTTTTCAGGTTCCGAAGAAGATCTGCGTCAAACAAATGTAACCCAACCTGCCGTTTTTTTACATTCTGTTATTGCCTACAAAAGCATTGAAGGGGCCAGGCCTGATATGGTAGCCGGACACTCATTGGGAGAATTTTCTGCCCTGGTGGCCAATGGCGTATTGAGCTTTGAAGATGGACTTCAATTGGTTTCCATACGGGCACGGGCCATGCAAAAGGCATGTGACATGAATCCGGGAACCATGGCTGCTGTATTGGCTTTAGATGCTGCAAAAGTGGATGAGATCTGCCATATTGTTCAACAGGAGTTCGATGAAGTGGTGGTGCCGGCCAATTATAACACTCCCGTGCAATTGGTCATCAGCGGATCCGTGAAGGGAATAGACATTGCGTGTGAAAAAATGAAAGCGGCAGGAGCGAGGCGCGCATTGGTGATCGCTGTTGGGGGTGCCTTTCATTCGCCTTTAATGGAACCAGCCCGCGAAGAATTAAAAGCAGCCATTGAAAAAACGACTTTTTACAATCCCTCTGCGGCTATTTATCAGAATGTAGTAGCCAAAGCGGTGGTCAATAAAGATGAGATCAAGAAAAATCTGATCGATCAGTTAACAGGCGCCGTACGCTGGACGCAAAGTATCCAGGCCATGATTGCCGAAGGGGCTTCCAAATTCACGGAAGTAGGCCCGGGTAAAGTATTGCAGGGTTTGGTGAGTAAGATAGATAATAAGGTTACGGTAAATAGAGTGAATTAGTGAGAATTCATAATTCAGAGGGAAACCAAGCCGCCCGAAAAAGGATTAAAAATAATTGGGTTTCTATTCTATCTTCTGAATTATGACTCCTGAATTCCCTTGCCAAAAAAAGCTTACACAAAAATGGAACAATTCACCCATCCGCTATCAAACGAGGCATTGTATTTTTTATAGAAGTTAATAGCGGGCTCATTCCAGTCTAATACCTGCCAGACAATTCCGTGTAATTTTTTTTCTTTTGTTTCCTGTATCAAACGATCAAAAAGCAATTTGCCAATTCCTTTCCCACGATATTTTTCTGTAACAAGTATATCCTCCAGGTACATTCGTTGGCCTTTCCAGGTCGAGTAGCGAACATAATACAATGCAAAAGCAACCAGCCTTTCTTCCTTCCCCTCTAAACGATCAACCGCCACAAATCCCCACCAAACCGGGTTAGGGCCGAATCCACTTTCGATAAAATGTTCCAGTGTAACTGTTACTTCTTGCGGAGCTTTTTCATATACAGCCAGTTCATCGATAAGTTCCAATAAATGCTGGCAATCTTCCTTCGCCGCGCGGCGTATTTGAATATTCATGATCTTTTGTTTAGTGCAACGAATTTCACGAATTATCATGGAAATTCGCGGTAATTCGTGAAATTCGTGGCACCCCTAATCCACTATGAAAAGCTTACAGCCTTTTTGCGAAAAAGAACGATGGGCCTCCATATTATCTCCCACCTGGTAACTGGTTCCTTCTTTTAAAATGAATTTCCTGCCATCTTGCAGTTCTGTTGTCATTTCACCGATTATGCAAAATAAAATATGCCCTTTGCTGCACCAATGATCTGCCATATAATTTAATGAATATTCAACGTGCCGCAACCGGATGTTACCAATATGAACGGTTTTCCAAATCGCAAATCCCGTTTCTCCCGGATGCTGGGCTGTTTTAATGTTCTCCCATTCAGTAGTATGAAATGGTATTTTTAAAATATCCATAGAAATAATTGTTTGCTGTTGTGATTATTATTTCACCGTTTTCGATCTTTCCTTTTCAATTTTCAAATTTGCTGATTTTCACATTAGAGCCTGGTCAAGATCTGCCAGAATATCCTGCACATTTTCCATCCCGATACTCATTCTTATCAGTCCGTCCGTTATGCCATATCGCTCTCTTTGTTCTTTGGGTACACTATAATGCGTCATGGAAGCCGGGTGTGATAATAAAGTGTCACAGGTGCCTAGTGAAACGGTTCGAGTACACATTTTTAGTTTGTTCATGAAGGTGATGCCTGCCTGCAACCCGCCCGTTAATTCTATGCTCATCATGGCTCCGGGATGACGCATTTGTTTTGCAGCAACACCGTAATCCGGATGCGATTCAAGGCCGTTATAATTTACTTTGGAAATCGCGGAATGGGTAGTGAGGAATGCTGCTACGTCAATGGCATTTGCGCAATGACGGTCCATTCTTACTTCTAATGTTTTCATGCCATTGATTAGCAAAAAAGCATCAAACGGATTGCTGTTACCGCCAAGCATTTTAAAAGTCTTGTAAGCAAGCGTATTCATAAAATCAAGATCTTTTCCTAAAAAAACACCGCCGATCGAAGTTCCATGTCCATTTAGAAACTTTGTAGTGGAATGGATGACAAAATCAACTCCATACCGAAAAGGCTGTTGTAAATACGGTGTGGCAAAAGTGTTATCACAGGCTATGATCTTACCATATTTTTTTCCCAATTTGGAGAGTTCTTCAATATCCACACATTGAATCGTTGGGTTGGCCGGTGTTTCCAGGTAAATCATTTTTATTTTCGCATGCGCCTTGAGGAGTTCTTCGGCTTTATTTAGATCACGCAGATCCGCGATAATAGCCTGTATTCCGAGGTCGGGTAACAATCTGTTCGCCATATCCTGGGTACCACCATACAAGGAATAGTGCGATAAAATGGAATCACCGGTTTTAAGCGTGGAAAGCATCAGCGTAGTGATGGCAGCCATACCGGATGCCTGCAGGTAAGCCTTCAACGGGCAATCAAACCCAAAACTCTCCATGGCGGCAATTTTATTTTCTGCTTCACTCATGGTTGGATTTCCCCAACGCGAATAAATGAAACCCGGTTCTTCGCCGCTAAAACGGCGCATACCCTGCTCTGCCGTATCATAAACAAAGGTGGAAGATGCATAGATAGGAGTAAGATGAGCATATTTTGGATCCTGTTCATGTCCTGCATGAATAGCGAGGGAACTAAATCCTTTCACTGAAAAATTGCTATCTGCCATATAGAATGTTTATAATTTTCAGAAGTAGTTTATAATGGATGTATAATTTTGAAAATCAAAAATAGTTCATTGGCCTGTGGATTGTTTTGAAACTTGAGTTATCACCCAGCCTTCTTTGATCATTTTCTTTTTACTGTATAACCAAAGTAAATTTTGTATGAAAGATATTTTGCAACAATATGCCGCATATAATATTTGGGCAAATCAAAAGCTCTTTGAGATTATACAACCTTTATCCGACGAAGTGCACCAGTTGCCGCTACCAAGCAGCTTTTCAACCATTCATGCTACTCTATTGCATATGTGGGATGCCGAAAGCATTTGGTGGCAGCGGATGAAATTGCAGGAAGTAATTATTCCACCGGCCAGTACTTTTAAAGGAACGACTATAGACGTTACTACAGCATTGCTACATCAAAATAAATTATGGAACACCTGGATCAACCATGCGACCCTGGCAGCGTTGGATCATGTATTTATGTATCGGAACAGCAGGAGAGAACAATTCAAGCAACCCATTTATCAAATGATCGTGCATGTTTTTAATCATGGTACATATCATCGCGGACAACTGGTAAATATGCTGAGACAAGCCGGCATTGAAAAAATTCCGCAGACAGATTTTATTGTATGGAGCAGGAAGGCAATGTGAAAATTAGCAACTGCAAAGCGAATGTGCTGATTAGCGAATGTGCTAATGTTAAAACAGGTGTGGCAGCAACCTTACAGGGCAAGAAACCAGCATACATTTACGCACGCGATACCTCACCTTTTTGCAAATTTTTAAATCAATAAGCCCATTTCACCAACGTTGCGCCCCAGGTAAATCCTCCACCAAAGGCAGCAAGTACAATGTTGTCGCCTTTATTCAATTCTTTTTTCCAATCCCATAAACAAAGCGGTATCGTTGCAGCGGTTGTATTCCCGTAACGATGGATGTTTAACATCACTTTGTCATGCGATAAACCCATGCGGTTGGCCGTGGCATCGATAATGCGTTTATTAGCCTGATGAGGAACCAGCCATGCGATATCTTCTCCTGTAAGATTGTTTCTGTCCAGCAATTCAGCGCTAACATCGGCCATCCCCTTTACAGCCGCTTTAAAAACCTGCGGTCCTTCCTGGTAGGCAAAATGTTCTTTCGCGGCAACTGTTTCCATAGATGCAGGACGAAGCGAACCACCGGCTTTCATATGTAAATGCGGGGCGCCGGAACCATCGCTTTTCAGAATGCTATCCAACACGCCAAAACCATCATGATTGGGCTCCAGCAACACCGCTCCGCCGCCATCGCCAAACAAAACACAGGTGGTGCGATCGGAGTAATCAACAATGGCACTCATTTTATCAGCACCCGCGACAACTACTTTTTTGTACCGGCCACTCTCAACCAGCGAAGCTCCTACAGTCAAAGCATATAGAAAGCCACTGCAGGCTGCTGAAATATCAAAACTCCATGCGTTCTTAGCACCAGCCTTGTGAGAAGCCAGGTTGGCTGTTGCCGGAAAAACCATATCCGGGGTAACCGTAGCAACGATTACGCAATCAATTTCTTCAGGATGAATACCTCTTTTTTCACAAATCAGTTTTATACAGGGAACCACTAAGTCGGAGGTTGCCTGGCCAGGTATTCTCAAAATTCTTCTTTCGGCAATCCCGGTCCTGGATGTTATCCATTCATCGTTGGTGTCAACCATTTTCTCAAGGTCAGCATTTGTCAATACATCATCAGGAATATAACCTCCCAGGGCGGTTATTACTGCATTGATTTTTGAGAGCATAGTAGATTTTTATTCCGGCCGTAGCAGGGGCGGATAGGTGGTTAAAAAAAGTGCGTAAAAGTACATCTTAGTTTTAATGCAATTGGGAAAAGAATACAGAATACAGAATTCGGAATTCAGGAGAAAGTGAGATTTTGAGTTCTACCCTTTCTTAAAAACCATAATATACTTTCTCATCTTGTTGTTTTTATAACTTCTAATTCTCACTTCTGAATTCTGAATTCTCCTCCTGTATCCTGTATTCTGTATTCTGTATTCTCTATTCTCCCTATTTTCGCAGCCATGATAGCTTTTGTCAGAGGTAACTATGTCCGGAAAACACCTGCATTTGTGCTGGTTGACGTAAATGGCGTGGGGTACGAATTACATATCAGTCTAAATACCTACTCGAGTATTCAAAACCAGGATAAAGGACAGTTGTTCACCTATTTTCATGTTCGGGAAGATGCCCAGATTCTATATGGGTTTTTTGAAGAAGCCGAAAAGAATCTATTTATACAACTCATTAGTGTTTCCGGAGTAGGCGCAGCGACGGCAAGAATGATGTTGTCTTCTATGAAACCGGCTGAAATTATCAGGGCCATTGTTGAAGGAAATGTACGACTACTTGAAACCATCAAAGGCATTGGTAAAAAATCGGCAGAACGAATAGTTCTTGAGCTTCGAGACAAGCTTTCTAAATCGCCATACGATTCAAATATTTCTGCATTGAAAAACAATTCTTTGGAACACGATGCGTTAAATGCATTGATCGCTTTGGGCATTGCACGGCCTGCTGCGGAACAAGCCATTCTAAGGGCATTGAAGGCAGATTCTACCCTTGATAAAATCGAAGACGTCATTAAGAAAGCTTTAAAAACACTCTAGCCTATAGAAAACTGAATTCTACCTAACTATCTTGAGAGAAACAGATTGTCCTTAAAATTCAATTTCATTGCTGCTTTTGCGGGACTGCTTACCGTAATCATGGTTGTATTCGGTACTTCCAGCTATGCATATCAAGCCCCGCAACAGGATTCATCCATGCGGAATATCGGGCCTGATACGCTGAAATATCCCATTTCGGACAGGCGAGGAGATAAATATTCGAACCCTCGCAGAAATACCTTTGATCTTAAAGACCCCATTAATATTACCGATTCGGTCATTTACGATCCGAAGACTAAACAGTATTATATCATTGAAAAAGTGGGTAGCTTTTATTACCGCAAACCAACTTACCTCACCTTCGAGGAATTTTATGAATTACAGGCACGGAAATCAGAAGTAGATTATTTTAAAAAGCGCTCAAACATTGTAAGTGGGTTGAACCGGAAACTTGTTCGCCCGCAAATGTCGGTAACTGATAACCTGTTTAACCGCATTTTTGGAAATGGTAAGGTTGAGATCAGGCCGCAGGGTGATGTAACCATTATTGCAGGATACCAGGGACAAAATATTAAGAACCCTGCTTTACCGGAACGGGCTCGTCGCAATGGTGGGTTTGATTTCGACATGAACGCCAATCTGAGCGTAATTGGAAATATTGGCGATAAGCTAAAGCTGCCCATCAGCTACAACACTCAGGCAAATTTTGATTTTGAGAATCAGTTGAAACTGGACTATACCGGCACAGACGATGAGATCATTAAGCGCATTGAAGCAGGAAATGTTTCTTTTTCATCCAAAGGATCCTTAATTCCCGGTGCTCAATCTCTTTTTGGTCTGAAAACACAGCTGCAATTTGGAAAATTATTTATAACCGGCGTCCTGGCCAATCAACGCGCTCAGCGTCAGTCATTAGGTCTGCAAGGAGGTTCCACCAATACATACTTCGAGTTCAAAGCCAACGACTACGAGGAAAACAGGCATTTTTTAATGAGCCAGTACTTCCGGAAAAACTATAACAATGCAATGAGAGAATTGCCGGTCGTTAATTCCAAGGTACAAGTATTGAGAGTAGAAGTGTGGGTAACCAACAGAAATGGTTCTACGACCGAAACCCGTGATGTGGTAGGGTTGATGGACCTGGCTGAATGCCCGGCTTTTAATACGGGTGTCAATTGTAACCCGGGAAATCCTTTCAACTTACCTTTTAATAATGCCAATGACCTGTATCCCCGGATCATCAGTGATCCCAATAGTCGCAATTCTTCGCTGATTACCACCAAGCTTGCAGGTCTTGGTTTACGTCCTGTACAGGATTTCGAAAAAACATTTGCCCGGAAGCTGAACCCGGGCGATTTTTATTTTAATCCCCAGGTCGGTTTTCTTTCGCTGAACCAACCTCTTCAACCTGATGAGGTGCTGGCTATTGCTTATCAATACAGTTACAATGGTAAAATATACCAGGTAGGAGAATTTGCGCAGGATGTTCCCCCCGATACGACCAATACCCAGGGAGGTACTCAAAAAGTATTGTTCCTGAAGTTGCTGAAGGCAACATCACAACGTACAAATCTTCCGCTTTGGGATCTGATGATGAAGAATGTCTACTCCCTTCAAACCAAAGACGGTAGTTATATATCCTCCATTCAACCCGGTGATTTTAAATTGAATGTTTTATATGAAGAGCCAAGCAAAGGCCAGAAAAGATTTTTACCGGAAGGTCCCAAAGCCGGAGTTCCTTTAATTAATTTATTGAATCTGGACCGATTAAATGCAAGAAATGATCCTTTGCCAGATGGTGTTTTCGATTACCTCGAAGGATTCACGGTGATCTCGTCCCAGGCCAGAATCATCTTTCCATTACTGGAACCTTTTGGCCGTGACCTCGATTCAGCAGCTTTTCCCGGAAGCCAGCCCAACCTGGAAGAAAAATATATATACTATCCCTTGTATGATACCATCAAGGAAATAGCGAAGACCTTTGCCAATCTCGACCGCTACATCATCAGTGGTTACGCAAGAGGTCAGGCTACCTCTGAAATTTCGTTGAATGCATTTAATGTACCGCCAGGATCAGTAACTGTTTCAGCAGGGGGTCAGTTATTGGTCGAAAATGTGGATTATACCATAGATTATAATCTCGGTACCGTTAAAATTATCAATCCGGCGATCATTACGTCTGGGGTGCCCGTTAATGTACAATATGAGAACAACGCCGGCTTTGGCATTCAGCAAAGAAATTTCCTGGGGTTGCGATTGGATTATCTCGCTAAAAGTACAGCGAGAGAATCGCTTACTTTAGGAGCATCGATGGTTAAGTTGGGAGAACGGCCTTTTTTTACCAAAACAGGTTACAATGAAGATCCCATCAAGAATACCATGTATGGATTCGATTTCAGTTACCGTACGGAAGCCCCAAGGGTAACCAGGTGGCTCGATAAGCTGCCTTTTTATAACACTACAGAGGCGAGCAGCATCACAGCTTATGGCGAAGCGGCGCTTTTAAAACCAGGCCATCCCTCACAGATTGGGAAAGGAAGAAGTGGTCTTATCTTTATCGATGATTTCGAGGGTACCCGCAATGCCATTGATCTTCGGTTTCCCCTTGTAAGCTGGGGCCTTGCTTCAACGCCAGCAGGAAATGGATTGTTTCCTGAAGCAGAACTGATCAATTCGTTGCCTTATGGGTACAATAGGGCAAAACTGGCCTGGTATAATATTGAACCGGTTTTACAGGATAGAAGGAATTCAAGTAACCCGATCGATGATGATCTTCTCAATGATCCCTCCGTCCGGCAAGTGGAAGTGAGGCAACTATATCCTCAACGTTCTACCGATTTTGGACAGGCAAAGCTCGTTACTTTCGACATGGCCTTTTATCCAACCGATATTGGTCCCTATAATTTTGATGCAACCAATGTAACCGCCAATGGCAAATTGCTGAATCCACAAAAACGCTGGGGTGGTATTATGCGGGGGCTGG
>Ga0136634_10000889_pt1 | contig 11957 bp, 14 predicted proteins | sample AntDrymUQ8332106_2_FD_104654 | JGI IMG/M metagenome (GOLD analysis project Ga0136634, IMG submission 104654) | Polar desert sand microbial communities from Dry Valleys, Antarctica - metaG UQ833 (21.06) | ecosystem: Environmental > Terrestrial > Soil > Desert | place: Antarctica: Dry Valley... | reverse complement strand
TCGTTTTCTTTACGGTTGCGAGAATTGCGCTCTTATCGAGTGGCGCGAGCGTCCGCAAGTCAATAACCTCGACGTCCAAACCTTCCTTTTCCAATTCTTCCGCGGCATCGAGCGCGTTCAAAACCTGCGCGCCGAATGTAATGATCGAAAGGTCCCGTCCCTGGCGTGCAGTGCGTGCCTTGCCGATCTCGACGATGTAATCTTCATCCGGCAGTTCCTCGCGGAGACGCGGCAGGCGGTAGAGCTTTTTGTGTTCGAAAAACAGCACGGGATCGGGATCGCGTATCGCGGCTTTTATTAAACCTTTAGCGTCGTATGCGGTTGAAGGCTCGACCATCTTAAGCCCTGCAGTATTTAGAAAAAATGACTCTGCATTGAGCGAATGAAACGGCCCGCCGCGAACCCCGCCGCCGCATGGCCCGCGAAATACCGCTTGTATCCCGCCGCACCCGCGATAACGCGATTTTGCCGCGTAATTCGTCAGCATATCGAACCCGCACGAGATAAAATCGATAAACTGAAACTCGGCCACCGGCTTCATTCCCATCAAAGCCGCCCCGCACGCCGCACCGACGATCGCCGCCTCCGAGATCGGCGTATCGATCATCCGCTCCTCGCCAAAATGATCTATAAAACCCTCGGTCAGCTTAAACGCTCCGCCGTAAGCGCCGACATCCTCGCCGAGGACGAATACGCTCTCATCCGCCGTCATCTCTTCCCAAATACCCTGCCGAATTGCCTCGACCATTGTTAAAGCCTTTGTTTCTGTTTTTGCTGCTGCCATTTAGATAAAGAGCTAATTTTTGTCTAATTCCTTCGTTCCTTCCTCTGACGCATCTTCATCGAACAAACTGCTCACAGGCGTATGGGCGGGCGGAAGTTCCTGCTGATGGCCGGTTAAGTCTTTTTGCAATTGTGCAACTGCTTCTTGAGCTCTTTGAAAATCAGCGGGGACAAGTTTTAATGTGAATTTCCCTTCCTTATTCGGTAATTCGGCGAGTTTTGAAAACGTTTTTGTTCTGATCTCGATCTTTGCTCCATACTTGAAAAAACCTTTACGAAACTTCACATCGAGAATATCGGCCAATGCCAGACGCACTTCTTTTACGCCGTCTGATATCAGGCCGAAAAGCTTCGACTCGAATTCGAGAACGATCCCGGCGCCCGAAAAATTGGCCACGCCGTTTATCGACGACAGGCCGCTTTCGGTTTTGAAGGGAACACTCGTGAAATTCTGCATATTCTAGCCCTTTTTCAAATCCTCGGCCCGCGTTTCTTCCTCTTCGGGATGCCGCTCGATTTCGGCATCTTTTTCCTTGTCGGCGACATAGTTGAATGCGGTCAAAGCGAATGCCACGAGTGCGATGGCAATCCCATAATACAGCGTTTCGAGAGCACTTTCCGACTGCAGAAGCTTTTGAACAAATTTTACCGCCATGATCGGGATCAACACCGACCCGAACTTTGCTTTGAGTTCATCGAGGCTCTTGACGAGCATCCAATCCGGCACTTCCAGCCCGCTGATAAAGAGTTCGTATAAACTTACGGCAATTACGAGCAAGGCGATTGCGACGAGAAAGCTGTCGAGAGCATCGAATAAGACGTACAACGTCGGGCTGCTGCTTTCGTAATGCAGAAAGGCGATCTGAATTACTTTCACCGTCTTCTCGACGCCAACGTAAAGCGCCGCCAAAACGCCAAAAAGCATACCCGTAATTGCTATATATGAGAGATATCTCGATTTTTCAACAAGCCATTTCATCTATTTCTCCAGAATCCGTCGTTTAAAGGCAGGCGGCACGACAGAATTATCGAAAACTTCATAAGCAGCAGATTCAGCAAGCGGCTCGGGCTGCCTTTCTGCCCATTCGGCCTCTGTGTCGAGAAACGTTTTTAATTCGGCTGCAACATTCCCCATTTCAGATTGAGAAACAATACCGCACTCAGCCAGATATTTCTCGTAACGCGCGACAGGATCGTTGTGTTCGGCCCACCAGGCGATCTCGCCGTCCGGCACGTAGGATTGATTGTCATGTTCGGCGTGTCCTTTACGGCGATAGGTATGCGCCTCGATCAATACCGAACCGTTGCCGCTGCGTGCATAATCGACCGCTTCTTTCATTATCTCGTAACAGGCGATAACATCGTTGCCGTCCACCGATAAACCTTTTATACCGTAACCAACGGCTTTTTCAACAAAATTGCCGCAAGCCGCCTGGCCGCGAGTCGGCGTCGAATATGCGTAACCGTTATTTTCGATGATCGTGATCAATGGCAATTTCTGCACGGCGGCAAAGTTGACGCCTTCGTGAAACGCGCCGGTCGAGCTTGCGCCTTCGCCGATATAAGCAACGGCGACGCGGTTTTCCTTTTTCATGCGCGATGCCAGCAGGATACCGGTCATCACAGGTATCATATCGCCAAGATGCGAAATCGGCCCGACAAAACCCTTTTCAAGATCTGCAAAATGGAACTGGACGTCGGTTGCACGGCTCGGAGCCGCGCCCCGCCCCATATATTGAAGAAAAATCGTTCTCGGCAGAATTCCTTTTACAAAAACGGCTCCAATATCGCGTATCAACGGCGCTATGAAATCCTGCGGTTCTAGAGCAAACGCGGTTCCGACGGCCGTCGCCTCCTGCCCCAGTGACGTAAAAACCCCGCCCGTCAATTTCGCCTGCCGCTTGAGCATGACGGTTTTCTCGTCGAACATCCGCGTCAACTTTAAATAACGGTAGAGTTCGATCTGCTGTTCCTTAGTTAAAGAAGTTTCTTTTGTGCAGGAAAGTGGCTGCTCAGGTACGAGTTTTACAGTATTGGTCATTTTCTAATCTCTCGAACGAATAGACTAATAAAACCGACGACCGGAACATAAGCGTCAAGCTTGCCGGTGGCACACCCGCCCTCAGATTGATAAAAATCCATATTTTAATAAACCATTCTCGCTCTTACCGTTCCTTTTACATCCTTCAAAATATCAAAAGCCTCGTTTGAGATCGCCGATTCGACATCCAGGATCACATAACCAATATCGTCATTGGTTTTCAAATACTGGCCGACGATGTTGATGCCGCGTTTCGAAAGCCGAGAGTTTATTTCGCCCAGCACACCGGGAATATTTTTGTGAATATGCAAGATGCGGTGAGTCCCGGCCTGAGGCGGAAGATTGGCCGGCGGAACGGTATGCGAGCCTTCGGAGTTTCCGAATTCCAGATAGTTTGTCAATTTCGAGGTAACGTCAAGGCCGATGTTGGCCTGTGCTTCTTCGGTTGAGCCACCGATATGCGGCGTCAGAATTACGTTCGGCAAATTTTGCAGCACCGTTTCAAACGGATCGCCGGTCTTTTCCGGTTCTTCGGGAAAGACATCGATGGCTGCTCCGGCAATAACACCATTTTCTATATATTTTTTCAACGCGATCAGATCGACCACATCGCCTCGGCTGTAATTAAGAAAAATACTTCCTTTTTGCAGATGCTTCAGCTTTTCCTCGTTTATCAAATTATGCGTCGTCGCATCCGATGGCACGTGAACTGTTACGATATTTGATTTTTGCAGCAGCTCTTCCAGATCGCGAATCTGCCTGGCGTTCCCGTGCGGCAATTTGGTCGCAACATCATAATAGATTACCTGCATCCCCAGCGCTTCCGCCATTATCGAAAGCTGCGAGCCGATGTTGCCGTAACCGATAATGCCAAGCGTTTTGCCGCGAAGCTCAAAGCTTCCTTTCGCCTCTTTCTGCCATTCGCCGCGATGCGCAGCCGCGTTTTTGTCCGCGATCCGCCGGATCAAAATCACGCAGAGACCGATGACCAACTCCGCCACCGAACGCGTATTCGAATAAGGTGCATTAAAAACCGCAATCCCTTTCTCTGTTGCCGCTTTCAGTTCGACCTGATTGACGCCTATGCAAAACGCCCCGATTGCAAGCAGCTTGTCCGCTGAATTTATTATTTTTTCAGTGATCTGCGTCTTGCTTCGGATACCAAGCAAATGAACGCCTTTGACCGCTTTGACCAATTCCGCCTCGCTGAGCGCACCGTTAATCTTCTGAACCTGTAGATATCCGCTTTGATTCAACTCGTCAATCGCCGAATCGGAGATATTTTCGAGTAATAGGATCATGATCTTGTCTCGAGGGTAAGATGTCTGCGATGCTTTCATAAAAGAGGCAAGTATAACAAAAACGAGAGCGAAGTTCGTCTCTCGTTGATAACTTTTAATTAAAATTAATTTCTTAACCATCCAGCGGAAGCATCTTTTATTCAAGCTTTTACCGAGGTTGCGTTCGCCGGTATTTATGCGTGATCGGCCTTCTTCTTCCGACGCCGATGGCGTTCTTGGAAATTATAAGAGCAGGCGGAAGCTGCCGGCGTTTGAATTCATTCGCCGGATGCTCGACTTTATTCAATATCGCATATACAAGTTCTGCGTCGTTGCCCTCGGCAATTATCTCTTTTGGTGAAAGCTTTTGCTCAAAATAAAGACGCAAAATCGGGTCCATTAATTCGTATGGCGGCAGGCTATCCTGATCGAATTGATTCGGCGCCAATTCGGCGGACGGCTTTTTGTCGATGATTTTATTAGGAATGATCTGGCGCCCGGCGTTTTCGTTTATCTTGCGGGCGACCTTCCAGACTTCGGTTTTCAGAACGTCGCCGAGCACCGCCAAGCCGCCGTTAGTATCACCGTAAAGTGTACAATAACCGACAGCCAGCTCGGATTTATTTCCCGTGGAAAGCAGAAGTCTTCCTTCAGCATTCGAGATCGCCATAAGAATCACTCCGCGAAGGCGCGACTGCATATTTTCCGCCGCAAGGCTTTCGCCGCCTTTTGTCGGCTTATGCAGATTCATCTGTTTCAAAAGAACTTCGAACGAAGCAGAGATAGGTTCGAGACGGCTTTCGCAGCCGAGATTTTTTACTAATTCTTCAGAATCCTTAATGCTTCCCGCAGATGAAAATGGCGACGGCATCATCACGCAAAGTACATTTTCCGGCCCGATCGCCTCGACGGCCAAAGCAGCTGTAAGCGCCGAATCGATACCGCCCGAGAGGCCTAAAATGCAATTTGCAAAGCCGTTTTTGCATGCATAATCACGGATTCCAAGAACCAAAGCCTGGCGGATCGATTCTGTTTCGCTGCCGGTAATTCCCCTCGCGTCAGGTTTTCGAACATTGAGCTCGACCGTCTCCACAAATTCCTTGAAAGCCGCGGCCTGGAGAATTATATCTCCTTCTTCATCGGCGACCAGGCTTGCGCCGTCAAAAATAATACCGTCATTTCCGCCAACAAGATTTACAAAAACTATGGGAAGTTTAGCCGCTTTTGCCCGGTGCGCAACCATCTCGCAGCGCAGCTTGATCTTACCTTTATTATACGGTGAGGCGTTGAGAGCAGCTATAATGTCCGCTCCGCTTTCGATCACAACATCCGTCGGATCCTCGTCATAAAGCCGATCCTTCCAAAAAGTTTTGTCGTTCCAAAAATCTTCGCAAACCACGACACCGATCCGATGTGTTTGCCCGTCTTTGCCTTCGATCTCGACGATTCCGTCGGGGTTTGTCTCCGGTTCAAAATACCTCGGATCGTCAAAAACGTCGTATTCGGGAAGGAGCATTTTATCAACAAACTTTATGAGCTTGCCGTCGGAGATAACAGCCGCCGTATTGTATAACCGGCGTCCGTTCGGGTTTGTATTCGGCCGGATCGTGCCGACGATAGCGGTTATGCCTACAGTTGCCGGAATTATTTTTTCGAGCGGTTCGAGCGAGTGCTCAATAATATCAGTGTCCTGGAACCAATCCTGCGACATATAGCCGTGAGTCGACACTTCGGGAAATATTATTAGATCGGATCCCTCCGACTTGGCCTTCTCTATGGCTTTGATTATCTTAGTGATATTACCTTCGAGGTCGCCGTTGGTCGTGTTGATTTGCCCGATTGTAACTTTCATACGTAAATTATAAACGCAAAGCTGCAATTTAACAGTTCGGGGTGTGGAGAGTCATGAGTCAGAACCGCGAGCGGTAGCGACCGCGGTCTTTTATTTCCCGTAAATCCGCGGGAATAAAGTATGAGCCAACGGGTATCTTTGTTAAAGTTAGGAATATTCTCATCGAATGCATATGAAACCGAAATTAATTTTTTCGCTTTTGAGTTTGTTGCTTGTTTCCTGTTTGAGCCTGAGTGCACAGGAAAACACAACCGGTTCGAAAGCCGGCAAAATGCCGGTGGCCGACAGAACAAAGCCGCTAAAGGTCGGAGAAATCGCGCCTGATTTTACGTTGAGTGATCTTAACGGAAAACAAGTTATGCTTTCCAAGGCTAAAATGCCAGTGGTTCTGGTATTTTATCGCGGATATTGGTGACCATTCTGCGCTCGGCAGTTGGCCGAATTACGCAGTTTGCTGAAGCCAAACGAGAAAGTGTCGCTTTACGCTGTGAGTGTCGATCCTGTGGAGAAAAGCCTGGAGTTGACGCAGAAAATTGCCAAAGATGGTAACGGCGATGTGAATTTTCAGCTTCTTTCAGACCCAAATCACAAAACTATTGATGCTTACGGGCTGTTTGACCCGGCTTACGTCGGCAAGGGCGTCGAAGGCATTCCGCATCCGGCGGTCTATATTTTGGATAAAAATCGAAAGGTATTGTGGGCAAAGGTCGAATCGGATTACCGCAAACGTCCGACAAACGCGGACATACGCACAGAACTCGATAAACTAAAATAATCGAATAAAAAAGAACGCTGCGATTTCTATTTTTCACTTTTCACAAACTCGGGATTTTCGCTTTTCTTGACCATCGTCAAACGGTTTCCGCGTTCGTTATATTTGACCTCGTCCATAATATTGCATATGAAGAGACAGCCCCGGCCCGAGGTTTTGAAAAGATTTTCGGGATCAAGCGGATCGGGAATCGAATTTACGTCGAAACCGTCGCCTTCGTCCTCGACTGTAAAACGGGCTTCCTGACGCGTTAATTCCGCCGTAATCCGAACCATTTTCTGTGCATTAAACTTGTTGCCGTGCTTTACTGCGTTTACGAAAGCCTCGTCGAGGGCGACAAATAGGTTGGACTGCTCGGTATTCACCACGCCTAATTTTTCAACGCGTTTTGTCAGGTAATCCAGTATGGAGTGCATGGGCGAGATGGCGCTGGGCAGCTCGAATTCGATCTTTTCGTGCAGCTGCCGAACAAGCTCGATCGTATCGACGAACAGGGTCTTGTAATTCAAAACTGTTTCGACAAAGTTTTTTAATTCATCCTCGTCAAGCTCATCGCGCCGGAAATTTGGAGCGCAAAGCTTAAACGCTTTGATTCTCTCGCCTGCATCTGCCGGAGACAGCTCGGGAAGACAAGATCCTTTATTTCCATTCAAAGGCGGTACTACTTCGCTATTATCGACGTCCAGATCGGTAATAATCAGATCGTAATCGTTAATATTTGCAACGGTTATCGCATCTCCACGGTTTTTGAGTATCCGGACCAGATGTCCCGCTGCGGAAAATGCGGAATCAAGCGCACTTGCTAAGTCGTCGTGGTCGTCAATGATCAGGATTTTTCTCTGCATTTCCCGTTGCTGCCCAATATATTTACGATAAAGTATTTATCGTTGTTGCAAATAATACCCCAGATAGCTAATTATTTTCTATTCGTGACACAAGAAATCGAAAAAACTTATCGATTCGCCCCACTTACGAACTATTCGCTGAAGGAAAGAATCGTGATCCGTCTGGCGGATCGGGCCTTCTATTTATTAATACGAACAATCGGCAGCACAATCCGATATGAGGTCGAAGGATGGGAAAATTTTGAAGCGATCGAAAAAGCGGGAAAAGTGCCGATATATTCTTTTTGGCACAACCGGATATTTGCCGGGACTTACTTTTTTCGTAATCGCGGCATCGCAGTAATCACTTCGCAAAGCAAAGACGGCGAATATATAGCGCGTTTTATACAACGGCTCGGCTATGGTGCAGTCCGAGGTTCGTCAACACGCGGCGGTGTCGGCGCGCTCGTCGAAATGATCCGGTCCATGCGAAAAGGGATTCCTATGGCTTTCACCGTTGACGGCCCGAAAGGCCCACACTACAAGGCCAAACCGGGGCCGATTCTTCTAGCGAAAAAGACTGGTAACCCTCTAATGCCGTTCGTTGTTGAATGTAAGAATTTTTGGACAATCAATAATAGTTGGGACAAATTGCAAATTCCCAAGCCGTTTACGCGGGCCCGATTGAATATCGGTGAACCTATTTATGTTCCCGCGGACGCCACCGATGAAGATGTCCGAATTAAACTCGCCAAGCTCCAAAGTTCTCTGGACAACATGGTTGCCGCCGGAAAAAGATGGCGAACGGCAGTATAGTTTCTGAATTTTTTTCTGCTCGATTTAGCGGCAACATTACCGATTTCTATCTTTAAATATTTACCGGAGTTTGTTTTGAGAATAAATTATCAGCCTCATGCTGTTTAGCCAAAAAATTCGCAGCCATCAATATAAAACTGATCCATACAGCATCCGCCAGGAACAGATGTCCAAGCTGCATAACGATCGGGCCGAGCGTTAAAAGCGTGAGCGCTCCGAAAGCGATCTGCAGCAGTATTAAAACCGATAGAATGTTTGACCAGTAGCCGACGAAAGGATCGTTATCCGATTGCCGCTTCAGCCAGCCCGCAAGAAAAATGAGATAGACGCTGGTCATTATCGACAATATCGGATGGCTGAGACGCAGCCGGAGAAGGCCGTGCGATGAATTTGCAAAATCCTTGACAATTCCCTCACCTACTGAGGTTGAGGGGAATAGCATAATGCTCAACGCGGCAACCGAGCCGCTCGTTCCGACTAGAAAAAGAGCGATCACAGCCAGCCCTAGCAGCATGAGTGCTTTCGGTTCACAATTCAAACTAATACGCCGTCCGCTGCTCGCAAACCATGCTGTCAGGGTCAGAAATGCAAGCAGGATGAACGTATTCGTCAAATGTCCGATTGCCCAAAAAGGACGTGCCGCCGTCAAGGCCTCCGCTGTGTTTCCGGTCAGCACAAGCCCTGCTCCGACAAGCGCCTCTGTAATTATAAAAATGAAAGAAACCACCGCCGTTTTGCGGATCGGATTCACACTTTCGAACTTGCGAAAAGCCCAGATAAGTAGAATCAAGACCGCAACAAAAGCGATGCCGCTCGTTACGCGATGTGAAAATTCTATAATGGTTTTTAGTTCCGGAGCCGACGGAATCATCTCGCCGTTGCAAGTCAGCCAAAACTGACCGCAGCCATCGCCCGATTTTGAGGCTCTCAGAAAAACGCCCCAAAGAATTACGACAATATTATAGGCCAGGACAATCCAAGTATACTTTGCGAACGCGGACGATGTTTTTCCGGTTTTCATTCCGATCAATTTGAAAAGTTCAGCTTCCTTCTTTCGCTCCGAACATTCCGGTGTCAGAATAGCATCTGTAAATAATATTCTGTAACCGGGGCAGTATCAGATACGCCTAATGGAAATCGAGCATTTTTTCACCTGTCCGTATTGCTGGCAGGAAATTTCTTTTGTTTTGGATCTCTCTGTCCAAGCGCAAAGTTATGTCGAGGACTGTGAAGTTTGCTGCCGCCCCATTCAGATCCGTTACACAGCCGAAAATATGGTGCTTTCAACCTTTGAGGCAGAAGATGTTGAGCAATAGAAAGCGGTCCCCGATATGGCCTGCTTCCGTTTTCGAATGAAAAAAGAACGCATAGATAAATTACTGCAGGAATTCGGATTTGTGGATTCATCCGCAAAAGCCCGGGCCTTAGTGATGGCCGGTTCCGTTCTCGTCAACGAAAAACGCGTCAACAAGCCTTCGGAAAGTTTTCCTTTGAATGCTCAAATTCGTGTTAAAGGCGAAACTCTCGAATCGAGATATGTGGGGCGCGGGGGACTAAAACTCGAAAAAGCGCTTTCGGATTTTCATATCTGTCCGGACGGATATGTCTGTCTTGATGTCGGCTCCTCAACCGGCGGCTTTACCGATTGTCTGCTAAAGCACGGTGCCGGAAAAGTCGTTGCTATCGACGTCGGAACTAATCAGATCGTGTGGGGCCTTCGGAACGATCCGCGAGTCGAGGTCCGTGAAAATACAAACGCACGCAATCTGGCAACCGGCGATTTTAACGAGAAATTCGACATTGCGGTAATGGACGTTTCGTTTATATCCGTGAAAATGCTTCTGCCGGTTTTGATCCCTTTGCTCAAGGACGAAGGAAAGATCATTACACTCATCAAACCGCAATTCGAGGTTGGAAAAGGCGAAGTGGGGAACGGCGGAATTGTCCGTGAACCGGAAAAGCAGGATCGTGTAGTTTATGAAATTAATCAGTTCGCCCTGGCGGCCGGCCTGCGGGTTATCGGTGTGATCGAATCCCCGATTTTCGGTGCGGCAGGCAACAGGGAATTCCTTGCTCTTTATGGAAAAAGGTAATAAAAAGGACTCGAAGCTCAAAGAATTGACGACTGAGTTTAAAGAGGGAGTCGATTATTATTTTGAGGACGGATTAATGATACTTACCGCTCATTTTCTGAGAAAACGCGGGTATTGCTGCGATAATAGTTGCAGAAATTGCCCGTATCCAAAAGATCAGCTCAAAAATGATTAGAGCAGAAATTCTTCCAACTCATTGTGAGCCGAGATTTCTAGATTGCGATATTTGCCTTTAGAGACATCAAAGTCATCTTGAGATAAAAAGTTGATAGGGGTGCGGGCGATCTGGATCAACATTTCAGGTGAACAGCAAACCTGCTTGTATTTCTCCCTGTCGTTTCGCAAATCTTCCTGACCATCGAGCCAATTCAAAACCTCTTCGAAAACTTTTCTGCGGCCTTCACCTTGCGGTTTTAAAAGACTGTAATGCATCCATTTGCCATCGCGTCTGGCTTGAACTATGCCCGCATTTCGCAGATACGCCAGATGCCGAGAAATCTTAGGCTGGCTGTTTCCCAATACTTCAGTGAAAAAGCAGACGCAGACTTCTTCATCACGCATAAGATTAAGAAGGCGCAGGCGGGTTTTATCCGCCAGAGCCATGAAAAAAGTTTCTATATACGTTAAAGCGTTTTCGTTCATGCAAAAACAATATCATAAAAATGAAGTTTTGTGTTGACAAAATTGAATACCAGGAATATATTCGTCTTAACATATGTGTTAAAGCATATATGAATTTATAGTTAGGAGTTAAGAAATGAAAACACATCTTTCGATCAATGTCACCAATGTAAAAGACAGCATCGATTTTTACACTAAAATGTTTGGTGTCGAACCTGTAAAGGTTCGTGCCGATTACGCAAAATTTGACATAGCCAATCCTCCGTTGAATTTTACAATGAACCAGAGCGGTTTTGAGCGCGGTGGTTCCCTGTCTCATTTAGGATTACAGGTCGAATCGACAGCAGAGGTTCTGGAGATGACGGAGCGTTGGGCGACCAGCGGGCTTGTTACTTTACAGGAAATGAAAACCGACTGCTGCTATGCACTGCAGGATAAGACCTGGGTTCAGGATCCGGACGGAAATCGCTGGGAAGTCTTCACCGTATTGGAAAATACCGAAGGCCCGGAAAAGGCTGCGAGCGGTTGTTGCAGTCCTTCGGCCGGAACGGTTAGTATAAATCGTTCTGAAAATAACGCAGTAGTGGTTTAGATAAAGAATGAGCAAAAAGTCCTTTGATACTTTAGCTGTACATGCCGGCGAAGACCGTACGCAGCATCACGGAGCGGTTTCGGTCCCGATATATCCTGCGTCGGTCTACGCCTTTACTGATGCCGATGAGGGCGCCGCGATTCACAATCACGAAAAAGACGGTTATTTCTATGGCCGCCTGGGAAATCCCACCCAATCCGCTTTGGAGAAGGTCATGGCCGAGCTGGAAAATGGCGAGGGCGCCCTGGCGTTTGCCTCCGGTATGGCGGCTGTTTCGGCATCT
>Ga0136634_10000888_pt1 | contig 11961 bp, 12 predicted proteins | sample AntDrymUQ8332106_2_FD_104654 | JGI IMG/M metagenome (GOLD analysis project Ga0136634, IMG submission 104654) | Polar desert sand microbial communities from Dry Valleys, Antarctica - metaG UQ833 (21.06) | ecosystem: Environmental > Terrestrial > Soil > Desert | place: Antarctica: Dry Valley... | reverse complement strand
GTTGGAGCTGAACTGTACGGCTGGAACTAATTTACTTCTTAGCGCAAGCCAGCTATAGGCAGTGGCATGCTGAACTGCATGGCCGGTTTCGTGGGCAGCTACCGCAGCAGCGGCAACACTATAATTATTATACACTTCAGGGCTTAAGTTGATGGTTCTGTTGGCAGGGTTGTAATGATCGGATAGAAAACCTTGCACGGATACCACCTTTACATCATATATGGCATTCTCCCGCAGCATTTTTTCGGCTACTTCTTTACCCGTCAGGCGGGATGTAAGCGGAATTTTACCTAAAGCCTTGAAGCGGCTCTTTAATATCATGGATACCACCATGCTGATACCAATAAACAGCAGGGAAACGATCAAAATTGAGGGGGTCATTTCTTTAAATTTTTATATCCCATCTTCATCAAATCTATATCCAATCAGGCCAAACAAGGTTTGAACTTTGGTTTTTAACGAATCCTGCTACTTTTTGGCAGTTCGGTGGATAAACCGGTTTTGATTATGACAGATTATCAGCCAACAGATCGGATGTCCTTAGAAAATATATACCATAAAAGATTGATTTATAGAATTTTATAAGTAAAAAATTGTTAATGATTTTTGCCTAACATAGTCCGAAAGTTATTCACAGGCTAAAAAAATAATTTTGTAATGTGGGGCAGATTTGTAATTTAGTGTCAGAATTTAATGGGTTAGTAAGTAAAAGGGTTGGTCGTAAGATCAGCCCTTTTTACTTAAATTTTCTTCCTCTTTTTTTATCATCTCATCTTGCATTACCATTCTATTTTTTGTTTGCTTATTAGATTTAATTTTAGCCGATGGCGAAAGTTAAATCAGCGTATTTCTGTCAAAGCTGTGGATATGAAAGTGCAAAATGGATCGGCAAGTGCCCGGGTTGCCAGCAATGGAATTCATTTGTTGAAGAAATCGTTCAAAAGGAAACAAAAAAAAGTACAACCAATGATTGGAATTCATACAATGGAAATGATGGGGCAAAAAAAACGATTGCACTTCATGAAGTCAGATCAAGAGAAATTCCAAGACTGATAACAACAGATGTTGAACTGAACAGAGTGTTGGGCGGTGGAATTGTTCCAGGAAGTATTATTTTAATTGCAGGAGAACCAGGCATCGGAAAGTCAACTTTGTTTTTGCAGATGGGTTTACAATTGCAAGATGTTACTACTCTTTATATCAGCGGAGAAGAAAGTGCAGAGCAAATCAAAATGCGGGCTGATCGCCTGAATATGAAGAGCGAAAATTTTTACCTGCTTACAGAAACATCTACTCAAACCATCTTCAGCGAAATAAGAAAGTTAAAACCTGAACTGGTAATCGTAGATTCCATTCAAACACTGGAATCTCCTTTTATAGATTCCTCGCCTGGAAGTGTTTCTCAAATACGGGAGACAGCGGCAGAATTTCAACAGTTTGCAAAAGAAACACATACACCTGTTTTTTTAATCGGGCACATTACTAAAGATGGAACGATAGCAGGACCAAAATTATTAGAGCATATGGTTGATACGGTTTTGCAATTTGAAGGCGACCGTCACTATGCCTATCGCATTCTCCGTACATTAAAAAATCGTTTTGGGAGCACAGCAGAGTTGGGCATTTATCAAATGGATGACAACGGAATGAATCCTGTGTTGAACCCAAGTGAAATTTTGATAACGCAAAAAGAAGATCAGCTAAGCGGCATTGCTATTGCCGCTACCATCGAAGGGCAAAGACCTTTGCTGATAGAAGTACAAGCCCTGGTAACACAATCGGTTTATGGAACGCCGCAACGAACAGTAACCGGATTTGATCTCCGAAGGCTTCAACTGCTTTTAGCCGTGCTTGAAAAAAGAGGTGGCTTTCATTTTGGAGTGAAGGATGTTTTTTTAAATATTGCAGGCGGATTAAAAATAGAAGACCCTTCCATTGATCTTGCCGTGCTTTGCTCTTTACTTTCTTCTTACGAAGACCTGGTGATTCCAAATGACATTTGTTTTGCCGGTGAAGTGGGATTGAGTGGCGAGATAAGGGCAGTGAACAGGATAGAACAAAGAATTGCTGAAGCAGAAAAATTAGGATTTAAAAAGATCATTGTTTCCAAATACAATCAAAAAGGATTGGTTAAAGAACGGTTTGACATTGAAGTGATCACGATGGGCCGTGTAGATGAACTCTATCGGTATTTATTTGATGCCGGATGAAATTAGCAGCAGATATAAAAAATTCTCTATTGCACCTTGCCTTTCCGCATGTATGCGAAGGATGTGGGTCGGATACATTAGATAAGGATCATCTTATTTGCCTGCGCTGTTTGTCAGAGCTTCCTGCAACAGGTTTTCAATTGCACCCAAACAATCCTATTGAAAAAATATTCTGGGGAAGAGTTCCGATTACTGCTGCCTCTGCTCAATATTATTTTACTAAGGAATCGCTTATGCAAAGGCTGATGCATAATTTTAAATACAAGGGCAATAAAGAACTGGGAATTTATCTTGGAAAAATGATGGGCAATCAGTTAGCCGAATCCAACCGTTTCTCTTTTATTGATGCTATTATTCCCTTGCCGCTTTTTAAATCGAAGGAAAGAAAACGAGGTTTTAACCAGGCTAATTTATTGTGCGAAGGAACAGCCGAAGTTTTAAAAAAGCCCGTCTTAAAAGATGTGATAGTAAGAACAGCCCATACCGAATCGCAAACAAAAAAAAGCCGGGTGGAGCGATGGCAGAATATGGAAGGCAGATTTGAACTGGTAAATGAGGCGGCCATCCGGGACAAACATATTCTGTTAGTTGATGATGTGGTGACTACCGGGGCTACACTTGAAGCCTGTGGTTTGGAGCTATTAAAAGCGGAAAATAGTAAACTCAGTATCGCAACACTCTGTTTCTCGTTTCACTAATGTATTTTTAACCCATGATGCCTGTGAGAAAACTATTTGTCCTTTTACTTTTTATTATCGTTATTATTTTTTCCTGTAAAAAAGAATCTTTTACAACAGCTTCCAATGCTTTTTTACAAACCAGTGTTGACAGCCTGCATTTTGATACTGTGTTTACAACAACAGGTTCTATAACACAATTCATAAAAATTGTAAATGATAACAACAAAGGCATTAAGGTGAATTCTGTCCGGTTGGCTGGCGGATCTTCTTCTTTTTTTAAAATAAATGTTGACGGCAATCCGGGTCCGCAGGTAAATAATGTGGAAATAGGAGCGAATGACAGCGCTTATGTTTTTGTAACAGTTAGCATTAATCCCAATGCAGCGAACCTGCCTTTTATCGTGCAGGATAGTATTGAGATCAGTTATAATGGAAATAGGAAATGGGTACAGTTGGATGCTTACGGACAAAATGCCCGCTTTCTTCGCAATTATGAAGTGCGAACAAATGAAACATGGAATAATAATTTGCCTTATGTGCTATTGGGAAGATTTACAATAGATACAAATACCACCCTTACGATTAATAAAGGATGCAGAGTTTATATGCATGCGGATGCACCTTTTATTGTACATGGAACTTTGCAGGTAAATGGCGAAAAATGGGATAGCACGAGAGTTGTGTTTGCAGGCGACAGGCTGGATGTTCCGTATAAAAATTTTCCTGCGGGTTACCCCGGTTTTATTTTTACCGATGTAAGCAAGAATAATTCATTTACTTACGCAACAATCAAAAACGCTTACCAGGGAATAGTGGTTTTAGATCCTGCTCCCAATGCAGGTCCAAAAATCACTTTTAATCAAACCATCATTGATAACGCTTTCGATGCGGGCATACTTTCTATTAATTCCAGTATCAGTGCCAAAAATTTATTGGTAAGTAATTGCGGTAAGAATATTATTCTTGCTAAAGGAGGTACGTATGACTTTACACATTGTACCGTAGTCAGCATTTCTAATAATTATATCCAACATAAGGAGCCTGTTCTTTTTATAAGTGATTACATAAGGCATGGCAATGTGATTACTACTGCTGTTTTGAATGCGACTTTCCGCAACTGTATTTTTTGGAGCGAAAATAATGGCATTGTACCGAGTGAAGTGGTAGTGGAAAAAAAAGGTAATACTAATCCCCAGATTTTATTTGACAATGTACTATGGCGTGTAGAGAACATTCCAACTTTTGTTAACACTTTAGGCAATGTGATCAATAATCAAAACCCTTTGTTTGATAGTATTAATGTAATCCAGCGATTTTATAATTTTCGCTTAAAAATTGCCCCACAGTCTCCGGCGATAGATAAGGGAAACAATATAACAATCGGTACTTTTGACCTTGATAACAAACAAAGAATTAATATTCCCGATCTTGGGTGCTATGAAAGAAATTAGTAGTTTTCTTAAAAAAATTACTCTAATGACAAGAAAAATTTATTACTTGAAGTATCGTTTTGAAAAAGGGCTTTTTCTTCCAAAACGACTTATATTCTTAATAATTACTTCTTTAATTATTATAACTTCCTTTGCACAGAATAATAAAACAGAGAACAATGCAAATACTTTTCCGAAGAGATCGGATCGCCTCCACACAAAACTTACATATAAAATAACTAAGGTCGTTAATAACACTTATGGTTATAATATCTTTTCGAACGGTAAATTATTAATACATCAAACCACTATACCGGGAATACCGGGGATGGAAGGTTTTAAAAAAAAATCCGCAGCTGAAAAAGTAGCAAAGCTCATAATTAGCAAAATCGCAAAAGGTGAAATACCACCAACAATAACAATAGAAGAAATGAAAAAAATTAAAGCAATTTAAACTTGATTAAAAAAAGACAGTATGAGAAAATTTATAAGATTTAATTTTTTATTATTTTTTTGTTTTTTTATTATTAATTGTTTTGGTCAAACAGGAAATACTTGGATACAGAAAACAGATTTTGGAGGAACTGCTCGCATACAAGCTGTTGGATTTAGCATTGGGGCTAAAGGCTATATTGGTACTGGTATTGATGGTGCCGGTTTTCCTAATGATTTCATGGAATATAGTCTTTCGTCAAATACGTGGAATGGAGTAGCTAATTTTAATGGAATACAACGTCGCTGGCAGTAGGCTTTAGTATTGGTTCCAAAGGATATATTGGAACTGGATATGACGGTAATTACAAGAATGATTTTTGGGAATATGATCCAACCACTAATGCTTGGTCACAAAAAGCAAATTTTGCTGGAACTGCTCGCTACGCTTCTGTCAGTTTTGGAATTGGGTCAAAAGGTTATATAGGAACCGGGGTCGATGGCAATGGTGTCAAGAATGATTTTTGGGAATATGATCCAACAACAAATGCCTGGACACAGAAAGCGAATTTTGGTGGTACTGCTAGAGCATATGGTGTCGGATTTAGTATAGGAGCTAAAGGCTATATTTGAACCGGAACGGATGGTAACTATAAAAATGACTTTTGGGAATACGATCCAACAACAAATGCCTGGACACAGAAAGCGAATTTTGGTGGTACCGCTAGAGCACTTGGTGTCGGATTTAGTATAGGAGCTAAAGGCTATATTGGAACCGGAACGGATGGAAACTATAAAAATGACTTTTGGGAATACGATCCAACAACAAATGCCTGGACACAGAAAGCGAATTTTGGTGGTACTCATAGGTCAGACGCAGTAGGCTTTAGTATAGGATCAAAAGGATACATCGGAACCGGGCTGGATGGTACTTTCAAAAAAGATTTTTGGGAATATACACCTACCGCCCCAGAATTATTTACAAGCTCAATTAGTGGAACTCCTTTTTGTGCCGGATCCAACCTAACTGTTTCATTTACATCTTCTGATATCACTTTTAATAGCGGAAATGTTTTTACAGCACAATTAAGTAATGCAAATGGAAGTTTTGCAACTCCTGTAAATATTGGCACACTTACAAGTTCAGCCACCAGCGGCAGCATTAATGCCACACTTCCTACAAACACTGTAGCAGGTAATGCTTATAGAATACGTGTTGTTAGCAGTAACCCCGCTTTTACCGGCAGTGATAATGGGGCAAACTTGATTATAATTGCAACGTCAGTACCTGAAGGCATCCTTGCCCCTGATCATGATCTATGTTATACAGGAGAAAGGGATTCAGAAATAGGGTGGTTCTATGTTATTAATCCTATCAGCGGATTGACTTATTATTGGCAAATTGATGGCATGGGGGCTGGAATTGGAACGAGTGTTAGCGTTGATGCCGGTAGATGGGGTGTCGGCAGCCATGACATCAGAGTTAGAAGTTATTCCGCTCAGTGTGGTTATAGCGCTTGGTTCGAAAGCTATTTCATTGTTGCGGATTGTAGTGGGAGTGGATTTGCTATTTCTCCGAACCCTGCAACAGACAATGTAAAAATTGATGGACGCAAGGAAAATAAGAAAATAAAAGAAGTACAGATTATTGATAAACTTGGAAACATTAAGAAGCTAGTGAAGTATGCAGGAGAACAAAAGCTTGTTAACCTTAGTATTTCAGGATTGCCAGCTGATCTTTATTATGTCAAAATTTTTGATGGTCAGAAATGGGAAAGTAAAAAATTAAGAATTAAATAAGAGTTTATATCAGTCTGTTGAAAGGCGGTGTGCCGTAGAAAAGCTCAAGTTTCAGTCTGCCATATTTGGAAACATCTAAAAAAGCAACGGAACCGACTGTTGCTCTTTGAGGTAAAGAGCACAATTGAGTAACTTTATATAATTAAAGGACAATTATGAAAATTATCTTAATAGCATTATTGCTTTCACTCACTCTAAGCGGTTCTTCTATTTATGATTTCAAGGTGGCTGGTTTGGATGGAAAAGAAATTGACTTTTCTGCCTTTAAAGGCAAAAAGGTTTTAATAGTGAACACCGCTTCAAAATGTGGCAATACTCCTCAATATACGGAGTTGCAAAAACTGTATGATCAATATAAGGACAAACTCGTGGTTGTTGGTTTTCCTGCAAACAATTTTGGAGGACAGGAACCGGGGGAGAATGCCGACATAGAAGAATTCTGCAAAAAGAATTATGGCGTTACTTTTCCGATGGCAACAAAAATTTCGGTAAAAGGCGATGATATACATCCTCTGTTCAAATGGCTGGTAGAACAATCTAATGCATTGGCAAAAAACACGCCGGCAGATAATACAAAAAATATTCTTTATAAACGATTTTTACAAGATCCTGTCAGTTGGAATTTTACAAAATTTCTTGTTGATGAAAAAGGAAATCTCGTTGCTGTTTTCCATAATAAGGTAAGCCCGGTGAGTGAAGAAATAACAGCACATTTGAATTGAATTTCATCATACTTTATTGATGATGGTAATTTTTTTTCCAAGGCCAATGATTTCTGGTATTTTTTCGCAACCTACTTCATTCTTCCAAAATCCTTCATCTTTAAATACTTCAATAACTAAAGGAAAATCTCCATCCTGAGAATAAATACTTCCCCCGGGAACCAATAATGGATATAAGTTTTTCAGGCATGTGCGGATACTGGCTGCAAGATCTACATCTAAATATGCCAGTGCAACAGGTTGATGAAATTGCGGCAAGGTCTCTTCGAACCATCCTTTAATAAAAGTACAGTTTTCAATTGTTCCAAACTTCTCAACATTACTTTTTACTTCTTCAAGAGATCCTGCATAATTCCCTTCTGCAAACCAATTTTTAATTGAATGCCCTTCAAGGCTTTTTTCATGCTTTTCATTATTGGGGGGTAATCCCTGGAAGGAATCAAAAACAAAAAGCTTGCGGTTTACATGAGCAGTGAATAAACTTATTTTACAGGTACCTCCGCCTTTATAAGCTCCGGCTTCAACTATACACCCATCCATATCTTTTGGCAATTTTAAAATAGCCAGGAGAAATTTAAGAATATGGCTGGCATTATGAGCGGAAGGAACTTCTTTATCAATTTTTTTTAGTTTGTTCAGCCATTGTTTTTGCTCGTGAAATGAAGGAAAAAAATCAGCCATCGCTTTTTGCAGCTTCGCTACTTCAGCATACTCTGTCAATAGCTGCATCATCTTCATAAAAGCTAAAATACATTATGTTTGATTAACGTTATTTGCTAAATGCTATTTAAGGAAATCATTGGTCAGCAAGATGTAAAGCTGCACCTCATTGAAATGGTGCAGCACAACCGGCTAAGTCATGCCCTCTTGTTTTTAGGAAAAGAGGGAAGCGGCGCATTGTCCCTTGCCATTGCGTTAGCGCAATATATTACCTGCGAAAAAAATAACAACCAACAGCCAGTAGAAAACTTTTCTCTTTTTGAAGAGGCTTCGGTTCCCCCTCTCCAAAAGGAGAGGGGGTTAGGGGGTGAGGTTGACTCCTGCGGCTCATGTCCTTCCTGTTCCAAGGCTTCTCAACTGGTGCATCCTGATATTCATTTTTCCTATCCTGTAGTAACAAAGAAACCAGGAACACCACCCATCAGCAGCGATTATATTACAGAGTGGAGAGAATTTTTTCAGCAATTTCCCTATGGCAATGTGTATGATTGGCTGCAATTTATTGAAGCTGAAAATAAACAGGGAAATATCTCAGCGCAGGAATGTAATGACATCATCAGGAAACTGAATTTAAAAAGCTTTGAAAGCGGTTATAAGATCATCATTCTGTGGATGCCAGAATATTTAGGCAAAGAAGGAAATAAATTGCTGAAGCTGATTGAAGAACCGCCACCCGATACTTTATTTATACTTATCGCCGAAAACGAGGACGCAATTCTTTCCACTATTTTATCCCGTTGCCAGTTGATAAAAATTCCTGCTATTGAAACGGCTGCGGTTGAAAAAGCCCTGGTGGAAAGAGCAAAAGCTTCCGTTGGACAGGCAAAGCAAATTGCCAATATCAGCGAAGGCAATTATAGAGAGGCTTTACATGTTTTGCAACATGCCGATGAAGACTTTGGCAATCTTTTGAAAGACTGGCTGAATGCAAGTCTGAAAAACAACGTACCTGTACAGGTAAAACTGATTGAAGAAATAAGCCGACAAGGAAGAGAGAATCAAAAACAATTCCTTCGCTACTTTATTCATTTATTAGAAGGCGCCATTCGGCTACAGGTGTTGGATGAAGCTGGACAAAACTATCTTCTTCAGACTTTCTCTCTTTTTGAAAAAGATTTTGTGCCCAAACTAAATAGGGCGATGACCATTGAGCAACAGGAAGCTATAACTAAGGAGTTAGACAAAGCCTCTTACTATATAGAAAGAAATGCCAATTCCAAGATCCTTTTCCATGCTCTTACAATTAAAATATTTCATATTGTAAAGAATAATGTGGTGGTAGAATAAATTCCAAAAAGCAAAAATCAAAATCCCCGCCCGAATGATTCAGTCGGGCAGGCAAATTCCATCATTCACCCTTTACTTTTTGCTCATTGCCAATTGCATATTGCTATTACTCAATTCTGCAATAAAAAAATTATATTTGTCTTCATCTCCGTAAGGAGTCAATATATATCAGGGGTTATCGGTACGGTGCAGAAAGAACAAAAAGCTATTAAACGACTCACTATATACTTTAGATGTTGGTCAATCCATATCTAAATCATCAGGCAGTAAATAGGTTCAGAAGCCTGAAGTGTCCGCCTTGAGGCGGAAGAGAAGTACATAGCTATTCTGCAAGCTGGTATCCCGCACAAGAAATTAAAAATTTAAAAACGGAATTAATTTATATACTATGGGTTGCGGAAGCTGCGGAACAAAACCAAACGGATGTAAAAGCAATGGAGGATGTAGTACAGGTGGTTGTAACAGAATGAATACTTATGACTGGCTGCTTAACTTACCCATTGCTGATATGGAAGATGCCTGCCGTGTAATAGAAGTAAGTTTTAGCCAGGGAACACGAAAGGATTTTTTCAGAAATAATATGTTACAGGCTTTTGAAAAAGGCGAATTAATATCTGTGGAAGGCGTAAGCGGATTTGATGTAGGTGAAGTTTCGCTGACAGGCGAAATAGTAAGAATGCAGATGAAGAAGAAAGGTGCGGATGAAAGAAATCCGGAAATGAAAAAAGTGCTCCGCAGGGCATCTGACAGGGATTTAGAAATATGGAAACAGAATAAAAGCAGGGAAGGTGAAGCGCTGATCCGCAGCAGGGCCATTGCCAGGCAACTGAACCTGAATATGAAAGTAAGCCTGGTAGAGTTTCAGGCGGACGGTAGAAAAGCAACTTTTTTTTATATTGCCGATGACCGTGTGGATTTTCGTGAACTGATAAAAGTATATGCATCAGAATTTAAAGTGAAGGTGGAGATGCGCCAGATAGGCGCCAGGCAGGAAGCAGGCAAAGTGGGTGGGATTGGAAGTTGTGGCCGGGAACTATGCTGTGCTACCTGGCTTACGGATTTTAAATCAGTGAACACTGCTGCGGCCCGATATCAAAATCTTTCTATCAATCAAACAAAACTAAGCGGCCAGTGCGGAAGGTTAAAGTGTTGCCTGAATTATGAATTGGATACATATTTAGATGCACTCCAGGGCTTTCCTGAAAATGCCGATATGCTGCGGGTGGGAAGAGGTACAGCCACTCTTATTAAAAAAGATATTTTTAAAAACCTGATGTGGTATGTGCTGCCGGATAGCAATAAGCAATATCCTTTAAGTATTGAAAGGGTTACAAAAATCAGGACATTAAATGCGCAGAATATTATTCCCGAAGAATTAGAGCCGGTTGAAGTGGTTTCTGCCAAACCACAGGATGTAGAACCTGAATTTGTTGACCTCGTAGGTCATATCAGTTTAAAAACCCTTGAAAAAGCAGACAAGAAAAAACAACATCAAAAAAGAGATCAAAGACCACAACAAAGAGGCGGACAACAAAGAAATCTGCCGCCTCAAAAAGGCGGACAACAACAAAGACCTAATCAACCCGGAAATAAAGGAGGCGGGCAAAATCAGCAAAGGCCACCGCAACAAAGAAGGCCGCCGGGAAATAATAATGAGAAGGGGAAAGATTGAGATATCAGAGAAATTTTTCTTAATACACAGGCAAAAATGCTTACTTCATTAGATTAAAAAGTCTTTACTTCACTGTTGATTGTATCTTTTTGTAAAACCTTGTAAATAGCATCCTGTATATTTCCCCTGACGCCTAAAGATGAAATTTTATTATTGTTCCGTGTTGGATACACACGGTTGGATAGAAAAATATAAACGAGTCCATATTCAGGATCTATCCAAACTCCATTACCTGTAAAACCAGTATGCCCGTATGCCATAGGTGAAGCCAATAAGGATGGATAGCGGTTTTTACTTCCTATTGAATCTTTCTCCGGTTTATCGAAACCATATCCTCTTCTGCTTATGGAACTATTATAAGATGTAAACAGCCTGATGGTTTCTGCATTTAAATAACGTTCGCCATTCAGCTCTCCGCCATTCAATAACATTTGGTAGAGAAGTGAAAGATCGTAAGCAGAAGAAAACAATCCAGCATGGCCGGCAACACCTCCTAACATCGAAGCTCCTTCATCGTGTACAGAACCCCTAATCAATTGTCGGCGAAAATGTTTTTCATCTTCTGTAGGGACTACTCTTTCTAATCCAAAACGCAGGCCTGCATTATAACCTGTAGTGGCCATGCCCAATGGATCATAAAAAGTTTTTTTTACGTATTTGTCTAAAGGCATTCCGCTGATGGCTTCCACTATCTTACCCAAAAAAATAAAATTATTGTCGCTGTAAATATATTTACCGCGTTCCGTAAGCGGACTTGTCAAAACCCTTTGGAACATACTGTCATTCCAGTCGCGGCGCAGGTAAAGATTGCGGGCAACCGGAATACTAAACATACTGTCCCTCACCGACCGGTAAAGGTTATCCTTCGGAGCCCCGTTTGAATCAAGCGTTTCCTTATAAAAAGGAATAAAAGGCGTCATGCCTGATTGATGTAACAAAACTTCTTCAATAATAAGATCCGCTTTATTGCTTCCTATTGTCCAGGGCAAATAATCACTGATCTTTTTT
>Ga0136634_10000887_pt1 | contig 11970 bp, 9 predicted proteins | sample AntDrymUQ8332106_2_FD_104654 | JGI IMG/M metagenome (GOLD analysis project Ga0136634, IMG submission 104654) | Polar desert sand microbial communities from Dry Valleys, Antarctica - metaG UQ833 (21.06) | ecosystem: Environmental > Terrestrial > Soil > Desert | place: Antarctica: Dry Valley... | reverse complement strand
GACTGATCGCTGCATTCGACCATCGGCACGTATTCATCGACCCCACACCCGATGTCGTTTCCAGCTTTGCCGAGCGTGAGCGCCTTTTTGCGATGCCGCGGTCGTCATGGGCGGATTACAACCAAAGCCTTATCTCTGCCGGCGGCGGTATCTGGGCACGTTCCGAAAAATCCGTTCCCATTTCGCCGCAGGCGCAGGCAGCGCTGGGCATTTCGGTGGAAAAGTTGACCCCCGCGGAACTTATCGCGGCAATCCTGCGCGCCCCCGTCGATCTTTTGTACAACGGAGGCATTGGCACTTACGTCAAGGCGTCTCGCGAGTCGCACGCAGAGGTTGGCGACCGCGCCAACGATGTGCTGCGCGTCAACGGTGCCGAACTGCGCTGCAAGGTCGTCGGCGAAGGCGGCAATCTTGGTTTCACGCAATGCGGGCGCATCGAGGCTGCGCTGGGTGGCGTGAAGCTTTACACCGATGCGATCGATAACTCTGCCGGCGTTGACACGTCGGACCACGAAGTCAATATCAAGATACTGCTGTCGTTGCCGATCGTCGACGGAGACCTGACCGAGAAACAGCGCAATGCGTTGCTGGAGTCGATGACCGACGACGTCGCTCAGCTCGTACTGCGTGACAATTACTTTCAGGGGCAATCGTTGTCCGTAAGCGGCCGTATGGGTGTCCGGCTGCTCGATCAACAGCATCGCTTCATTCGATTTCTCGAGCGCGAGGGCCGCCTTAATCGTCTGATCGAGTTTTTGCCAAGTGACGATGAGCTTGCCGAGAGGCGTCTGAAGGCTATCGCACTCACGAGCCCGGAACGTTCGGTCCTGCTTGCATACTCAAAGATGTGGCTGTTCGACGAGCTGCTCGCTTCCGATCTGCCTGAGGACCCGTGGGTGTCCACTGCGATCGCCCGATATTTTCCTTCGGCGCTAAAGGAGAAGTACGCGAGCTACATCCCACGCCATCCACTCAGACGCGAGATTGTTTCGACGCATGTGTTGAACAGCATGATCAACCGGGTGGGCGCAACCTTCGTTCACCGGCTGATGGAAACCACGGGTGTTACGCCGCCGCAGGTTGTGCGCGCTTACCTCATTACGCGCGAGGTCTTCAGCCTGGTGCCGGTCTGGCAGGCGATCGAAGCCCTTGACAATATCGTGCCAGACGAAGTGCAGTCGCAAATGCTGATCGCATTGGGGCAACGCACAGTGCGGTCAACCACGTGGTTCCTGCGCTCGCAACGTCTATCCGATCCGATCGACCCAACAATTGCTCGCCTTGCACCGGTCGTCTCGGCCCTGTACGAATTCATCGCAACGGCGCCGCTTGAGACGCCATGGCGTGCCTCAATCACTGAACGTGAACAGGCCATGGTGCTGCAGGGAGTACCGCCGAGGTTGGCCTTTACCGTGGCGGCGTCAGACGTTTCGGTTGCTGCGCTCGATATCGCAGAGGTTGCAGAATCGTCGGGTCAATCTGTAGCGGCGGTGGCGGCGACGTATTTTGCAATCGCCGTTCTGCTTGGGCTTGCGCGCCTTCGCGCGCAAATTACTGCCCTCTCGTCCGAGGGTTACTGGCAAGGCATGGCAAAGAATTCGTTGGCCGACGACCTGTCAGCTTTGCAGCGCGAACTCGCCGCCGAAGCAATGCAGGCGGGTGGGCACGCCGCGTGGGAGACCGCGCAGCGGCCTGCGGTCGAGCGCGCGCAGCGCATGTTGAGTGAACTCGCCGATACCAAGTCCGCAGACCTGGCGATGCTGTCGGTGGCGCTGCGAGAACTGCGTCATCTCGCGTAAGGCACTTTGCCACCTTTCTATGCGGAACTCGATCGTCGCCATCGCATGCCTGGGTATGGCGCTTCCGGCAGTCGCCGAGGTGATCGAAGTGAAACTCGGTCCGGGATTAACTGTGGAGAAGCGGCTCATCCTGCAGCCCGGAAAGTTTGCGGAACTGTGCGCGGATCTGAAATCCGGGCAAGCAGTTGCCTGGAGGTTCAATGCAGCCGCTCCGACCGATTTCAACATTCACTATCACGTCGGTAAGCAGATCGAGTATCCGGAACGGCGCGAAGGAGTCAGCAACGCGAGCGGTCGCATCGTAGCCGGCAGCGACCAGGGTTACTGTTGGATGTGGACAAACCGTTCAGCCGTTCCCATCGCTTTGGACGTCGCTTTGAGTGATCCCGGCGGCTGAGTGCAACGTCCTGGGGGAGTGTTCTGAAGTCAGGCGCCTTGTGGGTTGTTGCGTCCACCGCCGCCGCCCTAGCCGCGGGCTGGATGTTCTGGCCATCGGCTGTGACCGGACGCGCCGATGCCGCCGACGCGCGTCAGGTTGCGTTGGGTACGCAGGTTTACCGCGAGAACTGCGCGAGTTGCCACGGCGCGAATCTGGAAGGGCAGCCAAACTGGACGACACGCAAGCCCGATGGGCGTTTTCCGGCGCCTCCGCATGATGAGTCGGGTCACACCTGGCATCACCCTGACGACGTTCTGTTCGGCCTTACCAAATCGGGATTGAAACCTCCGCTGGCCCCCGCCGGGTATCAAAGCGATATGCCTGCGTTTGGCACCGTCCTGACCGACGAACAGATCTGGGCGGTCCTCGCATTCATCAAAAGCCGTTGGCCCGAGAAGATTCGGGCACGACAGAGCAGTCTTAATGAAAGAGCGGCGAAATGAAACCGAGTCACGTGCGGGGCGGAGTTACCAGTGTGGTTTCGGGATGAGTCACGCGCAGGAGTTTGCCGCACGGGTTAGGGAGAAACGCGTGCAGTACGTCATCAAGATCGTTCTGACCGCGCTCATCGTGGTGGCCGTCGCAGAAGTGGCAAAGCGCAATTCAATATGGGCAGCGGCGCTTGCTGCATTGCCGCTTACGTCACTGCTTGCTTTCATCTGGATATATATCGACACGGCCGACACCGCGCGTATTGCGTCGATGTCTTTCAGTATTGTCTGGCTTGTCCTCGCATCCTTACCGCTGTTCTTGCTGCTGCCTGCACTGTTGCGAGCCGGTTGGAATTTCTGGCCAGCGCTTGCCAGCGCGTGTGCGGCGACGTCGGTTGCCTATTTTGCAGTTGTCTGGCTACTCGGCCACTTTGGCGAATCCTGACCTTACGCCTGCGCAAGCGAGGTCTAACTCTATTGCGAACTTACAGCAGCATCGCTGACTGAACCACCGGTGCCGCGGCGCACGAAGTCGAGAACGGCGTTGCGATAGGCGACCCCGCCTGCACGGCTCGCACTCGAGTGAGTGCCACCCTCGATCTTGATGACTTTCTTCACCTTGCTCGATGCCGCCGCGAACAGCTCGTCAGCCATTGCGTGCGGCACGATCCCATCGGCGGTTCCGTGAATGATCAACAAAGGCACGTCGACCTTGCCAATCTTGGTGGCCGAGTCAAAGGGTTGCGTGACCGCCAGACCGATTCCGGGCACCCATCCATATTTCATTCCGCGCACGACGGCCGGGATTGACGTGAACGTCGACTCGATAATCACCCCGCCAACTTGATTGGCTCGCTCTTTCAGCGGCCCCGCGGCCAAATCAATTGCAAGTGCGCCGCCGAGACTATGTCCGTAGATAAAACGGCGCGCTGGATCGGGCTCGCGCCGCTTTAATTCCTCCAGCGCTACGCGGGCATCTTCATAAGCGGTTTCTTCCGAGGGCAGCAACTCGGTGCTTTTGCCAAATCCTCGATAGTCCACCGCCAGAACGTTGAAACCGAAATCGATCCAGCGTGACATGCGAAACACGCTGCCATTCAAGTTCCAGCGGGCGCCGTGCAAATAAAGCACCGTCGGCGCAGGTTTGGCCGATGCGTGCGGCACATACCAGAAGTGAAGATGCTGGCCATTGGCCAACTTGATTTCGTATTCCTCGGTGCCGGACAATGGCTCGGAAAACCAGCGAGGGTTGTCTCTGACTGGATTGAAGATCGCCTGGCGCTGCCATTCATCAAGCGAAGCGCAGCCGGCGGCGCCGCCTCCAATTATGAGCGCGCCTAACATCAAAGTGAGCGGGCGAGTCAGAAAACGTTTCACGATGCTTGGACGTTAAGCTCGGCGGAGAGTTCTCGCCATCGAGCGTGCGGACTACTGCGCGGCGAACGACTACGCGCTTTTCGGGCGCGATTTTTTCTTGGCCTTGGCAGCGCTTGCGATTTGTCGCTTGCTCAATCCCAGCATCGTCCCGCGACAGTTCCTGGAGCCGCATCGGCACTCGTAGTTCTTCTTGAGCGCAGCGGTCAGGCGCTCTTCGATCGTCAGCGAATAGTCGTAGTTGAGCTCTTCACCGGCACGAATATCGCGCAGGGCTTGAATGAAAAGCCTGCCATCGTCAGTCTCTTCGGTTTCGCAGTTTGGATCGCACGAGTGATTAATCCATCGGGCTGCATTGCCCCCGACGCTGGCGTCGATTACCGTTTTTTGGTCGTCAAGCGAAAAGAAAAAGGTATGGAACGGATCATCAGAATCCGATGGCGGACGTCGATCGGCCTCTTTCCACCGAATGCGCTCGCCCTTGTATTCGATGATGTTTTCGCCAGCTTTCAGACGGCGCGCCGCGTAAACGCCGCGTCCATGGATGCGTGAGTTCTTGACGACGATGCGTGGTTTGCGTTGCGTTGACATAGATCCAGATTAAAGTGAGCAGAGTGACCGCGTGTTCAGTCCAATCCAATCATTCGACGAAGTTCGTTGATCGGCCGCGATTTCAATATATCGAACAGATTATTGAACTGATCGGTCCAAAGCGAGAACTCCGGCTTTGGCTCGATGGGGTCGGCCACTTCCACCAGTTGTTCCGCGTCAAATGTGGTGGCGGAGCGCGCAAGCAACACCCAGTCGGTGGTCGATGCGGAGCTGCCATCGCCCGGCGTGTCGGTTATCAGCCTCGCGGTCAGTCCTAATGCTTGCGCGATATTGGCGAGCACAGGCTTCAGGTCGAGGAAGCGATTCGAAATATGCACGGCCAGAATGCCGTTGGGTTGCAGGTGCTGGAAGTAGAGCTGCACCGCCTCGCGGGTGATCAGGTGCACCGGAATCGAGTCGCTGGAAAATGCGTCAATCGCGAGCACGTCGTAGCCTTGCGGCTGCCCTGACGCCAGCTCGCGTTCCATCGAAGATCGCGCGTCGCCGATCACATATTCGATCTTCGATGGCGACGCGTTCAGATATGAAAACTGAGTCTTTGCGAGCGCCAGTACGTCGGGGTCGAGCTCGTAGAAGCGCACCAGGTCGCCCCCTCGTCCGTAAGCGGACAGTGTTCCGACTCCAAGACCCACAAAGCCTAACTTGACTGAGTCCTGGTGGTGCTGTCTGGCTTCAATGGCGCGGCCGACGCCAGACGACCGCGCGTAGTAAGTGCCCGGTTCAAGCCGTTTGGGACTGATTGTCAGCTGCTCGCCGTGCAGGATCACACCGTGCAACAACCGGCGCACCTGATGCTCGCCTTCGCCCTGTTCCTTGACGCGCAGCGTGCCGTAGAAATTGCGATGCATGTACACCGCTTCCTCGCGCAGAAAGCCGATGTACTCGCTGCCAAACCAGCCGGTGGCGAGCGTGGCGACGACGGCTGGGCCGACCAGCCAGCGCGTCTTGCGTGCTACGAAAACCGCAAGCGATGCGAGCAGCACAAGTGCAACCGGTAATTCGAAGTAGGTCGGAAAAACACGCGGCGCCACCAGGCCCACCAGCAAGCCGCCCAAAGCACCACCAAGCGAAATCGTCAGGTAAAAGTGTGTCAAATAGCGAGGTATGGGTTTACTGAGCGCCAGCTCTCCGTTGCAAAAAAATGCAGCCATCATCATGCCAAGCGTATACAGCGGAACTGCGAGGCTCACGTCGAGCACGCCGCGGTTCGCCGAGAGCCCTGCTGCCATCGCAACCAGCAGCAGCAAGGTCGGAAAAAGAAACCAGCTTCGCTGGTACCAGCCGCGGCCGCCGCGGCCCTCGAATGCGACGACGAACGTCAGCAGGTAAAGCGATAGTGGCAATACCCACAGGAAGGGCACGGTCGCAATGTTTTGCGTGATATGGCTGGTCGTTGCGACCAGCAGCACTGAGCCCAGCGCAGCGAATGCGAGCCACAGTGCGTAATCCCTGATGCCAGGTCGTGGGCCGCGTGCTTCATCGGCCACCGCAGCTGCGAGAGGTACCGATTGATCTGCAGATTGCGCTACCGTCCAAGCAGAGGCTGCGCACGCGATTGCAAAGATTGCGTACGCAAAACTCCACGCGACCGATTGCGCGTGCGCGGTCGAAAACGGCTCGATGGCAAACGGAAATGCAAGCAGTCCAACCAACGATCCGAAGTTTGAAAGCGCGAACAGTCGATAGACCGTCTTTTCGGGAAAGCGCGGTGCGACCCACTTTTGCAACAGCGGGCCGGTGGCCGATAGCAGGAAGTAAGGCAGGCCAATTGTTGCAAAGAGCAGCGCGACGATGCGGATCGCGGCATCTGCGCCGGCGAGCGGTTTTAGCGCTTCACTCGGAATGATCGGTAGAAATAGCAAGCTCAACGCCAGCAGCCCGATATGCAGATACGCCTGATGGGTGGACTTTAAATAGCGTGTCGTCAGGTGCGAATAGGTGTACCCCGCCAGCAAAACAACCTGAAAGAACACCAGACACGTGGTCCAAACCGCGGAACTTCCGCCAAACCACGGAAGGATTTGCTTGGCGATGATCGGCTGCACCAGGAACAGTAGAAACGCCGACAGCAAAATGGTGGAAGCAAAAAGGGGCATCAGCGCGATAAGCAATTCGAAGTAGCGCGGCGATTGAAAGCGAGTCACTCCGCGCGAAGGGCGGCGATTGTCGCATGCAGGTATTGCCGCTACTCCGTCCAAGGGAATTGCCTGCCAAATTGGCCAAGTGGCGTGCAAGCCCTGCTTTTCGGGGTTCTGCCGATTCAAGCGCAGCCTTGGAAGCGCCGAAAATCAGTGATGGACGGCTCCCACTTACGGCCCGCAGACACCCTTTACGACGAGGTGTCGAGCGAGGGCGTGGCGCTCGATGACCTCCGGCTGGGCTGGAGGCCGATCGTTGGCCGTGACAGGCGCATCCTGGGTGTCAGGATCGAGGTCGCCGTAGCACCCGGGACAGAAACCGCCGCGGCGTCTGCAGTCGGTGCGGTGATTTCAGCGCTTGCCGATCAGACATCGCTGTTGCCGCGCGGGGTGGCCGTACTTGCCATGGGCCCATCGTCGCTCGAATCCGACATCGCAATAGTGCGTGACTGGAACAAGAAGGCGGCGGGCAAAAGCGGTCTGATGCTCGAAGTATCCAGTGAGTCGCTGACAAACCGCCAGTTAGCAGCGATAGACGCGGCACAACGCGATGGCGTGCGATTTGTTCTTCGTCAGTCCACGCAGGCTCCACCACGCGACTGGCAACACCTGTTCTCTGCGGTCGTTGCCGGCAACGACAAGGCGCGTGGCCACGACGGAGAGCCGCCATTGTGGGTGCGAGATGTTCACACGCGCGCGGGAGTGGATGCGGCGCTGGCGCGCGGCGCAAATGCAACGATTGGATGGCCACTCGATGAACCGAATGTTGAGCCGTCGGCGGGTCTTGAGCCGACCCGACGTGCGGTGCTCGACATCGTGCGATTGATTCAAGGCGACGCCGATGTGATGGCTCTCGAGCGCGCCTTCAAGAATGAACCGAGCCTCGCGCTGATGCTGCTGTCGGTTATCAACGGTCCCGCGTTTTCCTCCGGCGCGTCGCACACGTCTCCGATTACATCGATACGGCATGCCATCATGGTGCTCGGCTACAAACGGCTGGTGCGCTGGCTGTTATTGCTCCTTGGTGTGTCATCTTCGCAAACGCGATCGATGCCACTGATTTACATGGCCGTGCAGCGCGGCTTTTTCCTCGAAGCGCTGGCCACTCAGGTCAATGGCATGCGCGATGACCTGTTCACCGTCGGCGCGTTTTCGTTACTGCAGCAAATTACCGGACACTCGCACGAGCGGTTATTCGCTTCGGCGGCGTTGCCGCGGCCGGTGCTGGATGCGGTGCGCGCGCATCAAGGTCCGTATGGCGTCTACCTCGCCCTGGCAGAAGTCATCGAGCGCGGCGACGCAATCGGTTCGGAGCGCGCCGCTCAGCTCGTCGGTGTTTCGATGGGCCGGATCAATGCGGCATTGCTGGCATCGCTGGCGGCGGCCGACGCCATCACGATGAATGGTTAATCGATCCGCGCGCCGCTGCGCCTGATCACTGGCTGCCATCGCGCTTGCTCTGCGCGGATAAAGGCGCCGAACGATTCGGATGAGCCCCCCGCGATTTGCCATCCGGAAGCTTCGATCCGAGTCGTGACGTCCGGCGCCACCAGCACCGCGTTGATTTCGCGGTTCAGCGATTCGATCACTGAGCGTGCTGTAGCGGCCGGTGCAACAAATCCATTCCATGCGATCGCTTCGAAACCCGGGAAACCGCTTTCATGGATCGTGGGCAGGTCGCGCAGCCCGGTCCATCGCTGGCGGCTGGTCACCGCCAGCATCCTTACGCGTCCTGACTGAACAATGGGCAATAGCGTCGTGGGATTCGACATCACCACGTGCACGTCACCCGCGGCAACGGCCTGCACGGCTGGCGGAGCGCCGTTGTACGGAATGTGGACCATGAACAGGCCGGCCTCGGTCTTCAGCAATTCCATCGACAGATGGGATGCGCTTCCATTTCCGACCGACGCGTAGTTGAGCTTCCCTGGATGCCGGCGCGCATAGGCCAGGAATTCCGTGAACGACTTGACGGGCAGTGCCGCGTTGACCGCGAGAACATTCGGTGCGGTGCCCACCAAAACGATCGGAGCAAGTTCTTTGACTGGGTCATACGGCAACTTCGCATACAAAAACGGCGCCGTTGCGAGCGGGCCGGTGAATGACAGCCCGATTGTTGATCCATCGGCCGCCGCTTTTGCAATCTCATTGGTGCCAACCGTACCGCCCGCCGCCGGACGATTTTCGACTACCAAGGTCTGGCCCGAGCGCTCGCGCATCTTGTCTGCGATCACGCGGCCCAGCACATCGATCGAGGAGCCGGGCGGCGCCGTCAGAATGATTCGCAGCGTGCGACTCGAAGAGAGTTGAGCAACAGTGGAATCTGATACAGCGGCTAGCGTTGCAGCGCCAAGCAGGCGGCGGCGCTTTGTGTCGAGCGCGTGGGGCAGTTCTGTCACCGAATCTGCATTAGTTAGGCGCGTGAATACCGGCGCCGGGAGCGCAGTACGATAAATCGCCACCGAATGTCGACGAAGCGAGCGTGATGCCTTGCGTCGTATTGTCGACCGCGCTGACGTATTGCTTGAGCGCTCCGGCAAACGACACTGTCCGCGCGGCGCCGCCGTATGGATCGGAGTACCAGATGGTGGTTGCGCCACCGCCATTGCGAACGGTCGATGCACCGAAAATGATTTCGCGACGGCACCCGTTGAACGGCGATCGCGGATCGTCGAGCTCGATGCGCGATGTGCGCGACGTCGCCGGACCATTGGGTGCGATCCCGACACATTCGACACCGCGGGCCTGCCGCACGATGCTGCCCGCGCGCAAAGGATCGTTGACGAACTGTCCCGCGGCATCGAGCCCGGTGTAACAGAGATCGATCGAGCGCCCGATGCCATCAAACTGGTCGGGATCGTAGTAACGCGAAGGCGAATACACGGTGAAAGCAGGATCGAACGCGGCCAGCTCGACGCCGTCAAACTTGATCAGCGACACGGCCGTTGACCATTTCTCAACCAGCCCCGTCGAGAAGTTCGATGTTTGCGCACCGGGTACGAAGATATCTGTGCGCACGTTATCGATCGTTGGAATCAAGCGACCGAGCTCGATTCCGCCGGGAGGCGAAGTGACGGGCTGAGCCACGCCGTAAGCAATTTCCAGAAAACCAGTTGGCACACGTGCGACGAAGCTCGACGGGTTCCCAGATGTCGCCATCACGTTGGCGAGCAGCTTGACCGAGGAGCGCGACACCTCGATGCCACGATTGCAGTCGATTGCGTAAGTAAGCTGATGCAGATTGCTTGCCAGCGATTCGGCGGTGTGCGTTTCCTGATGCACGACGGTCAGCACGTCGCAGAATAAATCGAAGCTCTGCTGGACGCCGTTGACCAGCCGCTCGCGACGCACGCCGTTTTCCCACGCGATCTTGTGTCCGACATGGTCTTCGATGCGGTCTGAATTGGGTATTCCGTTGGCGGCGTTAAACGCGATCAGTTGTTCGGTGACGTAACCAAACGGCAGGCCACTGGCGTCACGCTCGCTGGGGTCGATCAGTCCATTGCGATTTTCGTCAAACGCGAAGTGCGCGCGCGCGAAATTCCATAACCCCGATCCGCGCGGATCGCGTCCGTGCTCATGTCCGAAGCTGCATTCACGGCCGCTGGCTGGATCGGTCGCACTCGGTGGATGCCACGTTGGATAACGCTTGCCGTCCGGACCGATTGCAAAATAGGTGTCGTGAAAGGATTGCGTACAGGTGTCGTAGCTCGGATTCGGAGACCACTGACCGATTGCCGAACTCGCGGGGCGGCTGGAGCCCGTCGGATTGCCGGGGTTGGCGGGCCGCGCAGGATCAAGCGACGGATCGCCGCTGCATGAAACACCGACTGCGCCGGTTAGCAGGAACGAAGCCGCCAGTAACGCACTGATTCGAAGTGTGCGCAGCTTACTGACCGACATGAACTTCACACTGCGCCGTGCCGTAGTGAGCGACTCAACGTTAACGTCGGGCTGCAGGCTTTCTGGCGCCTGCGGAGCGGACCGCCTTCGCTGCGGGTTTGCGACCACCCATGTCAGGCGCAGCTTCGTCAGACGCCCGCTTCGGTGCGGGCCTACGCGATTTCTTTACGGGCTGGGTCACTGCCGGCGCGCGGGGGCCGCGGCTGCGAGCCTTGCTGGCCTTCGCGGCAGGAACTTCAGTCGCACTTCCATTGATGGGCGCGGCGCCAGTGGACGCCACCGGCACGGCCGATTTCCCCGCCTTCGGCGGCCGTGGTTCGAACTCGAAACCGGTGGTGCCGTCAGGCTTCCTCACAAGAAAGGCCGAAAATTTTCGGCGCGTTCGATTCGATACAAAGCCGCGCATCACATCCGTTCGCCCCTCGACGAGAAGCTTCGTCATCTGCGTCGAATCAATGGGCTGCTGAAGAATGACTTTGCCCGAGCGGAAGTCGCATTTTTTCTCCGCACCGACACTGTTTTGGCATAGGTACGACATCGGTTGCTCGAACACGCCGCCCCCGCACTTGGGACACGGCCCCACCGGTGATAGCGCCGAGAAGTCGATCGGCTCTCCCCCCTCGCCTTCGTTGCTTTGACCGAAGTCGAACTCGAGCTTTAGCTCCGGCGTGATCTTCAGAACCGCAGCAAACGGCCGCCCCATTTTGCTGATGAACCCCTGCAGCGGACCGATGGTTCGGTCGCGCAGCAACTGCTCGACTTCTTCCACCTCGAAGGTTCTGCTTCCCGGATGCTTGGGCAGTGAAAACTCGCATTTCGTGCACGCATAACGCCGATAGTTCTCGACGATTTTCTTGCCGCAATTCGGGCACGGTGTCGCGAGCGTCGCGGGATCATCGATCGGTACCGTCGTTGACTGATAACTCTTGGCGCGATCGACAACCTTCTTGGTCATCCCAGCGATCTCTTTCATGAACAGATCGCGCTTGAGCTGACCGTGCTCCATCAGCGAAAGCTTGTGCTCCCACTCGCCGGTCAGTTCGGGCGCCGTCAGCTCGGGCACATCAAGCCCCTTGAGCAGCGTGATCAGGTCAAATGCCTTGCGCGTGGGCCGCAAGTCCTTGCCGTCGCGCACCATGTAGCGCTGATCGATCAGCCCCTCGATGATGGTGGAGCGCGTCGCGGGCGTTCCGAGTCCCTTGCCCACCATGGCGGCCCGCAGGTCATCGTCTTCCATCAATTTGCCGGCGCCTTCCATCGCCGACAGCAGCGTG
>Ga0136634_10000886_pt1 | contig 11973 bp, 15 predicted proteins | sample AntDrymUQ8332106_2_FD_104654 | JGI IMG/M metagenome (GOLD analysis project Ga0136634, IMG submission 104654) | Polar desert sand microbial communities from Dry Valleys, Antarctica - metaG UQ833 (21.06) | ecosystem: Environmental > Terrestrial > Soil > Desert | place: Antarctica: Dry Valley... | reverse complement strand
GGCGGCGCGCATCACTGGGCGCGCGAGTTGATCAAGCTGGGGCATGACGTCCAGCTGATCGCGCCAGCTTACGTCAAGCCGTTCGTCAAGCGCCAGAAGAACGATGCCGCCGACGCCGAAGCGATCTGCGAGGCGGTGACGCGCCCGACAATGCGGTTCGTGGCGATCAAGTCACCCGAGCAGCAGGCGGCGCTATCGCTGCACCGGACCCGCAATCTGCTGGTCAAGCAGCGCACACAGCTGGTCAACATGGTGCGCGGCCTGCTCGCCGAGTTCGGAGTAGAGACGCCGCGCGGGCTTCATCACGCGCTGGCTTTGGCGTCGAGGCTGGTCGATGGCGAGGCCGCCGCAGTGCCGGCGCTGGCGCAGCGCGTGGTTGCCGGCCTCGCCCGCCAGATAGCGGCGCTTCAAGTGGAACTGACCGTGATCGAGAAAGAGATCCTTGCCTGGCACCGGTCGAGCGATGTCGCGCAGCGGCTGGCGACGATCCCCGGCATTGGCGTCATCTCGGCAACGGCGCTTGCCGCCTCGGTGACCGACCCGCAGCAGTTCCGATCGGGCCGGGAGTTCGCCGCCTGGCTGGGGCTCACGCCGCTTCACAACTCGAGCGGCGGCAAGGAGCGAATGGGCCGGATATCGAAGATGGGCGATAAATATCTGCGCCGTCTGCTGGTGGTCGGCATGACCTCTTTGGTTCGGCGCGCGCGGGTCAACCCGGCGTCGGTTGATCCGCGAATCGTCGACCTGCTCGCAAGGAAGCCGGTGCGGCTTGCAACCGTCGCCATGGCCAATCGCACGGCGAGGGTCGTCTGGGCGGTCATGGCGCGCGGCGAGACCTATCGCCGACCAGCCACCATCGGCCTGGCCGCATGATCAACTAAGGAGAAACGACAGCTTCACGAGGTTGTGAGGACGATGTGATGTGATGGCAAACCGGTCAGACCGGGAGCTGGCTCAATCCGCCGAATGTCCGTGGCATCAAGCCAGCAAAGCAGAATGGAACCCAGCTCGCGGATACCATCAGGGCCAGCGGTCGATGATCGCATCAACAGGCCGGACACAAGACTGCACCCGACCAACGCCAAACATCAAATCAACACTTGCAACGCGGGAGCCATCCACACAGGACATTAGCGCCTAGCGTCCGTTATGGGTGGAAAGCAGACATCAGAATTGGTCAAACTTTGTCGGCGGTGAGCTCGGCTGGCTGCACCCAAGCTGCCGGCCACCACAGTTTCGTACAGGGTGATCCAATGCAGACGGCCCTCCTCGTCACCTGCGAGATAGCCGTCCAAGCCCGGGACGTAGCGAATAGGAGAGCCGGTCGGATATGCGGGGTAGCTGAGCCCTCTTCGTTCAACCGCTACTTGACTGCCGGACTTCTTCACGGCGAGCATCTCGCCCGCGTCAAGCCGAAACCCACCAGTCGGCGCCTCACGCTCAGGAAGCCCTTGCTGGATCTCGCGCCGCGCCTCAGCAGGGCGGTTCTCGGCAAAGGCAACTAGCGCCCGCTGCAGCCTTTGGTGAACGGCGGGCGCCAATGTACTGTTCGTCACCATCGCCACTGAAATGCGGCGCTTTGCGTCCCAATATAGCATATGGTGAAAGCCCTCGTGGTGACCCAGATAGTGGCAGCGGCTACGCTCCGGGGCGCAGTACCAGTTGCCCCAGCTAAGGCCCGAGCGCTTGCCCGCAATTATGGCCGGTGCTGTCGCTTCGGCCCGAATTGCCGTCAGCGGCCGCTTCCACCATTCGCTACCCCACTGCGCCAGTTGTTTAGCGGATAGGCTGAAATTTCCGGAGCCGTAGAACGCCTCGCCTTCCCAGCTGTCGAAACGCTGGAGCTTTCCATCCTTCGTTCGGCGGTGACCAACGGCTCGGCCCCTCCAATCGGCAAGCCGCTTTGGGCGTAGCCTCACTCCAGGAGGAAGCAATACCCGGCGCCTGACGAAATCCAGGTAATGAACGCCGCTGACGCGCTCAATCAGCATCGCCAAGGTCGAGTAGCAGAGGTTGCAGTAAGTGAATGCGCTGCCTGGCGGGAACAGCGGCGGACTACCGCCGACGTCCGCGATGAGCGCGGCATTGACCTTACCAGCCAACTCCTCCGGCGATTCTTCCAGGGCCAGGCCGGCCGAGTGCGCGAGCAAGTGGCGGACGGTCGTGTTACTATGGGGGTATTCGGGCAGGTAATACCGGACCAGCCGGTCCAGATCGAGTTTGCCCTCTTGCTCTAGCAGCAACACCGCCGCGGCGGTGACCGGCTTGGCGATCGATCCGCTGTCAACAGGCGTGTCGGGCTTGAAAGGGAGCCCAGTAAACGGGTCAGCAGCGCCGTAACCGCGGGCAAAGCGTACTCCTTCAGACCCGCGCACAACAACCGCACCGCTGAACTGTCCCTCTAGTGCCAGCTGACTGAGCGTCTGGTGCAGTCCACTGGGCTCACCGCCAGCCGCCGCTGGGCTGCCCAAGGTTACTGCTGAGATAAGTATACGGCAAATTGATCTTGATCGAGCGTCCATCCGCCAAGTTTAGCCCTTGAGCGAATGTCCGCAATGGGTGGAAAGCGTACATTATCTTGGCCCGTCCCGGTGCAACCAATTTGAAGCCCGACCGTCGCTCGAACCCGGATGTTCACCCGCCACATTTCGCAGTAGGATTAGGTATGGGCAACTCCACAAGCAGCCTCGATGCTTTCGCGTTTGCTATGAGCCTGCTTGCGATTGGAGACGCTCGCGCTCCTCAAGGTCTCGCACGCTGGGCAGGCGAGAAAGCGGCTGTGCGTAGCGACCACAAACAACATGACTAATGATCTACCGCGAGATTGAGACGCCTGTGAAGTTGCAGCACATCGTACTGTGCGCTTGGTTGTTTTTGACCGAGCCGAGTGACCCAATGGTGACAAAGCACAGCGTGCCGCCGGATGGGACAACGAACCTCGTTTTGACAAGGGCGCCGGACGGGAGTCTCCAGGCCTTGATGGTAGGGCCGAGCCTCAAGTCTGCCACTGTGCGAGTGATGCGAGGTTCCACGGTGAGCGGGCTTAGGCTTCGGCCCGAGGCAGCGCAGCTGGTGACAGGGAAACGCCCGGGGCCTGCGATGGCCCAGCCTCTTCCTCTGGACGGGCAGCTTGGACCTGTATGGGCTGACTTGGATACACTCGCGGACGGCGTGTGCTCATGGCATGGAGCTATTAAGACCCTAGGTCGACTGCCCGGTGGAGACCCAGTCGTGGGAAGAGCCGTTGACCGGTTGATCTCGGACGGCGGCGATGTCTTGGTGTCTGATCTCGCGGCTACGAACAGTATGAGCGACCGACAATTTCGCCGCCGCTTTAGTGCAGCCACCGGTGTGTCGCCAAAGCAATTCGCCGACGTGCAGCGTGTGCGCCACGCACTCATCAACTCGCTTGATAATGATCATTGGGCAGGAATAGCGCTCGACACCGGCTTTGCGGATCAGCCACATTTGTCGCGCGATATAAAGAACAGGTTCGGCACGCCACCTGGGCAAGTGGCCGGCTATCTCGAAGGCATTAGGCACGAATTGCTACCGCGAAACCGTGTCCGATTTGTCCAAGACGCCGAAGACGGTTCCGTATAGCTAAGCGTTAACTTTGAACTGGGGAGTAACAAAATGCGTGCAGTCGCAACGATCGTGATGGTGGCCGTCTTAGTCTGCCCGCCCGTTTTGGCGCAAACAAGCCTCCCCAATCAGTCAGCGACCAGCGCGAAAGCCCCCGGCCTTGGAGAGCGGATGGCTCCTTTGCAGTCTCTCGTCGGCCCCTGGGTCGGCCACGGTTGGATGCTGCTTCCGGACGGCAAACGGGAAACCTTCTCTTCAAACGAAATCATAACGCCGCGTCTTTCCGGCGCGGCGCTGCTGGTGGAGGGTCAGCATCGCTCAGCGTCGGATAACCGAATTGTGCACGATGCAATGGCAATGATTGTTTGGGATTCGCGCCAGAACGGCTACCGAATCCGTACTCAGCTGGCCAGTGGGATGGGCGGCGACTTCCCGCTGACGGTTACGCCAAAAGGTTTTGCGTGGAGCATGGCCTCTCCCGCTGGCCAAATCGATTATGTGGCGGAGATCGTCAATAACAGTTGGATTGAGCGAGGCACTTTGACTGCGCGGGACGGTAAGAAGCTTCCGTTCTTTGAGATGACGCTCCGTCGGCAGTAATCGGTTGGCTGCCACCGATTGTTCGGGTCAGAACGCAAACGGCCGCTAGAAGCATTCCGGCACTCGCCTTGGCCGGCAAGACCCCTCCTTAAATGTCCGAAATGGGTCGAAAACGGACTCCAGGCCAATGTCCGCTTTGGGTCGAAAGCCGACGTTGAGCTATTCGGTCTTCAAGGTCCGTAGAAGGCTCATTGCGGCGCTACGAAGCCCCACAGCTTCCTTAGTCCACGCACCGTGCCTCCAAGCCCCGTTAGCAGCCCCCGTCGGCGCTCCTGTGCCCCGCGCTCCGCCGTGCATCCTGCAGACGCGCTTTCCGTTTGCGGCTGGCGACCGGCACTGGCTCCGCGTCCTCGTCTGAGCCTGGCAGCGCGGCGAGACGGCCATGGCTGCCAAGCCTGCCTTCCATGGCTGCATGGGGTTGTCTGCCATTTTCTTCGACCCCCCTGTGCATGTGGACATGCTTGTGTTCGTGCTTTTCATAGCGGACGGTGATTTTCTGACGCGTTGTCCTGCGACCTTGGAGCTTTGCCAATGTCTCGGTCTGGATCGCAAAGGTGCGAGCAAGCTTGCTGGCGACCGCCAGCATCCTGGAATCTGCGCACTGATAGGTCGTGAGGCACTTGGCTGAGACTTTCATCGCCATCATGTGCACGGCCACCATTTGCGCAGCGAGCGCGGCCTGCATTTCGTTCTTGGGCTTGATGCCGGAAACCATGTTCAGGATCATGTTCAGCTCGCACTCGTCTGGCACCCACTCACCGCCCCCATTCTTGTCATCAGGGTGCCAGTTCTGCTCACACAGCTTGGTCAGCCCATAGAGAAACGTGAGAGCCGTAGCCTCCGACCTCGTGCCCAGTGCATCGCACACCATCGCCTGCCACGCCTCGGTATCGCTGTGGGGCGATGCCAGCCGATAGCCATGCTCCGTGACCTTTTCGATCTCGATCGCGACGCCGGGGTGGGCATGGCGCTTCGCATGACGCTTGCGAGCACTCTTAGCGAGCGGCTCCAGAATGGCTGGCATGGGCGGCTTTTGATCAGCCTTGCGCAGGCGGCGAAGCGGAACAGGACGATCGACTAGGCGCATGAGGAACCAGACTCGGTTTGCTCGCTTTGCGTCTTCCGAGCTTGCTCGCCCGTGGGGGTCCCCGCCATAATCGATTTTACCAATGTCTTGCTCATGTCATCGCCTACCGCATTATGATAAGTCGCCATACCATAATCGAACGCGGAAAGATTCCGGCTAATGTCCGCTTTCGACCCATTGCGGACAATAAGATAACGAGCGGCACCGCTAAGCCCATCATACAAAAACGGCCCAGACTATATGTTCGGGCCGTCTTAGCGATTTGATATGTAGCTGGGTTACGCGAACTGCGCGACGTTCGTCAGCTTGCGACGACGGCGCAACGAAACGCCCATCGCACCGAAGCCCATGAGCATCATGGCCCACGTCGAAGGTTCCGGTACTGCACCGGTCGCCGAGGAGAGCGTGAACCGAGCGTAATTGAAGGTTAGGACGGGCGTTGTATCGTAATCTATTCCAAAACTTCCGCCAGCAAGAACGACGTCAGCAACGACCTGATTGGAATTCAATGCTCTACGACCAAACCCGATTCCGTTGGTTGAGTCGTAGGGAATAATGGTTGTGCAGGAGGAAGTGCCGGAGCAGCCTCGGGTAAGCGCCGGATTGGTGTCGTAAGCTCCTATCAAAACCTGTTCGAGCAAGGCGTTGGCGGCCAAAGTAGCCGAGCCGAAAGTGGTGAACGCAAAGTCGGAAGCTTGGTCGCATCCGGAGAACAAGGCAGAGCACGCGCCATCAAGGAACTCGACATTATAAGACGTGCCATCGACTATAACACCGCCCGCGCCCGTGAGGATGCCGTTATCGATGATTTGAACTGCGGCAGTAGCTGGCGCTGCTCCAAGCAGCGCAGCCGCCGCCAAGATAATAGCTTTTTTCATTGAACCCCTCACCCAGATTATAATCATACGAATAAGGTAAAGTTAACCAAGTTTGCAACACAGAATTATGCCCAATTTGCAAATATTTTTATCTGTTTCATATTGGGACTTTACTCGCTGGAGCGCTAACTAAAATGAGTGCGACATCCCTCGTGGCTCTGTTGCGCCGTTAGCATTGCAGAGGCGAAAACGATGGGAAGGCACGGTCTTTTTAATGGCCGCTTTCCACCCAAAGCAGACATAGCCCAGCGTCCGCAACGTCAACAAGTCGTTAGCCACGTCTGTTTGATCGACCTTCATTGCTTGCCGGTAAACCGAACAAGAGCGGTCCTGGCGTAAGTTGCAGGGCTGCTCACCAATCGGTGCCCTGCTCGGCCTGTCGCTTCCCCGCCCCCCGAGCAGTGCGTCCGTCCTCTGCCTCGAAGGGGTGTCGCCGGCATGAAAACAGCGAACTTTTATGACGAAGCCGAAGACTGCCGGCAAAAGGCCGCCCGCTATCGTGGACAGCCGGAAGCAGCGGTTCTACTTCGGGTAGCTCGTGAATTTGAATGTCTTGCGGACGAGCGAAAGGCCAAGGGAGACCGGCCCCGAGTGAGGAGCTAGGGCCGCCGCATGGGCCGCGTCAACGAACCGTCCCGACGGTCCATTCTTCGTGAATGCCCTGCAGCTCCGGCGGCAAGCCCCGTGCAAAAGACGCTTTCTGGCGTGTGACCGCCACATTTTCGGGCGTCAGTGGTTCATCGAAACGAATGCCGCACTTGTTGCCCTCCAGCCATGCAACGCATCCGAACACGTGCACTTGTTCGATGGTTAGCTCGAGCAATTCGCCAATGGCAGGAAGATCCGCGGCTCGCAGTTGGGCGCCTGACGTTGAGAGGTCCATCAGCGTGGCTTCGTAAGTCTTGGCCATCGTAGCGGCTAAAACCCGGAGAGGGGCCGTTCGCCTCTCAGCGCGGCGCCGACCGCCACCCTTTCGTTTTCCGAACGACATACGCACACTCCCAACGGGCAACACGCCACGTTTGTTTAAGCACCTAAGGACTTAATAATTAACTATGTTCCCGAATCGTTCTCCCCGGCCTATCGCGGCTGGATGTCCACAAAGCACGTCCGCACCGCCGCCGACCTGGTCCGCTTCAAGTGCGCGCTAAAAATCGAGTGCGGGGATTGCGGGACGGCGCGGACGGTCGATGGGCTTGAGCTGGCACGATTGTGCGGGACGGGTTGCCTGTCGGAAATTCGTCTGCGCCTGAAATGCTCGCGGTGTGGTGCTAAGGATGCGCGAACGACCCTGCTATCGCCGCCGGCGCCTAGGTGAATAGGGTTGCCAAGCGCCAGGTTGCCGGGCCCCCATACGGCCCTCAGTCGGCGATATATTGGACGACTTGAAAAATCGTCATAGTCTTGTCAGTCGGCATCGCCGTAAATACGCCCGCGTTGAAAGTGCCGACCGCACCTCCGTCAATTTGCGTCTGGCTCATGACGATAAGCGCGTTTCCGCCTAACTGCATCGCACGCTTCGCGAGCTTGGAGCTGCCGACCGTATCGCCCTTCACCATCGACTGGGAATAGCGCCTGTCCAAAAGATTGCCGAGTATTCTATATCGCCGTGGCGGACTGCCCGTTGTCCAAAAGTCGATCCCGTTTTTAGTTATTTTCGTCCCACCCAAACCAGTTTGAACGGCCCCCGGTCCATCGTATGCTGCAAACTCAATCTTGGCGCTAACCGGGGATGAAATTACCAGTGCGAGAGCCATCGTTAGAGTACGAAGCATGATCGAGAACTCCTTTTGCTGATAGCGGTTCGAGGTGCAACAAACCAATTTCGCAGGTCATTTCGTGGCTTGTCAGCAGACGAGCCGCTTTGGAATGCGATATTCTTCGACAAGGAAGTCGTTGCCATTTCGTCGGGCGATCAACGTAACCAAACAACCCGCGCTTTCGACATAGGTAGCGGGAACTCCCGAGGTCGTCACTTGATAGCCGTATCCCGTAGGAGTAACTGTCGAGTTGACGTAGCCGGGCACCACCCCGCTGCCGCCGCCCCAACGAAATTGAAACGCACGCCGGCCATCTGGAAGATCAAATATATTCTCTGGTTGGCCATAGCGGATGTAGGCTTCGCTGATAGAGCCGCCAACGTGGCTCTTCATGGCGGTGGATGCGCATCCCGTGGCAATCAGCAGAAGTAAGGCGCATGTAATCGTACGCATCGACGCTTCCCAATTTCCGCAAGGTAACGGCCCTCTGATAACGGATACAGCTGCCTTCGACCTAATCGAAAGTTCGGCCATTGTCCGCTTCCACTCAAAGCTGACATTAGCGCTAATGACAGCTCTCGACCCATTGCGAGCATAAGCAATCGGACGCACGCTAAGATCATGCTACGCCCTCTTATCACGTCTGAGCGTTGTCTCGAGATTGCGTGTCAAGCTGCTCAAACAAGGTGGGCTCAGCCGGAAAAGAAAGAACCGACTTCGCGGACTCAGGAATGATCCTGTCCTCGATCCCGCGCATGATGACGTAAGGTTGCATCATGGGGTCACGGAAACGAAACTTGTAGGCCCGTGGCTTGCCGCGTCGAACAAGCACAGCGCCGCGATCTCGTTCCAGAAATTTCTGCAGGTGCTGTTGGAAAGCGTCAATGCGAACGGGCCGGTCGAGGATGTCTGTAAGCGGATCGATGACGGCCGTTGGACTAAATTGGCCTCGCTCGTCGGGCTTGGCGAGCGCACAGGCCAGAAGGACCTCCCGATATAAACTGTCTAATCGATTGCTATGGACTGCAGCGTTATAATCGGACTGCGTTGATTCCTGAGTCTTTTCCAGCGCCCGTTTGATTGCTGCATCGACGTCGATTTCATCGATGATCAAGCTCTGGCGGTAAATTGCAGCGTGCGTTGAATATAGGCCCAGCAAATGGACGTATGACGGTAGTCCTCGGGACAGCTCGATAATCTTAAAATACGCGTCCGGGCGCATCCGCATATCCAAGCGCGGAAGCCGCTTGTCGATGATCTCCCGAAGCTCCTCCTTGTTCATGCGGGGCATTGGGATTTGTTCTAGGCAGCGTGTGACCGAGGGGTGTTCACCAATCAGATCGGTCACATCGTCGGCAACCCCGATCAAGATGATGGTGGCGTTCACCGAGTAATCCGAGAGGTGCTTAATCGTGTTCGCCATCATTTCGTGGATCTTGCGATCGACTGAATCTCGGGCCTTGTCGAACTCGTCGATGATAATGATCGGGAGATCGTTCGGCGAAAAGATGTCCTGAAACTCACGCCGGATGTCGTCGGGCATAATCGGGCCTGGGTAATCGTGCGCCAGAGGCGTGTGACGCGCCCCCGGCTCGGCATCCACAGACCGAACACGGAGGTCTTTGAAAACTTTACGCCAGATCGACGAAAAGTCGTCCGAAGGATCAACCTGCTCGCGCACAGCCATAATGTGACGGATGGTCTTCGGAAACATCGCGTGAAATACTTTTCCTAGCGATGTTTTGCCCACGCCACGCTCACCGAATAGCACAGCATGCTTTCCCTTTTCGCCAACGGCCTCAAGCATCTTCCCAATCTGCGGCCCGCGACCAGCAAACAGGTCACGCTCATCGATCGGGGCGGCTGGACTGAACAACTGGCCCGCCTCGAACAGCTTAGCTTGCCAGTCCTCAGAAGTCGGTTTTGCCATATCACTTGCCCAAGTCGTGTTCACACTTGGTAAAGTCACGCTCCGACTTGGTCAACTTGGCCTCTAACTTGCTGGCCACCTTTGGGCTGTATAGCGGCGCCGACCGTTACAGTCCGTCCCGCCCGCTGCTACAATTCTAGCAGGTGACGGTGACTCACTCATCGCGCTGCGCTTCCCGTGTGCGGATCATCCACCGCAGATCGATCTATTGCTCATGTCCACTGTCGGTTGGCTGTTCGATCGATCGACCTGACCCCCAACGCCCATCATCGCCTCCCGGATTATTTACCTAAATACATAGCAATGTCGTCCAAGTCTCAGGTGGCCATTCGATCGGCCTTGCACGCTTTGGAGGTCTTAAACGGTATTGGCGCGTGGGCTGCGCTTGCCGTGCCTCGCTCCCCTGATAGCGAACTGCCTATGGCTATAGATGTATATGTGGACGGAATTTCCGTCCCTGAGACGACATCATTTGCGGCCTTTAGGGACGGAATTTTCGACACGCTGGAACGTGGGCGGACAACGTTTGCCCCCTCCGGGACGGATTTTCCGTCCCTGTGTACGGGTTTTTCCGTCCCGTCGATTTTACTCGGACGCCAGCTCATAAAGTCCTTGGTCGCCGAGACATCGCCAATGGGGAACATGGTGAGAGACCATTCCGTTGCGCGCCGGTCCGCAACCTTGATGTTGAAGCCGCCGCGCTTCTCTGCCTTTACGAAGCCAAGCTCTTCAAGCTGCCGAACGTAACCGGCAACGGTCTCACGATCCGCCACGTTAATCGAAGCGGACATGTCACGCTGGCTAAAGCCAATGCGACCGTTGTTCGCGCCGTTATGCCTCCGGACGAACTCGAACAGCAATGCGCGCGGACCTGGCTTCAAGGCCCGATAAGCCGGGCAGTCGAAGGCCCAGTGCGTAAGCATGACGAAGCCCTGCTTGCCGACGCTGCGGCCCTTTGCGTTTGTTCTGCGGCCAGCCGCCATGGCTCACCTCAGTTGTTATCGTTGTCGTAGGGCTCGCCAGCAAGCATGCGGATCGACGACACCTTTACGAGGGTGCGGCGGCCGATCTTGACTGTTTCGAGCTGACCCTCTTCGATCAAGCGATAGGCGGTGGAACGTCCAATGCCGAGCGCCCGCTGGGCATCGGGAATAGAGGCAAGGAAGGCTTTCATCTGGTCCATCTCCGTCCGCCGGATGCACCATGCATCCTAAAGGACGCGAACCATCTATGCGATTTTTGCGGCCAACTACAGAAATGAGCCAAACATTCCGCACTAATCAATCGATCGGTAGATCCTGACCAGTTTTTGAGAACTTTCTATATTTGGTCCAACACGATTCCACGAACCTGCAACTCACTTCCTTGCCGAAGAAATCTCCAACTCTACCTGTTTGCCAAGCGAGAATGGACTGACGTTTGCCGTATGGCCGTTTGCCGTTTGAAAAGGTCAGTTCTAGCTGCCATTCCTTTTCGCAGGCTTTTCCGATGAGCAGCCTTTGACGAAGCGTGACTGTCGCCGGACGGCCAGAACCGACGCGGACGCCTCCACGACTCACTGATGAGCAGCCAAGCGGACAACTTTTTCCCGTCCGCCCTCGCAGTAACAGCTCCATGCATCCATCAAGCCGCGCCGCTTCTCCAGAAGATTGCCACGCCGATAGGCAGCTTCCACCTTATTCGGGATGGCATGGGCAAGCGCTGCCTCCGCCAAGTCGCCAGAGAATTGCGTTTCCTCCGACACCCAGTCGCGGAAGCTGGAGCGGAAGCCGTGCGCGGTGACGGTCTCGCCAATATCCCGAAGCACCTTGATGAGCGTCATGTCGCTCATCGGTTTGTCGCGCTTTAGTCCTTGGAACACGTAGGGCGAGCCAGCCGTGCGAAGCTCCGACGCTCGTAGGAATACCCGCTTGGCAGATGAAGACAGCGGAACCACATGCTCCTTGCCCGCCTTCATGCGCTCGGCTGGCACCGTCCATAGGCCATTCTCCAGATCGACCTCGCTCCAGGTTGCGCCGCGTATCTCGCCGGAACGGGCAGCAGTCAGGATTGCGGCCTCCAGCGCCAGGCGCCTCCGTGAAAAGGAAAGCTGGGGGCGGCTGGCACATCAGTGTACGACATCGCCGCGTGATG
>Ga0136634_10000885_pt1 | contig 11978 bp, 7 predicted proteins | sample AntDrymUQ8332106_2_FD_104654 | JGI IMG/M metagenome (GOLD analysis project Ga0136634, IMG submission 104654) | Polar desert sand microbial communities from Dry Valleys, Antarctica - metaG UQ833 (21.06) | ecosystem: Environmental > Terrestrial > Soil > Desert | place: Antarctica: Dry Valley... | reverse complement strand
GTCGAATAATGCGCCTGCCAATTGGCCGGATTATTGTATTGGTCCGGATAGAAATATTTTTCTGGTTGACGTTCCGCAAGCTCTTTCGCGACGGCTTGGGCTCCGTCGGTGTTGCTCATCGGATCGGTTTCGATGATCTCGGCACCGTACATTCGCAAAATTCGTTTGCGGGCCTCGCTCGCATTTTTTGGTAAGGCAAGCGTCACGCGATAGCCGCGCGCCGACCCGATCATCGCGTAAGCAATTCCCGTATTGCCGCTGGTCGCGTCGAGAATTATTTTGTCCTTCGTCAACTCGCCCGACTCCTCGCCCGCAAGTATCATCGCCAATGCGGCCCGATCCTTGACCGAACCGCCGGGATTCAGGTGTTCGGCTTTTGCATAGACCTCAATGTTAGCCGGAAGCTCTTTCGTGACGCTCCTGAGACGAATAAGAGCCGTGCCGCTTATCGCCGCTTCGATAAATTCTCCCGATGCTTCATCGCCACGGGAGCTTTTTACAATTGTTGGAGCCTCTAATTTTGCCTGCATTGCGCGTTATGACGAACAGCGATTAAAGAAGACTTCATGTCGAAAGATGCTCATATTTGAATCTTTACAAAAAAGTCTATATTCTGAATTTAGTGGCTGATATAAGCTTTTGTCAAATGAATTCTGACTGTAGCGAGGGGCGTCCCGCTTGCGAGTCCCGGTTTGTGCTCTCGCATTCAAAGCAAGCGGGACGCCCGGCTCTCCAGTCGGCTTTCTTTATGACTGGCATAGAATTTTAAGCTGAGATTTGTTGTAATTAAGCCGATGATCGAAGAAAAGATTTTAATCCAGAAATTCGTAAAGAAGAAAAGAGAGCGGCTGGCGAAACCGGACTGGCTGAAGATAAAGCTAGGCGATCCGAAGAACCAGAATGCGGTGCTTGAACTCATCGAAGGCCTGAATCTGCACACGGTTTGTCAGGAAGCGAAATGCCCGAACATCTTCGAATGCTGGACCGACAAAACCGCCACTTTCATGCTCGGGGGCGACACGTGTACGCGGCATTGCGGATTTTGTGCCGTAAACAAGGGCAAGCCGATGGATCTCGACCCGCTCGAGCCGACGCACGTGGCCGAGGCGGTAATGCATCTCGACCTCGCCCATGCCGTCATAACCTCGGTCAACCGCGATGATCTCGCCGACGGCGGTTCGATGCATTGGGCGGAAACTATTTTAAAGGTTCGCGAGATGAATCCAAGCTGCAAAGTCGAAGTTTTGATCCCCGATTTTAACGGTGACGAAGACGCCCTGAACAACGTCCTTTGCTCTCGTCCCGACGTTCTAAATCACAACACGGAAACGATAGCCCGGCTCTACCGCCGTGTCCGCCCCGATGCGAAATACACTCAAACCCTCGAGCTGCTTGAGCGTGCCGCCCATTGGCGCGACTCATTTCAGCCTGCGATGAAAACCAAAAGCGGCATTATGGCCGGCCTCGGCGAGACGTTCGAAGAAGTCGTCGATCTGATGCGCGATCTTCGCTCGGTTTCCTGCGACATCATGACCATCGGCCAATACCTCCAGCCTTACGAAAAACGCCTGCCGGTCGAACGCTACGTCACGCCCGAGGAATTCGCCGAATGGAAAAAGATCGGCGAAGCAATGGGTTTTAAACACGTCGAATCGTCGCCGCTGACAAGGTCGTCGTATCATGCACGTGAACAGGCTGAATAATCTAATAACTGCCCCTTATAATTGCACTATAATTCGATGCAACGGATTACGAAAGATCGTATTTTCGTGGTAATATGGATCCTAATCAATTTTTTTATTTATTGCCGTGAACGGCTGCCGGATTTCCGCTATCGGAAAATTTCTTGACACAACGAAACATTTCGATAATTGCGCCGTAATAACTTCAATTCACTTTACATGATTCAATTTAGGAGGTTTCCCATGCGATCACTGCGTTTTTCGAAGGTCTTATTTTCCATTACTCTTACTGTTTCACTGCTCGGCGGCTCGCTGCCCGAGGCATTTTCCCAGACATCAACTGCTCAAGCCAGAATGCCGGAAGGTATCACGCTCGTGACCAGCGTCGAAGGCATTACCGAATATCGTATGCAAAACGGTTTGAAAGTTTTGCTGTTTCCCGATCAAACCAAACAGACGATAACCGTAAACATGACTTATTTAGTAGGTTCGCGGCACGAGAATTACGGCGAAACCGGAATGGCGCACCTTCTTGAACACCTCGTTTTCAAAGGCACGCCGAGGCATCCAAACATTCCAGCCGAACTGACTTCACACGGAGCGCGCCCGAACGGCACCACCAGTTTCGACCGCACGAATTATTTCGAGACATTCGCTGCAAGCGATGAGAATCTAAATTGGGCCCTGGATTTGGAAGCCGACCGAATGGTTAATTCCTACATCGCCAAAAAGGATTTGGAATCGGAATTCTCGGTGGTTCGCAACGAAATGGAATCGGGCGAAAATAGTCCTTTCGGGGTTCTTTTTCAAAAAACGCTTGCCGCGGCTTACCAATGGCACAATTACGGAAAAACAGTTATAGGCGCGCGTTCGGATGTCGAGAATGTGCCGATTGACCGCTTGCAGGCGTTCTATAGACGCTACTATCAACCCGACAATGCAGTTCTGCTGGTCGCCGGCAAATTCGATGAGCCGAAAACGCTGGATTTAGTCAAAAAGTATTTCGGAGTGATTCCCAGGCCTGACCGCGTTCTGCCTCCGAATTACACAATCGAGCCGACACAGGACGGTGAACGCCAGGTTACGATCCGGCGTGTCGGTGATACGCAGATCGTGATGGCCGGCTATCACGTTCCGTCCGGCGCACATCCCGATGCGGCAGCGATTGACATTTTAACCACGATTTTAGGCGACACCCCGTCCGGCAGGCTTTATAAAAGTTTGGTTGAAACAAAAAAAGCAAGCTCGGTTGGCGGCTTCGGTTTTTCATTGAAAGAGCCGAGTTATAATCTGTTCTTCGCGCAATTTCGCAAAGAAGATTCGCTCGACGCAGTACGCAGTGCGATCACTGAAACCATTGAAAATACGGCTAAAACTCCGCCTACTAAAGAAGAAGTCGAACGAGCCCGCACTTCTCTACTAAAAGACATCGAGCTCAGTTTGAACGATTCGAACCGCGTCGGCCTGGAAATGAGCGAATATGCCGCCCAGGGCGATTGGCGGTTGTTTTTTCTAAACCGTGACCGTTTGCGGAAAGTTACTACGGAAGATGTTAAGCGCGTTGCCGAAAATTATTTCAAACAATCGAACCGCACGCTCGGCATTTTTGCTCCGACTGAAAAGCCTGACCGAGCCGAAATTCCGAATATCAAAGACGCGGACGTGGCGGCGATGGTCAAAGATTACAAAGGCGACGCGTTGGTTGCTCAAGGCGAAACATTCGACCCGTCGCCCGGTAATATTGAATCGCGTGTAAAACGAACAAAAGTGGGCGGAATCGACGTTGCGCTGCTATCAAAAGAAAATCGCGGCGACGCGGTTGTGGCAAATTTAATTTTGCGTTTCGGCGATGAAAAATCTTTGATGAATCGCTCGAATGCCGCAAGCTTTGCCGGACAAATGTTGATGCGCGGCACAACAAAACATACGCGCCAACAAATTCAAGATGAATTCGATAAGCTTAAAGCTCGTGTTTCGGTTTTCGGCGGAGCAACCAGTGCGAATGTTATTATCGAAACAACACGCCAAAATTTGCCTGCCGTACTTCGGCTGGTCAGCGAAATTTTGCGCGAACCGGCGTTCCCGCAAACCGAATTTGACCAACTCAAGCAGGAAACTTTAACCCAAATTGAAAGCCAAAAACGTGAGCCGACATCGGTCGCCTTCACTGAAATCAGCCGTCATTTCAACATTTACCCGAAAGGTCATCCGTCCTATTCCGGCACAATTGACGAAGAAATTGCCGATATTAATGGAGTTACATTGGACGGTGTAACGAAGTTTTACAAGGATTTTTACGGCGCATCCAGCGGTCAGATGACGGTTGTCGGCGACTTTGACGAGAAGGAAATTTCTGCTCTGACACAGGAGCTTTTCGGTAATTGGAAGAGTCCTGGCACCTATACTCGAATAAAAGGCGAGTACCGCGATATTGCGTCGATCAACAAAAGCTTTGAAACACCTGACAAAGCCAATGCATTCATGGTAGCCCGGCTGAATGTGAAACTCCGCGACGATCATGTCGATTATCCGGCCTTGGTTTTGGGAAATTATATGCTCGGCGGCGGATTTCTGAATTCGCGTCTAGCTACCCGCATTCGTCAGAAGGAAGGTTTAAGCTACGGCGTCGGGTCGAGCTTTAATGCCAGCTCATTGGATGAAACCGGAACGTTTTTCGCAAACGCTATTTATGCGCCCGAGAACGCCGATAAACTCGAAGCCGCATTTAAGGACGAGCTTGCAAAAATGCTCAAGGACGGCTTTACCGCTGAGGAAATCGAAGCGGCAAAATCGGGCTGGCTGCAGAGCAGACAGCTCTCGCGTGCTCAGGACAGGGAGCTTTCAGGCAGATTGAACAGCTATCTGTTTTTAAACAGAACTATCGCGTGGGACGCGGATCTTGAGAGCAAAATCAAGGCCCTCACATCCGAGCAGATCAGCTCGGCAATGCGCAAGTACATGACCGCGGACAAAATTTCCATCATCAAAGCGGGGGATTTTGCAAAAGTAAAATCTAAAACCGCGAAACCTTAAAAAACGCGGCGAAGCTGAGAATGACTAACACAAAGAACACAAAGACGTTCGAGCGGCTTTGTGTTCTTTGTGTTATAGACCTGTTACCGCGAAGATTCAGGCTCATTGATAATTCTACCTGGTTTCGCATAAATTTATCATTATGAAATTTGGACTTATTGCTGGAAATGGCCAGTTCCCTTTTCTCGTCATCGACGGTGCAAAAAAGGCGGGCGAAAGTCTCGCTGTGCTTGCAATAAAAGAGGAAACCGATGAACGAATCAATGAAGTTTCGGACAATATCATCTGGGTAGGTATTGGCCAACTCGGCAAGATGATAGCCTTCTTCAAAAAAGAAGGAGTTAAGAAAGTTATGATGGCCGGGCAGGTGAAGCACGTTCAGATATTTTCTGGGGCGATACCCGACGTTCGGATGCTCAAAATGCTTTGGAGCCTGCCGCGCCGCAATACCGATTCGTTGATCGGCGGAATTGCGGACGAGCTTGGGAAGGACGGTATCGAACTAATCGATTCGACATATTTTCTACAGGAATACATGGCCGCCGAAGGTGTGCTCTCTAAAAGAAAGCCAACCGAAATCGAGCGGGAAAACATCGAATACGGGCTGCACATCGCAGGTGAGCTTGCACGCCTGGATTTGGGGCAAACGATTGTTGTGCGGGCAAAAGCGTGTGTCTCGATCGAGGCAATGGAAGGTACGGATGCGACGATAGAACGTGCCGGGACGCTCGCAAAAGGGAAACTCACTGTCGTAAAGGTCGCAAAACCGGATCAGGACATGCGTTTCGATGTTCCGGTCGTCGGCGTCCCGACTGTAGAAGCGATGATAAAAGCAGGTGCGACTTGTCTTTCAGTGTCGGCGGGAAAAACTCTGATTTTTGACCGCGAAAAAATGCTCAAGCTTGCGGATAAACACGATATCTGCGTCGTCGGTTCCCGTACTGAAACAAATTCGCATTAACGCTCGTAGAACTTGCAATAGGTTCTAACGCAGAGACGCAGAGGACAGTTCTTAAAACACTGTTTCTCGGCGTTTTTTTCGGCTAAATAATTCATCGGAGAAAAAATGAAAAAGAATCTTTTCGCATTCCTTTTAACTTTTACCCTGCTTATTCCTTCGGCAGCTTTTGGTCAACAGGCGGTAAGAATCACGCCTGCCGAACGCAGAATGGCTGCTGCGATCACTGCCGCGCAGCTCAGCAGTTACCTGCATTTCGTCGCATCGGACGCGATGGGCGGACGTGATACTCCGTCGCAGGGCCTCGACATTACAGCCGAGTTTATCAAGATGAATCTTCAGCGTTGGGGTTTTAAGCCCGCGGGCGATAATGGTACGTTCTTTCAGAAAATGGCTTTGCGGCGGGACACGGTTGACGCGGCAAACGCTTTCGTTGAGATCGGCGGGCGAAAATTCGCTTACGGCAAAGATTTTATGCGCGTTGCCGGGAATAATACGGGCAGCGTATCCGCACCGATTGTTTATGCTGGGAACGGTTGGATAGTCAAATCGAAGAATCTGAATGCGTATCAAAACATCGATGTTAAGGGAAAATACCTCGCCGTTTATTCCGAAGGCATTCCTTCCAATCAATATATCGTGCCCCTTCCGACTGGGGTCGTCGCCGCGGATTTGCAGGGCGAATTTGGCAGGGACTGGGCGGATGCCGTAACCTACGCCAGGCAAAACGGAGCGGTTGGCGTGATAGTTCTGCCATCGAAATTTTTGCAGGAAAATTGGGAAGGATTGCGTCAGCGATTCGGACGAACGCGATATTATGTTGAAAAGCTCGCTGCTCCGCCGGCTGCGCCGCCAAAGACAGCTTCGGTTCCATCAATTTTTGTCGCTTCGCCCGAAGTTGCTAATTCTATATTTGCAGGTGAAAGCGCGAATCCATTACGCGGAAATGCCGGCAACTCTTTTGATCTGAATCCGAACAAGAAAATTAATTTTAATATCCTCCCGAATTCGGAATCGGTGATGACGCAGAATGTCGTAGCGGTTTGGGAAGGTAGCGATCGTGTTTTGAAAAACGAAATGGTCGCAATCGGAGCTCACTACGACCACGTTGGAACTAATCCAAACGCCCCCGGCCCGGATAAGATCTGGAACGGCGCCGATGACGACGGTTCGGGAACGGTAGCGGTTCTGGCTATAGCCGAGGCTCTTGCAAAAGCCAAAACGCGGCCAAAACGCTCGGTTTTATTTGTATGGCACGCGGGCGAAGAAAAGGGGCTGTGGGGCGCGGAATATTTTAATAAATTTCCGACCGTTGATATAAAAAACGTTGTTGCCCAATTAAATATCGATATGATCGGCCGCAGCAAAAAGCCCGGTGATACGAATCCGAAAAACAAGGATCTTACGGGCGAAAATGCTATCTACGTGATCGGTTCGGAAATGATGAGCTCGACACTCGGAGCGATAACGAAACAGACAAACGACGCATTTTTAAAAATGACATACGATTATAAATATGACGACCCGAAGGATACAAACCGCTTTTTTTTCCGCTCGGATCATTATCACTATGCGGTGAACGGAATACCAATCGCGTTCTGGTTTGACGGGGTTCATGAGGATTATCACCAGCCGGGTGACCACGCTGATAAGATCGATTACACAAAAATGGAAAGGGTTACACGAACGATCTTTTTAACGATGCTGGAATTAGCCGATCTTAAAATAAGGCCGCAGATCGATAAGCAGCTTTCACCAGAATTGACGGGGCGATAAAAAAGCTGGTCGGCTCCTTGTTGTCTTGTAAATATTTTTCGCCAAGAGCTCATGTTCCGTGGTTAACAAAATCACGGAACATGAGGAACGCCATCTTGGATTACTAGCTCATCAAAAGCCTTAGCGCTCGGCAGTTGACTCGGATTCGGTTTCTTGCGCAGCCAAAAACTGTTCGCACTGAATCAGGAATTTTTGAAGAATTTCGTCACGAAGTTCTTTATAGGTAATTTTCCTCGGCTTTTCCATTTTCCTTCCTGCGTTTTTGTCTGAAACTTCCGCCTCGTTCACATTTACTATTGCTCCGACGTTTTTCGTAGTTTCGGTTTCGGGCTGCGTTTCCGTTTCGTCCGTTTCACCGGCAACAACTTCATCGCTGGCAGCTTCAGCTTCAACCTCGGCTGTGTCAACCTCATAAGAAATCTCGTTGTATTTTTCAGCCAACGAGGAAATTTGCGGGACTTCAAGGATTTCGGCGATCGTGTTCATCGTTTGCGAAGCGAGATACGGTTCGTTCGAATTTGCACGAAGCTGTTCAAGCAAAAAGCCGGTGAGTCGTGGATCGCCCCAGTGTTTTACCAACTCGATCAATTCCTGATCCCCATGCACCGAAGATTTTTTCTTCGTCTCATCGTCGCCTGCGGGTTTGCTTTCAACGTTGAGCAGAAGATTCGCAAGAACCGTTTTTTGATTCGCGTCAAGCAATTTGGCGAAGGCTCCGGTGTCAATCGTTTTTGAATTTTTAGCATCCGCATGAGCTTCAGCTTCTTCATCCTCCGGTTCGGATTCGACTTCCACCTCTTCACCGCGAGCGATTCTTTCTTTCCTTTGCTCGGCTGCTTCCACCTGCCATTTAAGATTTTGAAAACTCTGTAAAAGCTCGAATGTGCCTTCCCAACGCGTGGCGGGATCTTCGGCACAGCGGACGAGCCATTCGACGATCCGCATTTCGCTGACCTCTTTTGCGTCGAAGATCGCATCCAGCTCTTTTATTCGCCCTTCATAAATGCCTATGTGCTCAGTCGAAAGCTTTTTCACTCCGTCCCGGTAGTCGGTTAACCGAGGTGCTTCGCCAGCCGCCCCGTTCTTGAGAAATAGCAGAAGCGACTCGCCCGGTTTCAACGCAGGACTTGCTTCCTCATTTTCGGCGGCATCGGTTTCGTCGGTGCTTTCCGCAGTAATTTTATAACGGTATTCCTGATCGTCGAGAACAAAAAATTTGCGGCTTTCACCTTTCAAAGTCGAGGAAATACCAAAATGTTTTTTAATGTTGACGGCGGTATAGTCGTCTGTATTTTCCGTAATTTCGCCTTCATCCGTTTTATTGAAAGTGGCAATGTAAATCGAATCGCTGTTTTGGTATAGCGACAGCAAAGTCTCCGGCATTTTTACCGGACACCTGCGCGCCGAAACACTCCCGGGTAAAAAACACACGGCAAAGAGCAGAACAAACATCGCGGCTGCGGAAAGAAGAGACTTTAACATACGTGAAACTCCTTCGAAAAAATGATTTTCTGTTAGCGCGCAATTCACAAGATTCGGCAACTTTAATTATCGTTGCTTCACCCGAAAAAATTGTCTGACGCTTTAGACACCGGAGATTTCAAAAAGTTCCGAGAAATCTTTACGTCTTCCTAAATAGCGAATAAAAACAGCCGCTAACGCTGGTGGTGCTGACCCTGAAATGTCTAATTAGCCACCCGCTACCGCATATAATACTGAGCCTGAAAGATTCGATATGCTTCGGATTTGCTTAATCCGAACTCCTTTGCCGCCTTTTTTAGTGCGGTCATGTGATCGTTCCCTTCGGCTTCGATTTCCTTCACTCTCTCATTCAAAGAGCGTTCGTCTTTCACCACACTTTTGCCTTCTCCGGACCTTTCAATTACGAGAACGATCTCGCCTTTCGAAATTGCAGACAAATATTTTACAGACAATTCCCTTAAATTGCCGCGAACTATTTCTTCGTGAAGCTTTGTCAATTCGCGTGCGACCGCCGCTTGCCGATTTCCTAATACCTCCAGACAGTCCGTCAGCGATTTGCAGAGTCGGTGCGGAGATTCATAAAAAATTAGTGTCGCCGGAACGGCTTTAACTTCGGCCAGGCGTTTGCGCCGCTCACCCTTTCTTGACGGCAGAAAGCCGCCGAAAAACAGCGAATCGATAGGCAGACCGCTCGCAATTGCGGCATTTACGAATGCAGCCGCACCTGGAACTGGCACGACCGCAGCTCCGATCTCGTGGGCCTTTTGCACCATCCTAAAACCGGGATCGTTTATGCCGGGCGTCCCCGCATCCGATACGATCGCGATAGATTCTCCGAGCTGGAGGCGTTGGGCAAATTCTTCGGCGCGTTCTGATTCGTTATGTTCGTGATAGCTGATAAGTTTGTTCGTAATGGAGTAGAAATTGAGAAGCTTTCGTGTATGGCGCGTATCTTCACATGCTATCACATCGACGTTTTTCAAGGTTTCCAACGCACGAAAGGAGATATCCTGTAAATTCCCGATCGGCGTGGCAACGAGATAAAGAGTTCCGGGCATAAACAGAATGGTAGATGGTAAATTGTGAATGGTAAATGATCGGGAACAAAAAAACCCGAGCGGTTTACACTCGGGCCCGGTTTGAAACTGCCAGCCGGTTCAAATTGTCCGGATAACAGTACTTATATATACGTTATCCAATTTAAAAAGGCAGTGGAAAAGGAATATTATTTCTCCAATTGGTGTTACGATTGTTTCGCCGATTGTTACGGTTGTTGTAATTGTAACCGTATACGTTGGCTATGACATTCAAATCCTGCCGCAGGCTGTTCCATTGGCCCTGAATGTTCCTGCCGCCGCCGCGCGAATTATAAATCACACGATCTATCTGTGAGGCGAGGTCCAGTACGCGGCGGGCTTCGTCAGCGCTGTTATTCAGGTTGCGGCCGTTGCCGTATCTGTCTTCAAGCCTGTCGGCAGCCTGCGAAAATTCATCAGCCAGCCTCTCAAGGTTATCGCTGTAGTCATTTCCGTAATTGCCCCGGCCTCTTCGATCTCTGCGATCATCACGTCGGTCCTCAAAACGATCGGTTGCTCTTTCGAAGTTTTGGGCCTTGTTTTTTAGATTTCTTACCGTCGAACGAATGTTTCGACTATTGCCATAGTATCCGCCATTATTGCCGCCATACCCGCCGCCATTCCATTGGGCGGAAGCAATCGCCGGTAAGCCCAAAATTAATAAAGAAAAAGCACTCACTGCGACCAAACTTTTAATACGATTCATTTTTTTTCTCCAGCTTTTATTATTCTCAGGCAATGTCCCAGCCATTGCGTACTTATAATAAGCAATGCTTGTGCCATTTGACCTTGCCACTGTCTGACAAAAAGAAAAGCCTTGTATTTACAAGGCTTTACAAAAATATACATTTGTTTGAACTTGATAAATAGAAGGTCTTTTTATGCCGTAAAGTCTACCAAAACGTCAACAGCATGCGGCAGATGGTTTAAGTAGTTTAATTACCCAGTGCCTTAGCAGCGTTCAACCGGCCGCCATTTTCGACTTTGCCGGTGAGCGAATCGATTTTATCGACCGATTTCAAAAGGCGCTCGCGTAATTTTTCGACCGTAAGTCCCGGCTCGTTTGCCAAAATCAATGCCGCAACTCCCGCAACGTGAGGTGCAGCCATCGAAGTTCCTGACGCATCGCGGTATGCGTCGCCAAGCCAGGTCGAGAGAATATCACGGCCCGGAGCGGCAATATGCACGGTTTTTGCGCCGAAATTTGAAAATGAAGCCAGCGAATCGCTGCGGTCAAGTGCGGCAACACTTATAACGTTCGGCAAATTGTAGTTTGAAGGGTAATGTGGCCGTTTGTCGTTATTCGTCGTGGCATTTCCGGCCGCCGCGACAAACAAAATTCCTTGTTCGCCGGCCGAGCGGATCGCATCTTCGAGAGCTTTTGAATACGACGTAGAACCCCAGCTGGCGTTTATCACTCGCACATTTACGCCTTTCTGTTTGCGGTCGATGGCGTAATTGATGGCTTCGATGGCATTTTTGGTAGTCCCGAAACCACCGCGGCCCAAAAATTTGAGCGGCATTATCTCGACATTCCAATTGATTCCCGTAATGCCTTCGGTATTATTGCCCTCTGCGCCGATAATTCCTGCACAGTGCGTTCCATGGCCGTTTTCGTCCATCGGGTCGCTAGCGTTTTCGGCATTATAGCCTTGAAGATCATTGAAAATACCCAGCTCGTCATCGGTGTACTGAGGCACATTGTCCGGCCGAAACCACATATTCGCAACCAGATCGCGGTGCGTGTAATCGACTCCGCTGTCCAGCACGGCAACGACGACATCCGGGCTTCCCTGCGATGTGAGCCACGCTTTTAGAGCATCGATATCAGCCTTTGCCTTTCCGCCATCTTGTCCGAGATTATTCAAAGCCCATTGCTGTGCAAACAGAGGATCATCGGGAAGTTTGTCCCCCGTTTCACGATGCCCAAAATCATGATTCGACGGAGTTAGCAGCTGCTCGTCTAATCTG
>Ga0136634_10000884_pt1 | contig 11980 bp, 11 predicted proteins | sample AntDrymUQ8332106_2_FD_104654 | JGI IMG/M metagenome (GOLD analysis project Ga0136634, IMG submission 104654) | Polar desert sand microbial communities from Dry Valleys, Antarctica - metaG UQ833 (21.06) | ecosystem: Environmental > Terrestrial > Soil > Desert | place: Antarctica: Dry Valley... | reverse complement strand
CGGTTATGCATTTGCCACCGCCAACCCGAACCCGGAGGCCGATCGCGAAAAGCGCGAGGTCGCATTCACGATCGTGGTCGACCCGGGCCGTCGTGTTTATGTGCGCCGCGTCAACATCGCAGGCAACAATCGCACGCGCGACGAAGTTATCCGCCGTGAAGTACGGCAGTTCGAGAGCGCATGGTTCGATTCTGATCGCGTCAGGCTGTCACGGGATCGCATCGATCGGCTGGGCTTCTTCGAGACCGTGACAATGGAAACCCCGGCGGTGCCGACGGCTCCGGATCAAGTTGATGTTAATGTGACGGTCAAGGAACGCGCGACTGGAAATATTCAAATCGGTGCTGGCTATTCGAGCTCCGAAGGTCTGGTTTTAAGTGGTGGTATCGCGCAACAGAACCTGTTCGGCTCCGGCAATGCGCTGTCGCTCGAGATCAACACCAGCAAGGCAAACCGCGTCATCGCGCTCGCTCATACCGATCCGTACGTCACACCGGAAGGTATCAGCCGCTCGATCGAACTTTTCGATCGCAAATCGGATCTAGCCGAACTCGGATTGTCCAGCGTGGGGTATTCCACGCGCGGCGCAGGGGTCGTTTTCGGTGTGCCCTTTACCGAGTACGACCGCGTGTTCTTTGGCCTGCGCTATGAGAACACCGAGATTGACCTGACGCCGTTCTCGCCACTGCGTTACGTGCAATATGTCGAGCAGTTTGGTGAGAAATCAAATTCCCTTGCGCTGACAACCGGATGGTCACGCGATGATCGCGATAACCTGCTGGTGCCGACGCGTGGCCGCTACCAGCGTGCGTTCAGTGAGATCGCGTTGCCCGGCCTCGACCTGCAGTATTACCGTTTGAACTACCAGTACCAGCAGTTCTTTCCGCTTTTCTCGCGGGTCACGCTCGCGTTCAACGGCGAGATCGGTTACGGCGATGGTTACAGCGGCGACCCGTATCCATTCTTCAAGAATTACTACGTCGGCGGCATTGGCAGCGTGCGCGGCTTCGAAACCGGCACACTCGGTCCACGCGATGTCGACGATAGTCCGCTCGGCGGCAACCGGCGTCTGAATTTTTCGCTCGAGGCATATGTGCCGATCCCTGGTGCCGACCGCACGTTGCGCGGATTGGCGTTTGTCGATGCCGGGCAGGTGTGGGGACTTGAAGTACGACGTGACGCCAATGGTTTCCCTATCGGTGACGGTCGTGGTCGACCGATCTATGACAAGGAAAAGATTGACCTTGGCAACATCCGTTACTCGGTCGGTATTGGTGTTGCGTGGATTTCCCCACTCGGGCCGCTGAAGCTCTCGTATGCCTATCCGCTAAACAAGAAACCTGAAGACAGGATCCAGCGGTTCCAGTTTCAGATCGGCACCGGCTTCTAATATGCGAAAATCTTCTGCTTCGAAGGAGGCGCGACCGATGGCTTTTACGTGGCGAAGATTGCTGATGGGCGCGTGCTCGGTTGGGCTGATGGTGGCCGCACCGCTGGCTTCGGCGCAGGAGTTCAAAATCGGCGTTGTGAATCCCGATCGGCTGCTGCGTGAGTCCACTCCGGCCAGAGCAGCTCTGCAAAAACTTGAGGGCGAGTTTTCCAAGCGTCAGAAGGAAATGGAAGACATGGGAACCCGGCTCAAGGCGACTGCCGAGCGTTTTGAGAAAGACGCGCCTGTGATGACCGAAAACGACCGTGCGAGGCGGCAACGAGAACTGGCAGAACTTGATCGCGAGTTTCAGCGCAAGCGCCGTGAGCTGAGCGAAGATTTAAACCAGCGCCGCAATGAAGAGATGCAGGGGCTTGTAGAGCGCAGCAATCGCATCATTCGTCAGATAGCCGAACAGGAAAAGTACGATTTGATTGTGCAGGAAGCGGTCTACTTCAACCCTCGCATCGACATCACCGAGCGGGTGTTGAAGGCGCTCAACGCCGCACGGTAGGCGCATGACTGCGGTCAGTTGGTCGCTGGCCGAACTCTGCAGCGCCGTCGCAACGTCTTCAGGCGGCCTTCTCAACGCTGCCATTGTCGGAGCGTCCGACATTCGACTGAACAAGGTAGCCACGCTGTCGGGGGCGACATCATCCGATCTTGCATTCCTGGCGAATCCTGCGTATCGGTCTGACGCAGCCGCGTCACGCGCCGGCGCCATCGTGCTGAGTGAAGCGGATCGTGTGAACCTGCAGTTTTCCGCAAAGCCCGCTCCGTGCGCAGTGGTGTGCGAGCACCCTCTTGCGTGGTTCGCAACTGCGGCCCAGCTGTTGAACCCCGTACCCGCAGTGCTGCCTGGCGTTCATCCCGGTGCTTATGCCGGGCGCAATGCTCAAATTGATCCCTCAGCGCAGGTTGAATTCGGTGCATCGATTGGGGAGGGCGCAATCATCGGCGCGCGCGTCTGGATCGGCGCGGGTGTCACGGTTGGCGACCGCGCTGTGATCGGCAATGACACACGAATTTATCAGCGCGCCTCGGTGTTAGATGACTGCAAGATCGGACAGCGGTGCATTGTTCACAGCGGAGCAGTGATCGGGGGCGATGGATTTGGCTTCGCGCCGCTGGCAGGCCGATGGATCAAGATTCCGCAACTGGGCGCCGTCATACTTGGCGACGACGTCGAGGTCGGTGCCAACACGACGATCGATCGCGGGGCAATGGGCGACACGATCCTCGAGGACGGCGTCAAGCTCGACAATCAGATTCAGATTGCGCACAACTGCGTGATTGGAGCGCACACGGTGATTGCTGCCTGCGTCGGCATTGCGGGGAGTGCAAGAATCGGGCGCGGGTGTCGCATCGGCGGCGCCGCGATGATTGCCGGGCATCTGTCGATCGCCGATGGAACGAGCATCGGACCCGCCACGGCGGTCCATGCTTCGGTGAAAGAGGCCGGCCATTACACAGCGTTTTTTCCGCTGATGGAACAGCGCGAATGGGAACGCGCGGCGGCTGTGCTAAGAAAGCTTCCTGAACTGCGTAGCAGGGTAAGACACCTGGAATCGAGCTCCGAACAAAAGGCCAAAAAATCGAAACTTCAAGAAATGAAGTAATGGATATTCAGGAAATCCTCAAAACGCTGCCTCATCGTTATCCATTCGTGATGGTGGATCGCGTTCTGGAGCTCGAGCCGGGCGTTCGCATCGTCGCTCTGAAAAACGTGACGATCAACGAGCCTTATTTCGTTGGGCACTTTCCCGTACTCGCCGTGATGCCCGGAGTGCTGATCATCGAGGCGCTGGCTCAGGCTGCGGCGCTGCTGACATACAAAACGCTGAACTTGCATCAGGGCGACGGCACGTTGTTTTACTTTGCCGGAATCGATGCGGCGCGATTCAAGCGGCCCGTGACGCCAGGCGACCAGCTGCGACTCGAAGTCGAAATGACGCGCGTGATGCGCGGCATTGGAAAGTTCAAGGCGCGTGCATTGGTCGCTGACGCACTCGTGGCAGAGGCGGAGTTGATGTGTGCATACCGCAACGGTGACGTGAAGCCCGAGGTGCGGTAGTTGCGCGCGCATCCTTCGTCGATCATCGATCCCGCCGCTGAAATTGCGGACGACGTTGAGATTGGCCCCTTCTGCGTCATCGGTGGCAAGGTCACGCTTGGCGCCGGCACCGTCCTAAGTTCGCACGTTGTTATCAGCGGTCGCACCACGATTGGCAGCAACAACCGTTTCTTCCCGTTCTGTGCCATCGGTGGTGAGCCGCAGGACAAGAAATACGCAGGCGAAGAAACCGAACTCGTCATCGGCGACGGCAACACGCTGCGAGAAGCCTGCACGATCAGCGTCGGTACCGCCGGTGGCGGGGGTGTGACCAGCATCGGGTCTGATAACTGGATCATGGCGTCGGTGCACATCGCGCACGACTGCCTCATCGGCAATCACACGATTCTCGCCAACAACGCAACGCTCGCGGGTCATGTGACGCTCGGTGACTGGGTGATCCTTGGCGGCATGTCCGCGGTGCATCAATTCTGTTCACTGGGTGCGCATTCGATGGCCGCGGGCGGGGCGATCGTGCTGCGCGATGTGCCGCCTTACGTCATCTGCAGCGGCAACCCTGCCGAGCCGCATGGCATCAACTCCGAGGGCCTGAAGCGGCGCGGGCTGGACGCGCCGACCATCAATCTGCTGCGCCGCGCCTACAAGACGCTCTATCGAGAAAATCTGACCGTCGCCGAGGCGGTTGTTTCGCTGACGGTGCTGGCTGATGAGAATCCACCGTCTGCACCGTCGATCAGCGCGCTGAAGGAATTCGTACAGAGCTCGCAACGCGGAATCATTCGATGACGCTGCCCAGCTGATGCAGGTCGAGCGCTCGCTGGCGTTCGTCGCGGGCGAAGCGTCGGGCGACTTGCTGACTGCCCCAGTGATCACCGAGGTGTTGCGCCGCGCGCCGAGTACGCATTGTGTTGGCGTCGGCGGCGACCGCATGATCGCGGCCGGCTTCGAACCGTGGAACCACGTGCGTGAGCTGTCGGTGCGCGGCTACGTTGAAGTCGTGCGCCACTTGCCTCGTCTGTTGAACCTCCGGCGCACGCTTCGCGAGCGCGTGATCGCAACAAGGCCACAAGTCTTTGTCGGCGTTGACGCACCCGACTTCAATCTCGCGCTGGAAGAGCAATTGCGGGGGCAGGGCATCCGCACCGTGCATTTCGTCAGCCCGTCGATCTGGGCCTGGCGCGCTGAGCGCATCACGCAGATCGCGCGCGCGGTTGACCGCATGCTGCTGGTGTTTCCCTTCGAGCAGAAAATTTACGACGCCGCGGGAATTCCAGCGAGCTATGTTGGCCACCCGCTCGCCAACATGATTCCGATGACGCCGGATGCAACGGCAGCGCGCCAGCGTTTGAAGTTGCAGCCGGAAGGCTTGTTGCTCGCAGGGCTGCTTGGTTCGCGGCCCGATGAGGTGCGCCACAACGGGCCGACGTTTATCGCTGCGATGGCAGCCGTTGCCGCCGAGCAGCCGTTGATGCGCTTCGTGATGCCGGTAGCCGACCCGGCACTGCGCCCGTCGATCCGGGCGATGCTTACCCAGCAGCCGGGCCTAGCTACGAGCGTCCACTTAGTCGACGGCAACTCGCACGATTGCCTCGAAGCGTCAGACATCGTGCTGGTGGCGAGCGGCACCGCGACGCTGGAAGCTGCGCTGTTCAAGCGGCCGATGGTCATTGCATACAAAATGTCGCCACTGACCGCATGGATCATGTGGCGCAAGGGTAGGATTCCATTCGTTGGTCTGCCAAACATCCTGGCCGGAGAGTTGATCGTTCCTGAGCTGCTGCAGCATCACGCTACGCCCGCAACTATTAGTCGCGCCGTGCTCGACTGGGTGCACGACGATGCGCGCAGAGAGCGCGTCACCGCGCGCTTCACTGAGATGCACCATTCACTGAAGCGCGACACCGCGCGGCTTGTCGCCGACGCGATTTTCGAGGTGGCGCAATGAGCGCTTCCGCACGGCCGCTCCGAAGGAAGCGCTGCGTCCCTCCAGGAGGGACCGCGCGTAGTGCGAGGGAGCAATGAGTCTGCGTGCATTTCGCATCACGCGGCGGCGTCGCAAGCCCGTCACCGGCGACCTGTTCGAGCAGGCCGCACTGATCACCGGCCTGATTTGCGGCATCGACGAGGCAGGGTGCGGCCCCCTCGCTGGCCCGGTGGTCGCCGCCGCTGTGATTCTGGATCCCAAGCGTCGCATTTACGGGCTGCGCGACTCCAAGGTTTTAAAGCCCGAGCGGCGCGAGCAACTCGAGAAGCGAATTCAGGAACGTGCGATCGCGTGGGCCGTAGCCGAAGCGAGCGTTGACGAGATCGACAAGATCAATATTCTGCAGGCGCGGCTGCTCGCGATGCGGCGCGCCGTCGATGCGCTGCAAGTGACGCCGGCGTATGCGCTGGTGGACGGCAATCAGATGCCGCGACTGCTGTGCCCCGGCCGCGCGATCATTGCCGGCGATGCGCTGGAGCCCGCCATCTCCGCCGCCTCGATTCTTGCGAAGACCGCGCGCGACCGCATGATGCGCGCGTTCGACCTGCAGCATCCGGGTTACGGATTCGCGCAGCACATGGGATACGCAACGCCGCAGCACTACGATCGTCTGCAAGCACTTGGCCCGTGCATCCTGCATCGACGCAGCTTCGCCCCGGTGCGCCTGCTTGAAGCCGATGCGTGTCTCTTCGACTGACAATCCAATCTATCGGCGGTTGAAGCAGCTCGCGACCTCCGCCCGCGACTGTCGCGAAGCCGGGCGCACGCTGATCGAAGGAGTGCATCTGCTGCAAGCGGCGCTGCAGGCGAGGGTGCCGATTGCGACTCTGGTCCTGCGTGGCGACGGGCAATCCTTAGAAGCCCTTGGCCTCGTAGATGCAGTCAACGCGCGAGTGGGCGTCAAGACGATCGAGCTTGCGCCCAAGCTGTACGACAGCGTGTCACCGGTAGAGCACGGCGTCGGCGTGCTGGCCGAGATCGATTTCACGATGCCAGCCTGGCCCGAGCGAATCGTCAACGACGCGGTCTACCTCGACAACGTGCAGGATCCCGGCAACGTCGGCACGCTGCTGCGCACGGCCGCCGCCGCCGGAGTGCGCCATGTGATCGCCGGGCCTGGGTGCGCGTTTATCTGGGCGCCAAAAGTGATGCGCGCCGCGATGGGCGCGCACTTCGTTCTGGACTTGCACGAGCAGATCGCGCCGCGCACGTTGCGCGATGTGTTTGCAGGCGAAGTTCTGGCGGCCGATGCCAATGCGGGCGACAGCTTGTTTACAGAGGCGTGGGGCGAAGCTTCGACCCTATGGTTGTTCGGCGCCGAAGGGCAGGGATTGGGTGCCGACGCACTGGCAATCGCCGATCGCCGTTTGTGGATTCCGCTTGAAGCGGGTGTCGATTCCCTCAGTGTCGGTGCAGCGGCGGCGGTTTGCCTGTTCGAGCAAAAGCGCCGGCGCGGATAGAAGCGCGGGGGCGCTTAGCGCCGGCTGTCGAACAAGGAAGTGGCTGGATCGCTACCCTTCAGCGCCGCAGCAATCTGTTTGCGCGCCTGGATGAACGGCGATGTCTTCGCTTCGACCGCCAGGAACTCGTCGAGGTCGCCGTGCTCGCGTTGCAGCCTCGGCACCAATTCGAGAAAGACGTCAGTCAGCTCCGGGTCAAAGTGCTTGCCGCGGCACGCAGCAATCTCGTCCAGCGATTCGCGCACCGTCCACGCCTTCTTGTACGGCCGAACGTGCGTCAACGCATCGAACACGTCAGCCAGCGCCGTCACGCGCGCGGCAATCGGAATCGCGGTACCCGCCAATTTCATCGGATAGCCGGTTCCATCCCACTTCTCATGGTGGTGCCGGGCGATCTCCTCGGCGATATGCATCTGGGGCACATTCGACTTGGCCAGAATGTCTGCGCCCGCAGTCGTGTGCGTCTGCATGATCTCGAACTCGCCCGCCGTCAGCTTGCCCGGCTTCAACAGGATCGCGTCTGGCACGACAAGCTTGCCGATGTCGTGCAGGCGCGCGGCGAGATCTATCAAGAAGCAAACGTCCTCCTCCAGACCGATCTCCTTGCCGAGAATCGACGCAAGGCGTCCAACGCGATAGCAGTGCTCGCCGGTGGTGTCGTCGTGCAGCTCGGCGGCGATTGATTGCTGCTCGAGCAACAGCATTCGATTACGCGTGAGCTCGCGCTCGCCCAACTGTCCACGCAGCTTGCCTTGGTGAGTGACGAGTGTTGTGTCAATGGTTTCATTGGTTTGAATCGCTTGATCAAGGCGCGCAATATGTTCGCGGTGATGCATCAGAACCTGCGCGGCCCGTGCCTCCTTGTTTAAGGCAAGCAATTCATGCAGATATACAAGCGCCACGTCCGGTTGCCCGGCAATCTCATACCCCGCTACGCACGCTGACAGAGCATCCCGAACCTCCGATCGCACCGTCTGGCGTGCCTGTTCCAAAGCTCGTTTCAGCCTCGTCAGGCCAATGTCTATTTTGTTCGAGTGGACATCGACTAAGCCACTGGTCATGGAGGCGACGTACTCTGCGCGCACGGTGGGAGCACGTGTTACATAATGACGAGCTAACTCGCAGTGCTCCGTAGCATTCACAACCTCGCCTATATCCAACAACAGTCTTGAGTAATTTGATTCTGCGGAAACGCGAGCGAAACAGTCGGACGCCGTCTGTGGGTCAGGATTGAGTTCGATTGCCCTACGAACTGCTGCAATGCCCGTGCGCACATCGTGAAGATGTAAAGCGCACCCGGCAATGTTTGACAAAGCCTGCTTCTCTACAAGGGCAAACTGTTCTGACCGTCCCGCAAGCTTTGCAGCGCGTTCGAAACACTGAAGTGCGTCGCTATATTGAGCTGCGTTTTGCAACGCAAGCCCCAGGTTGTTCCAAACCGGTGCTTCTGCACCAATGTCGCAGAGCGATCGGGCGATTTCCAAGGCCTCGGAATAAGACTGGGTTGCTCCAGGCAAGTTACCTGTTTCCTTCTGCGTAATGCCGAGGGTTGACAGTGCCTTACGTAATAAGGGGGCGTCGCCTATCCGCCGAGAGAAGTCCACGGCTTGGGCCGCTGGTAAGAGTGCAAGACCGGGCTTTGCCGCCATGTAGTAGTGCTGCGTAATTGCCAATAAGCACTCAACGACTGGAACGCTCGCACTGTGCTCCGGTACGCCTTGTAGCTTGACAAATGCATCTGCGAATTGGCGACCAGCATCTGCGGAAGGCGCGGCTAAAAACGGCTTTAGCTCTAGCAATAACCCGGATGCAAACGCAACTGTTTCCTCGGGTGACACTGGTGATAGGAGCGCTGTCATGAGTTGTAAACTTTTCCTGCGTGTCCGATAGGGGGGCGGCCAAAGTGAAGGAAATACTTGCGCTTTTCCCCGCTCTACGGTTACATTCTCAGCAGCTCGCTTATCGGCCGAAAAGCGGGCAAGTTAGGAACTAATTCCAAACAAAAGGCTGCGCAGCGCGACGGAGGGAATTACCCATGGATCAAGTCATTGAGCAAGTTGAACAAGAAGTGGTCGAGTTGAGCTTGGCAGAACTGGCAGAAGTTGGCGGTGGCGTCGGAATTGACTCGTTCGCCTAAGTAGTCGCTGATAGCAAAACAAAGGGCGCCGTGGCGCCCTTTTTTATGGGAAAGTCAGTGCTTAGGAGCGGCGAGCACCTAAAGCTAAAGCCACAGCGGGCGAGGCGGTTGACCTCGTAAAAACGGGCTCTTAGCCAAACACATTTACGATCGTCCCTCCAGCGACCAGATCTAGGTCGCTAAGAGACAATTGAATGGCGTCCGACGTATCTATCGTTCCAAAGAGTTCTTGTTCGGATTCAACTTCAACTGCGTGCGCGTTATTCATTGTTTTCTCCTTGAATGAATTGACTATGGAAGCCGCTTCGTCATTGCCCTGAAGCTTGAGCGAATAATGCGATATTTTTCGTCGCTCAGGCATCGCTTTCACGTGTGGCTCCCATCATTAGGTAGATGCGGCAAAATGTTTTGCTTCCAAGCAACAGAGCAGACATGACCAAGGCCGCCGATAAAGCGCTCGCGGAGCTGGACAGTGAACTAAAGGCGAATCTCGCCGCGCCCCGGGCCGATACGCCAGCGTTCCTTGCCGACGCGCTCGTTCGCCTTCGGGAGATTCCATTTTCTGTTGACCCAGCGCGCCGGGTGGAATGTCTTCTGGGCATTGCGCAACAGTATTGCCATCAGGGTCAGCACGTTTTTAGCGGAGTCGAGCCCGCCGCCCTGGCAGTAATGGTTGCAAAGGATCTCGGCGAACCCGCGCTTCGACGCAAGTCGTTAACTTTTCAGGGAATTATTCTTTCCCAGACAAATAACCCGGGGGATGCTCTGCTGGCGCTGCAGGAGGCGCTCGAGTTGGCAGAGAGGCTCAACGACAGCACTGGTATTGCAATTGTGTGGAACAGTCTGGGCGGCGCTTTTTATGACGCCGCACTGTACCTAGACGCCCGCCAGTGCTACGAGAGAGCCGCTCTTCTGGCAGCCGGTACACATCTTCGACATGTGCACTCGGCCGCTTTGACAAACGCTGCGACTTGTTGCCTGCACACGCGGGAATTTGACGAAGGCATCGAGAAGATCGTTGCTGCGATCGCTTCCATACCAGCACCAGAATCGCCTTCGCTTGCCCTTGCTCGTGTTCTGGCAGAGGGGACATTTACGCGGTTGTTATTGGCGACCGGCAGCGTCAAGGAAGCGGCAGTACGCGCTCAACTGGCCAAAGAATTTGCTCCAAAGGCGAGAGCTATACAGGCTGATATTTCCGCCGCGTGCTCCGAAGGTCTTGTGGAGGTGTATTCCGGACTTGGAGATATGGGATTGTCGCGCGGGATGCAAGCACTGGAAAAAGCGCGGCAGGTTAAACCGTCGCTGCGCGAAACTTTGCTTGCGATGGTGCAGGCGAACGAGAAGGCCGGCCGCCCCGAGAGAGCGCTGGCCCTGCATCGAGAATTGACTCTGCACATTCGAAAGGCGCAGCACGAGAACATTGTGCGGCATCAGGAATTGCACCTGAAGCAGTTGGAGTCGAACGACGACGCGCAGTTTCCGCCGCACCTGCTTGAGCAAAGGGACGCGGAGCTCACGCAGAAGATTGTAGATCAAACCGTCGGAACGAAACAAGGCCGGCTGCTTGAACAAATGGCTTTCACCGCCGAGATGCGCGACGATCCGACGGGCGAACACTGCTATCGCGTTGCTCGGCTCGCCGCGCTGCTGGCCAAGGAACATGGGGCGACGCCTCAGACCTGCGCGATGATCGAGCTCGCGGCCCGCCTGCATGATATCGGCAAGGTCGGCATTCCGGACACGCTGATGCAGAAGGCGTCACTACTTTCCGATGGCGAGCGGCAGATTCTGGAGACTCACGCGAAGACGGGTGCTGAGCTTCTGTCGCGCACAAGAGTTTCCTATGGAGCGCTAGCGGAAGACATCGCTCGTCATCACCATGAGCGCTGGGATGGCAATGGATATCCCGACGGCATTTCTGGCTCGGCGATTCCATTGGCGGCACGCGTCGTAGCCGTTTGCGATGTCTACGATGCGATGACGCATGACAAGGCGTATCGACGCGCGCTATCGAGCGAGGAGGCCGTCTCAGAAATGGCGCGCAGTCGTGCGCTGCAGTTCGATCCGAAGTTGATCGATCTTTTCGGTCCGATGATTTTGCGCCTACGCGCAGAGCATTCGGATCTTGATGCGTTTCTCGGGCAGGCTGCGAGGCAAACTGCGCTTACGGTTGCCAGGCAGAAGATTGCGGAGTCGCTGGCGAAGCCAATTGAGAACGTGAGTCAGGCGCCTGCACCGGTACGCTGACAGTTGGACGGCTGCGATTTTTTAGGCGTGACGGGTTATTTTTTTTATTAATGGACAGCAAGCCCGCGCTAGTCAGTGCGCTGTCCCTGGTGATGCCTAGTAAGCGCGCCGCTCCAATTTGATTTCCTGCATGATCGTCGCGGCAATCTCCTCAATTGACTTCGTCGTCGACGACAACCACCGGATGCCCTCTCTTCGCATCATGCGCTCCGCGGCCTCGATTTCCTCGCGGCAATTCTCCAGAGCGGCATAGCGGCTGTTCGGTCGGCGTTCGTGTCTGACTTCTGCCAGGCGCTCGGGTGAAATCGACAGCCCGAAGATCTTGTCCTTGTGCGGCGGTAACGCAGTGGGCAACTGTCCGCGCTCGAAGTCCTCGGGTATCAGCGGATAGTTGGCTGCCTTGATGCCGTACTGCATCGCCAGGTACAGGCTTGTTGGTGTTTTTCCTGAACGCGATACGCCGACCAGGATGACGTCGGATCCCGCCAATCCTTTTGCCGATTGGCCGTCGTCGTGCGCAAGGGTGAAGTTGATGGCTTCGATTCGATTCTTGTAGTCCTCGGAATTGACCCTGATCGCATGCGAGCGGCCGATTGTGTGAGTCGATTGCAGCCCTAGCTCACGCTCGAGCGGCTCGACGAATGTT